>ENA-OPCB01002245-OPCB01002245.1-human-gut-metagenome-genome-assembly--contig:-NODE-2245-length-10808-cov-2.375058_pt1 | contig 10808 bp, 5 predicted proteins | sample MGYA00241561_ERZ501473 | MGnify/ENA primary metagenome ERZ501473 (study PRJEB25962, sample SAMEA2042519) | human gut metagenome | biome: human gut; feature: human-associated habitat; material: faeces... | reverse complement strand
CAGTCCGTGGTGAGAAGACATTAGCACAGGCGACAGTGGTAACTTATAAAGGACAGCAGTATGTATCTTATAACCTGGACAAGCAGGAAGCAACTGTACCAACAGACGTTTATTATATGCCAAAAGGAGCATCTGATGGCGAAAAAATTCCGGATAATGATTCAGACCAGATTAAGCAGAATAAGAACAGTTTCTATTCGGTTACAGTGATCAATCCGGATGGAAATCGAACTGTGAGTTACTATAAGAAAGATTCTGCGGTCACAATTTCCGTTGATCCAGGAGATACGAAGGAAAGCGATTGGCTTTGTGCCAGTGAGGATGAAAATAAAACAATTTCTCCGGTAAAACAGGGCGATAAACTAACCTTTTCTATTGGGAAGATAGAGCAACCATATACGGTTGCATGCAACACTTTTGCACCAGCAACCTTGAACATTAAATTCTATACTTTTGTAAATAATGAGAGATATAATGTTCTAAACGAAGAAATTCCTGTTATAAAAGATACTACAACAAAGCCGGGAACAGTTTATTATTATATTTCTAATGATGAGTTAAAAAAGCATTTTGAAAAATTCCATTACGATGGTTCTATTCAAAATGGAGCAAAAGAGCGTTTTTATTATTCCAAGAGAGATTACGATACAATCCATAATGCAGGGAAATACACGATAGAAGGTCATGAATGTATTTATATAGGAAAGTCCGGAGAGCCGATGGATGTGTATTACCTGCCAGACGGACAGGATATTGCCACAATGAGTGCAAAGACCTTACTAGAACACGACGATGATAGATATAACGGTTTTTACAGTGTGACAGTACAGGATGACGATGGACAGGTTTACAGCCAAACAGCTTTGCGTGATCTTCCGGCAATTGATTTTGTTGCAAGAAAGTCAACACTTACAAGAACAGTTAGTACAAAGCCGCGTGTAGAAGAACAAACGCAGGATATAAACTGGGAATGCAGAATGGAAGATGGTACTCTTTCAGCAGTTACATGGAGTAAAAATGAAGCAGAGCATACCATGAGCTTTACTATTCAGCCAGATGATGCAGTACGTCCATATGTGATTGTTCCTGAGAATACAGAAAAACCGGCAGCAACAAAAGAAGCAAATATTAGTTTTTATGTATTTATCGATGGACATTATAAGCTGATAAAGAACCTCAATGCTGAGCAGCATTACATAATCAAAGCAAACAGTGGCCGAGCCAGTCGTTATTATTTGCGAGCTAAACCAGATGATACGATTTCTAAAATTTACAGTGAGTTTGGTTTCACTCCGAGCAAGCTGGAGCCCGACGCAGATCAGAAAGAGAAGATTCTGTTTGGTTATGCGACAGACAGCCGTGTATTTGTACAGCATCCATATAAGGACAATGATGGTACATGGTATATTCCTGTCCTGAAAAACGGGAAAGATGTATCTGTCTATTATTTCTCACAGCCAAACCCACTGAATCCAGACAGAATCGAAAATTATTTTGATCGTTTGACAGGACTTTCTTCTCAGGTTGGGCTGGCAGGAAGACATTTCAGTGTAGAGGGAAGTTTTCATCTGATTGAAGTGTTGGATCCACTGAATCTGACCAAAAGAGAAGCAATTAAGAGACAGTATGTAGGCCATGGGGAAACATATACTGTGGAAGTACCAAAGAGGGCAAGTTTAGAAGGTGAGTATTATGGCAAGGAGATTGTCTGGAGTTGTACATCTAATGACAGGGACGAAAATGAAGTTCTTCCGAAACCGTCCGGAGATGACAAGGTAAAATTTGAAATTCCGAAGGTTAACTCATCTTATGAGGTGATCGCGGACAAACCCCAGGACCCCGGAACGGTCAGAGTGATCTATAATACGACCCGTTATATGAAGAAACTTCCAAAAGAATCTAAGCTGACCCCTCAGGTTGGAAATAAGACAAGACATACAGATGATTATGAGAATGAAATAGAAGCTGGAAAACATAACGTTAAGTCACCATATCCTCTGGTTTATGATCATGAAGATAATGACAGCAAAGAGTTGGAACAGTATGAATTCGATCATTGGGATTACAGAAACAAAGACGGAAAGTGGCAGGAATGCGGTGCAGGGGATTCTATTTCTGATCTTATAAATAATAATGCAAGACAGCCAATCACCCTCTATGCAGCGTGGCGTAAGGTGAGTAACCAAAATCGAAAACAGGTACAGTTTTATATCTGTAAGTCAGCGATGCCGGAAGATGGTTCGGTAGCATTACCAACCACGAATGTAGACGATTATACAAGTGCGGTTGCCGTGGCAAACTGTAATGTGAAGGCAAGTATATTGCATGATGTTCCAGTTCTTGGAAATAAGAATCCATCTACGTGGGAACAGTATGCGGATGGAAATAAGAGAGTGCAAGAACTTTTGCAGGGAACTAAACCAGATGAGGGATATATTGGAAATGGAGACTATATCTACAAGATAGATAGAATTCCTTCCGATGAAGAGGTATTCCAGACAATTCGTGAAAGCGGACGTATGATTCGTATCGGAGACAGGGAGATTCCGCCATCGAAATTAGATACCGAATTCTTCACCATTTATTGGTATTCTTTCAAAAGTGAAATGTCCGATGGGTGGCATATTGACGGACGTATTGTAGCAAAAAATGGTTACCTGACAGTAAAGAAAGATTTTGTCGGAATGCCGGAAGCAATAGAGGAAGTCAAGAAAGATTATTATATCCAGGTAGATATGGATGAAAAGCTTTTAGATGGAAAACCTCAGCCACCTGCATTTCATGAGCATATGAAACTTGTGCTTCCTTCTGAAGATAATCAGACGCCGGATGCAGAAGCTCCGCAAGCGGAGGATGCTCCGATAGAAATTGTAGGTACATGGACAGATGAAACACATACAAGCTGTACGTGGATCGTTAAGGCGGACTCATTCTGGAAATACACATTAAAAGAGTACAACTATAAGCCAAAAGATTCGAATGTGAAATTTTCGGGTTGGTACAATGTCCGCAATTCTCATGAACAAGGAGATAATGTAAATTCATGGGAAGCATATCCAGAAAGTGGAATTAAATTCACAGGACGTGGAATTGGACGCGGTGGTGAGACTCTTACTATTGAATTGGAGAACCGTTATCAGAAAGAGGGAATACTCACACTGAACAAATTTGATGAGTCTACCGGACAGGGAATGGAGAAAATCAATTTTGCTGTCAGTAAGAACGGTGTTGAGGAGGAAACGGTAACAACTGATAAATACGGAATCGCACAACTTCACATTCCGTTACAAGATGAAAACAAACAGAACAGAACAGCAACTGAGACGTATTTGTTGCGAGAGACAAACTTACCGACGGGATATGTAGACACAGGAGATATACAGATCACAGTTGAGATTGCCAATGGAACATTTAAAATCATTGATGCAAAATTGGTGGATAGGGAGGCTAACGAAAATCAGGAGGCTGTCAAGGCACCAGTTGATGGTAAGATAAACGGAAAATCTGTTCTGCTTCAGCGAGGAGATACCAGCCTTAATATCCGAAATTTTGCTAAAACAGGCACTCTGCATATCAAAAAGACATGGGGAAATCCAAATGATGCACTGATGGAAAAACAGGTGAAAATCAGATTGTATCAGAATGGAATTTCTACAGGACAGGAATTCCTGTTGAATGAAGAGAACGGATGGGAACACACAGTCGATAATGTTCCACTATTCCAGGACAGAAATCCGGTAGAATATAAGGTGGAAGAAATTGAGATTGGAAAGACACATTATTCTTCGGAATACGGGGATGGTTTCCTATATTATGAAGTTATTTATCCAGAGATTCAGTATTTCGATTCAAATGGACAACCATTATTCCCGAAGGATGGGAATGAGTTCAAGGATGTTTCCAAGATGGAACTGGAAGTGCAGAATCTGCATTTCAATCTTGCTGAACGAAGTTTCTTAAAGACAGATGATCTTCCAAGAAATCGACTTGCTGGTGCAGGTTTTCTGTTCTATAAAGTACCGTATAATGATGCTACGAAAGAATATGCGGATGATACAGGATATACAGTAGATTATGACAATACACAGAGCAAGGACGATATCGTTCTGAAAAAGGATGGTCAGAAGTGTAATCCTGATTTTGACTTGCAGCTGACAGATGAGAATGGAATGCTTCAGTTATCGGAGGAGATACCAGATGGAAGATACTGGATGGTAGAATCTGTTACTCCAAACAAAAAGGACAAAGCAGATAAAACCAAAACACAGTATCAGGATAACTTTAATTTATATATGGTCGATGTAGAATCCGATATTTTATTCCTATATGAGAAATCACCGATGACAAATACCTGGAGAGCTGTTTCGGACAGACATATCGTCAATCATCCGCAAAAAGGCGGGGTGACGGTTGAGATTACAAAGGAAGTCACTGGTCCACTTGGAAACCGCAAGAAGCCATTTGATATGGAAATACTCTATTGGGAAGATGGTCAAAAGCTGCGTAGCAAGACAATTAGAACTTCTTTGAAACATGGAGATAAAGTTACATTAAAAAATGTAGATATATCTTCGGATATCATAATAACAGAAACTGTTGATACATCAAAATACGCTGTTTCGATTTCTAAAAAAGAAGAGAATGATAAGTATTCAAATCCAGTGCAGGCAACATCGAATGGAAATACAGCTGTCATGAAACAGCGGATTGAGGCTGCACGAGGAGACGTGATTGAGTTAAAAATCACAAACGAAAACACACAATTAATACCGGAAACAGGGGTTCGTCTGAGAACAAGCAGGCATGTATGGTTACTATTTGCCATAAGTATTATCATGATTCTGTTTTTCAGAAGAAGACGGAAAATAAGATAAACACTGCTATGGAACAAAACTTGCAAAAATACATCAGACATTTTACATGTTTGTTGCATTGGAATAAAAAAATAAACCACTATAATAAGGGGTATAAACTAATGCCTTGGATGTCCGAGTTAAGCTAGAACAAATAAATCCCTTAGAAGGGTTACGGACATCCTTTTTTATGGAAGGATAGGATGAAGAACGAAACTGAACTGTCAGATAAAAACAACAATATAGTACAGGAAACATCTGTAGCACAGGATATTGTTCAGTTGTTATTGAAGATTGCATTTATTGTCTTAGCAGTATTTCTTATTTTTACATTTCTCTATGGAATCGTAAGAATAAATGATGTCTCCATGAAACCGGCAATCAAAGACGGTGATCTGGTCATGTATTACCGATTGGATAAAAGGTTTATTTCCGGTGACGTTGCAGTGTTTAAAGATGACGGCAGAACCACGACCGGACGTGTTGTGGCGGTAGCAGGAGACACCGTTGACATTACAAAAAATGGTGCAGAACAGATATCTCAGGACATTTACTTTGATACCACCCAGTTTAAAGATGGAGTGGATTTCCCGGTCACAGTCGGGAATGGCCAGGTATTTATACTTGGAGATAACAGACCACAGGCATCGGACAGCCGAATCTATGGCTGCATTGATATAAAAGATGTCAAAGGAAAAGTCATTGCGATTATTCGGAGCAGGGGAATTTAATTACCGGATCCGTTAATCAAATAAAAAACAAAAGAATTCACAAGGGAGGAACTAAAATGAACATGAAAAAATTCACCAAGAAAATGCTCGCTATTGTCGCAGCAGCAGCTATGACAATGGGAATGGCAATGCCGGCAATGGCAGCGGAAGGAACAACAGCATCAGACACAACAAATAATGCAAAGGAAGCCTATATCAGCAAGACCTACAATACTGAGGTGGGAAAGGCAGAGAAATTCAGCTTTACTGCTACACAGATTACAGATGGAGATGATGTAATAAAGACTCCTCATACTGTTAATATTCCAACAATTAGTTTTGCTGCAACTGATCTTGGAACAACCACACAAAAAGCTAAGGTTGATTGTGGAAGTTTTAATGAGGCTGGTAAATATTCCTATACAGTAAAAGAGAATGCAGAGGCTGTCCCAGCTGTTACAAAGACAGAATATGAAGAATTGATCATGTCCCAGGCAGAATACAGAATGGATGTCTATGTTCAAGAGACAGCTAATGGATTTGAGATTAATAAGATTATTGTAAATAAATTAAAAGATGACAAAAATAACGAAGCAAATGGTAAAGTAGATATCGGAGATACAGACCAGAATGGTTTCAAATTTGTCAACACTTATGTGCAGGAAGCAGGTACAGGTGAAAAACCAGATCCTTCAAATCCAGATCCTGACTATACTACAAACGGCTCCTTAAATGTATTGAAGAAGGTTGTAAAGAACGTAAACTCTGAAAATGCAACTGCACCTGATTCTGATGAAGTATTTGACTTCACTGCAGAATTTACTTTCCCGACAGGAACAGATCAGAAAACTCTTGGTGGCGTAAAAGCAAATGGTACTGTGATTAATCTTGCAGATGGCAAGACTCATACATTTAAACTGAAAGATAAAGAAAATATAAAATTCACAGAACTTCCAGTAGGAACAACAATTAAAGTTACTGAGGCTGCTAAAGCAAACTACAAGGGAAGTGTTGTAGTTACACTTAATGGTGTAGAGACATCTAAAGCAGCAACAAAATACAATGAAGCAATTACAGCCAGTGGTAAACTCGGCCAGAAAAAGAACATTGTTGACGTAACCAACAGATTCAACAACGTACCAACAACTGGTATTATCATGAACACTCTTCCATACGTTCTGATGGTTGCCCTTTGTGCTGTAGCACTGTTTGGATTCGTTGCTTTCAAACGTAAAAAAGTACAGAAATAATTACATAAAATTATAAAAGAAACAGCAAAGGGAATGCGTGCGGCGATACTCCGTCGCATTCCCTTTTGCAATAAGAAAGGAAACTTCAGGAATATTTCATATGAAAAAAGCAGCAAAGTTTTTAGTCAAAATAGTCGATTATATGGTGAATTTTATAGCGTTATTGCTGATTCTTATGATAATGTTCCTGTCATGCTATATGTTATGGGATTCCAATCAGGTATATCAGGCGGCAGATGCGAAGAACTACGAAGCCTATATTCCAACAGAAAAACATACGAAATCTTTTGAAGAATTGCAGAAAATCAATCCGGACATTATTGGCTGGATTCGAATAAACGAAACAAACGTTAATTATCCGCTGCTTCAGGCAGAAGATGATGATACCTATATGAATACGGATGCCGAAGGCAAATATTCTTTAAGTGGTTCCATATTTTTGCACTGTGCAAACAAACCGGATTTTTCCGATTTTAACAATATGATTTATGGACACCATATGGAAAAACACATGATGTTTGGAGATGTGGGGCTATTCGCAGATAAGGAGTATTTTGACGAACATCCATACGGAAATCTTTTTTTTGATGGAAAAGATCATGGAATTGAATTTTATGCATTGATTCAGGCAGATGCCTATAATGAACGGCTGTTCAATGTCAGTTCAGAGGAACCGGAAGCAAAACAAGCGTATCTGCAGGAAATATCAGACAATGCTTTACATAAAAGAAACTTTGAACTTACGGAAAATGACCATTTGGTTCTTCTGATAACATGTACCTCAGACATGACAAATGGAAGAAATATATTAGTAGGAAGGCTTACGGATCAGGTCTATCCTGAGAAAGAGAAAGCCAAGAATCTGGGAACTGGAATTGATAAATTAAAAGAAAAGATGATTCAGGTGCCGGTTATCTACTGGATACTTTTGCTAATTATCGTTCTATTGCTGATAGATAGAAAATTAAAGAAGAAGGGAAAGAAAAAACATGAAAATCCTTGATTTAAAAAAAGTAACTATCATAATTGTGACTATGCTCCTTTTTCTGAGCATGCAGATATCAGTACTCGCATCTGATAACTGCACTGTAGTAAAAATTCCGGTGAAACAGCTCTTTGACAGTGAAGTGGAAAGTGTTGCAGATGAATTTTCTTATATTGTGACAACAGATCAGAATGATGCGCCCATGCCCGCAGGAAGTCATAATAGGCAATATTCTTGGACAATGGAAAAGAATGTAGCAACAGAGATTATACTGAATGTAAAAACAGCAGGACAGTATCATTATAACATTTATCAGACGACAGAAAAAAAGGAAGATTATAAATATGATCAAAGCAGGTACTATGTGACTGTCGAGGCCTACTATAATGAATCGAATCAGTTAAAAGTTGTCACAATTGTAGCAAATGAGAAGGGGGAGAAAATAGAAGCGATCTCTTTTAAAAACAGTTATATGGGAGAAGAAAAGCCGAATCCAACACAGCCCTCAAATCCGTCACAACCATCTGGTCCGTCCCATTCAGATGGATCAGGAAAACCCAATAGCGTAAAGACCGGAGATGACAGTCCTGTTATGGGATATTTCTTATTGCTGTTTGGTTCGCTGATTTGTCTAAGCGTTTTAACATATGAAAACCAGAAAAGAAATAAGAGAGAGTCACAAGATGAGGCATAATAGATGGAAAAAATATTTGAAGATCGTTTGTTCCTGGATTTTGATTTTTTCCATATGCTGTTTATCCTTAAATGTAGCTGAAGCATCTGACACCATTGTAGAAATGGAAAGTGAATCACAGGAGACGGAGGACTTTATCAGTGACATTGAAAATCAACAGACAGAACCGGTAATTGAATCGGAAATTTTGGCAGATGACGAACAACTCCCTGAGAGCGAACAGCTGTTAGAATCAGAAGTGCAACCTTCACCGGAACCAGAGAAGATTCCAGAAACTGAGGATATAATTCCGGAATGTGTAGAGGTTGAACTGTTAAAAGCAGAAATTCAAAAAGATACTACAAGTGAGACTGTACCGACCACTGACCGGGTAGAATACATTGATGAAAATGGTAATTTTATCCAGGGACCACCAACAAAGATTGCGCTGGGAAAAATTGAAGACCATAGAGTAGCGTATGTAGATGTCAATGGAAACCCAATTGCAGGAGCACCTTCTGTCATTAAATTTGGAGCAATTGCGGATCATAAAGAGCTATCTATACAAAAGAAAATATGAACCGAAAGAAGCAATACAGATGATTTCAAACGGAGAATGCGGTGTGTTTTCTAAAAAACTGATCCAGTGCTTGATGGCGGCAGCAAAGCAGCCAGAGTGGTTAAAAGTAACAAAAAGTCAAGCATGACAGAAGATTTGAGGCGATTTTATGAACAAGAAATTGAGTGTTTTAAGACGAATTACAGCAGTTGTTCTGTGTGTTACATTATTATTTTCGCAAGTCGTAGTTGCGAATGCTGAAGATTCAGAAAGAATGAATGTGCAGACCAATAGTGAAATTACAGATATATCGGAACAGGATGGTTTCAGCAGTGATACATCTGAAATATCTGATATCACGGAAAGTGATATTCCTGATTCTTTTGAAGGAGAATCAGAGCCAAATACAGATATTAGTTCTGAAGTAACAGAGGAATTTGGTAATTCTGAAGATCAAGGATTTACAGATGGAGAAGAAACAATTATCGAGAATGAAAACACCTCAGATACTTTGGAAGAAGCAAATCCAGATTATGAAGATGGAAAAATATGTATCTACAATTACCAGCAACTTCTGCAAATCGGTACAGGAACACAGATGTTTTCCGGAGACAAAGATGGAAATGTTGGTGAAGGGGATAAGGTTCTTGCAGATGGTGCAGAACTTACCTATGCATCAGATGCTTCCTATTGTTTGATGAATGATATTCCAATAGATAATGAAAATGTCTGGAACTTCCCATCAGATTTTACAGGTAGCATCACTTCATCATCAGAGTGCACGGGCAACACAGTATATGATTCAGTGACTGATACGATTTATGTGTATAACCGATACCAGCTTGAATTGATGAAAGGGGAATCTTCAGACAGCGAACTTGTAATGAGCGAGGATTATATTGCTGAAAAAGTTGGAATGGGACAGGTTTTTACACTGGAAGATGGTTCCTATCTTACTTACAGCAAAACACATAATTATGTGATTGCTTCTTCATTTACAACAGAAACACCGGAGCTTCTTGCAAATAAGGCTGGGACAGAGGAGACAACTCAGGATATTACTAGCGCATATCCGTCCGACTATGAAGGAAGAAATTATTTCGGTCAGGTGGTAAAAAAGATTGGTGATAAAAATTATATTCTGATTGGAAATGAAACACAGCTTCGGGCAATCGGAACAGATACGGATGTGACAGAGCCAATCTGGCGAGTGTATGAAACAAGAGAGAAAAAGTCGGGATTGTTAGGAGGATATACAGACTGGAAACCAGCAGCTGATACACAGACATACAAAACAGAACTGTATTATCCGGGTGATGCGGATATTGTAAAGTTTAATGACACATATAATTGGTCTGGAAAAGAATTGTATGGAAATAAAAAAGGTGACCATAAGCTGGGAGATACAGATGAGCAGAATGGTGGGGCTTTGTTAGGAACAGGTGCCACAAAACGATATCACTATGTGAGCAGTACGATTCAGGAGTCAGCTGATATGACAGTAACTGCAACAGAAAGTACTTCCAGTGATTCCAAAGCGGAATCTGAGCCAGAAAGTGATGATATAGATGCTTTTACAAGTGATGGTGACGAAAGTGATTTTACTGATGATACAACTCCGGAAAGTATAACGGTTGACGAGAATAAAACTTACATCCTTACCTATGATACATCCAAAAGTAGCAATACCAATATTGCAGGATCTGGATATAAATACAGTAAGGATGCGAATTATATTATCTTTCGTGATATTGATCTTTCCAAAGAAGGGACAAATT
>ENA-OPCB01002242-OPCB01002242.1-human-gut-metagenome-genome-assembly--contig:-NODE-2242-length-10813-cov-2.553820_pt1 | contig 10813 bp, 10 predicted proteins | sample MGYA00241561_ERZ501473 | MGnify/ENA primary metagenome ERZ501473 (study PRJEB25962, sample SAMEA2042519) | human gut metagenome | biome: human gut; feature: human-associated habitat; material: faeces... | reverse complement strand
AAGCGTAACGATATTCCCATAAATCTATCGAGAAGTAATAGACACCACATTTTGCCGAAAGCCTTTTACCCAATGTTTCGTAAATATATCGTAAACATTTTCCTTCAACGATATAATATCCGTTAATGAATGATGAAATCAATATCTTATCAACCCTTGTTAAAAGGTCATTAAGATAATTGTCTGCATCTTCATAAGTCGTACAAAGTATTGGGTTGTTATCCCATTGCTCATTATCAGACAAAAGGGTTAGCCCCAATATGTCTGCAACATCTTTTTTAACGGATGCAGGTATTAGGAGCCAATCAGCACAGCTAAAATGTTCTTGTACTTGTTCGTTCATAATTTGGTGTACTATTGCTTATAATGGCTAAGCGGGGAACGCTGTCAAGCGTTATCACGCTTTGTTATCTATATTTTCAACTGAATCAGAATGGAATTTTAGAAGCATAAGCCGCATAATATTTTCCTTATCTTCCCAATATTCCTCGTCTATTTTATTCAACTTGGTGATTTCGTTCTCTGTCAAATGTTTGGGAATATTCCATAGCTCTTGTAATTGGCTGTCATTTTCTAATCTTTGGATGATGCCGTATGCCTGTATAAGAAGTTGTTCTGTATATGTTGCGTTAATTGCTCCCAGTCCTTTGATTGCAAGCAAATAAGCATCATATCCCCAATTACAGAAGAATTGAAGAAATCCACCATTATACATTTCAAGTTCCAGCCAATATAATGCGGCGACCATACTGTCTGTTTCCCCCATATCTTGATAATTGGGACGAATTTCTGTAAACTTACGTCCAATAGGGGAAAAGGATTGCTCCCAATATTGTTCTAAATTTTCCATTCTTATTGCTTTTGTTATAGATAATGGTTCAGCAGGGAACGGCTTGCCGTTATCCTGCGTTGTTAATGGTATATTTATATTTTCCCTTTACTATAAAAAGCCTCTAAAACAAAGAGAAACAACGAAAGGAAAATGTATAATATAAGTATCAATAGATTATTCTTATTAGGCTTTTCATTAAACTTCTCTATGACAGCTTTATACCTTCTTTTCCAGCAGAAACGAATACATAAAAGAATGAATATCAGCCCTAAAGATACATTATACATTGTTCGCGTTGGATAAGGCAATATTTTATATTGTTCCAATACTCCCCATATTGTGTGAATATTACAATTCAGAAATACAGCGAGAATTAACAAAGCTGCATAAACCGCTATTTCGGAATAAGAACTGTATTTCCATAGCCTATAAAATTTGAAAAATAAATAATCTATCATACTTAATTACCATTAATGGTTCAGCAGGGAACGGCTTGCCGTTATCCTGCGTCGTTAGTGATATTTTACCATAATTCTTCTGCGGAGAAATCACCTAAGAAGAAATATAGCAACGAAATTATTTGTAACAAAATACACAGACCTGCCACAAAGCATATTGTTAATATTATTATTTTCTTTACACCTTTATACTTTTTCTTTCTTAATAAAAAGAGTAGCAATAGTGAAATCGCTATGAGTATAATATTTATCGCACCTGCAATCATATCTATTGTTTATAATTTTGTTGTTATCACTAATGTTATTTATAACCGCACCTTATGGTGTCGTTCCTACACTTCTATAACTGCACCTCACGAATTATCCAGTGTATCAAGAGGATTAGGGATTTTTGCTTTATGGGCACTTGACACATGAAGATAAATGGTTGTGGTCTTGATGTCGTTGTGTCCCAGCAATTCCTGTATCGTGTGCAGGTCTGTTCCCTGTTCCAGCAAGTGTGTGGCAAAGGAGTGGCGCAGCATGTGTACGTGTACACGGTGTTTGATGCCTGCACGATGTGCGGCTTCTTTCAGCACTTTCACCAATGCACTTGCCGAATATTGCTCTCCGGGTGTTTCGCCCTCAAACAACCATTTTTGTGGACGATATTCCCGAAAGTAGTGCCGTAGTTCTTCCAGCAACTTGGGCGAAAGGAGCGAATAACGGCATTTCTTCCCCTTGCCCATGATACGAACCGACATTGTTTCACTGTTGATGTCCTGCGGGGTCAGGTTAAGCAATTCGCTTCTTCTAAGTCCGGCAGAGTAAACCAACGAAATCATGCAGTGATGCTTGATGTTGGAAATTTGTGCAAGGATGCGCTTAATTTCATTCTTGCTCAACACTTCGGGCAGGCTCTTGTACTCTTTGGCACGGGTGATACCGCCATAGTATTGCCGTTTGCCGCCTTTCACCTGCTCGTAATAGAACTTGATAGCATTGATGCGCATATTCTGTTGCGACACCGAAATCTTCTTCTCGTTCACAAGATAGAGTATGTACTTGTTGATGTCCGGCACTTTCAGGCGGTCGATGTTCCGTCCCTTGTGATATTCCATGAAATCGCTGAAATAAGCACGGTATGTTTTGACGGTCGAGGGGCTGTAACGCTTTTGTTCCAGCAGTTCGAGATAGCCTTTCGGCAGTGTGTATTCCCTTTTGGGTTTGGGATGCCGCACGTAAACCCGGCTGTAATCAATATAGGCGTGGGGCGAATAGCGGTCGTAAAAATCCGGCAGGCTGAAAGCGGCTGACGCTATGTATGCAGAGCCGTTACCAGCCATTTCCATGCCCGTGTCTTGGGCGAGCAGCAGGGCGACAGCCTGACTGTTCGCATATTCTATCCGTATGTAGTCCGCACCGTCCCTTGTTTCTTTGTGTAGCACGATGCTTCCTCTTTGTTTCTGAACCTTATCCATGTCGCTGAATTTTGCTTCGCTCCAAAGATAAGATAAAAATACCATTATTTGAACATCTGTTCAAAAATAATCGAGGTTAAAAAAACAAAAGAGTATCAGGCTTTAAGCAGCGAATAGATATGGCGAAAATTTTCTGCCAGTTCGTCCACGTTCAGACCGTTCAGAAATGCTTGTTCGTATGACAGTCCTAAAAACATTTGCCGGAACATGATAGCCGTTTTCTTCACGTCCGTGTCACTCCTGATTTCCCCGCTTTCTTTTGCTTTCTGTATGACTTTCTCCCATAGGTCATAGTCTTGTCGGTAGATTTTCTCAATTTTCTGCCTGATGCCCGGATAGTACATACGCACTTGTGACAGAAAGTGAAAGTAGTAGAAGTTAGGACTACAATCATGCGGGCTGCTATTATCACCAATCAGTTCAACAATCCTTTTCATGGAAGCGGCTACCCCCGCCACGTATTGCCCGATGAACTCCGCCAACGTATCGGCAGGAGCGGCAAACTTGTTTTCCGGTTCGTGCATTTGCAACACGTATTTGTCCGCCACAGCCATGAATAAATCCAGCTTGTGCGGAAAATAATAAACGATACCCGTTTTTGTCACCCCGCAGGCTTTGGCAAGCGTGATGATGCTTGCTTTCTCGTAGTTCATCCTGACAAATACGCCGAACGCTTTATCTATTACTTCTTCACGGTTAGTTATTATCATACACGTTTGTTTTTAATCGGTTACGAAGATACGGATTTTGTTTTAAGCATTTGTACCCCAGTGCTTTTTTTTAGTGCAAGGTGCAAGTATATATTTATATATATAGCTTGCACCTTGCACTAACCCAAAAATATTTATTATCAGATATTTGCGAGTTTCAAAAGAAAGCCGTATCTTTGAACCCGAAAGTTAGGCAGACAAACAGCGGTCAAAGTTGGACAAGCCCAACATCTGAAAATCGTTACTGTTTCGTTACCTATTTGAAATTTTGAAAGCAAAGTAGCTGAAATATAAGCGGTTAGAGTTGTAGGTTCAAAACCCTGTCTTTCCGCAAGCAAAAAGCGTAGTACTTTTATAATAAAGCATTACGCTTTTTGCATTTTAAATATACACAATATTTGAGTTCAGTAGATAATCAGTAAGGATTGTGGCTCAGTAGATAATTAACGGGGATTGTTCGTGTATATTCCCCTATTGCTAACACAGTTCGCCGTAACGCTACGGGGCACGTCAGGGGAGAAAGGAATATATCCGGTATAAACAGACTGATACGATGGCGTTTTCAACCCCTCCGTCACTTTGTGACACCTCCCCTATATAGCTAACGCCACACCCCGTAATGCTACGAGGCACAGCAATAGAGGAGTTTAAAATATTAAAAGTGCTTTTTAACCCTCTCCCTCCTACCATACCCCGTAACATGGCGAGGCGTTTTGAATAACATCGAAGCAGAGACAAAAGGGATATACATCTCACCCTCTCCCCCTGCCGTACTCCGCAGCATGACGGGTCGTTTTGAATAACATCGGAGCCGAGGAGAAAGGGAGATATACACCTCACCCTCTCCCCCCTGTGTTTTGCGCAGCAAAATATAGGGGGAGTGCCCGCAGGGCGAGGGGGTTAATACAAACAAAAACTTCACTCTCAAATACATCACCTTTATTTGGTGATGAAGATGCAAGAAAATAGAGGGAAAGTATACTCATAAAGGGGTAACCTTTTTACCACAAAAAACTTATGAAATCTTTCCAACCACCCTCATTCATTAACATTAAAGTCTATCCCCACGAATTTTCTACTGAACCTTAAAAATACTTCTCATAACATTCGGGTATTCGCAAATAAAATTCATCACATTCTTTTTCTTTATCCAAAATAAAGTATACTTTTGTCAAAAAACAACACGGATCCTTCCTGCTATACCATGAATCTTGAATTAGAGACATACCATCTAAAAAGACTTATCGAGGGAGATACCACATCATTCGATGCTATTTTTATACACTACCACCCTATTGTGCTCCGATTCCTTGTTGGCTTCATCAAAGACAAAGAACAAGCACAAGATATAGCCCAAGATATTTTCTGTAAACTATGGATATCGCACGACCGGCTCGGGCATATACAATCACTGAAATCCTATCTTTTCAAAATGTGCCGTAACGCTGTATACGACTCATTCGACAGACAAATAGCCGAACAAAACTATCTATCCCACTTGGAAGAAACAGCCCCACAGTCTACCTCGGTCGAACACGAAATATACGCCAAAGAGCTGCTTAGCCTCATGGACACGACCATCGCAAGTCTGCCGCCGCAAAAGAGAACCATATTCAATATGAGCCGAAAAGAAGGCCTATCCAACGATGAAATAGCCCTTCGGCTGAACCTTAAAAAGAACACAGTCGAAAAGACCATCAGTTCCGTATTAACACAACTCAAAAAAACATGCTAACCGCCTTGCTCTTTCTCATTCCTTAAATAAAGTTAACGAGCAGGAAGTGTTTCAATAGATATCCGTCTCCTGATAAAAGACGGAACCATGAATAACATTATACAAAACATAATACATAAATTTTTTAACAACAGCCAACCCTCAACCGACGATATACTTTTCAAAAAGTGGCTGCTCTCCCCCAAAAACCGAGAAGAAAAAGATCAAGCGATTTCAGAGATATGGGACTCTTGCCAAAACGAGACACCCGATGCATTTACATTATCCGAACTAGAAACATTCCATCGAAACAACTTTTTGCCGGGAAAAAGGGCCAACTTCCGCAGCACTATCTATAAAGCCGTTGCCACCATACTGCTTCCCATTTTGGGAGCCCTTTTCACTTGGTTGATACTCGACACACCCCAAGATACCGAACAACTCATCGAATGCTTCGTCCCCAAAGGAGAAAAAGCAAAGCAAATATTCCTTCCAGACGGAAGCGAGGTGTGGGTTAACGCCGAATCCATACTGATTTACCCCAACACATTCAAGGGTAACACAAGAACCCTGTTTCTCAATGGCGAAGCCAACTTCAAAGTATCCCGCGACAAAAAAAGACCCTTCATCGTAAAAACTGCGACTCTCGACATCGAAGCATTGGGGACTACATTCAATGTAGAGTCATATAGCAACTCTCCACAAACGATAGCGACACTCGAAGAAGGAAAAATAAAAGTCTCGACCAAAGACTCCATACCGCATGAAACCATACTGTCTCCCAACGAACAATTCATATACGACAGCAACACACATTCACGCGAAATAAACATAGTCGATGCCCAAAGACTCTCAAATTGGAAAGAAGGACAACTATATTTCAAAAATGCGCCATTCGGGAAACTGGTAAAAACGATCGAAAGAAAATACAACGTAACGATTCTTTACAACCAAGAAAAATACAAAAACAACAAGCTCACTGTAAAATTCGAACACGACGAAACGATAGACGAAATATTGCCCATTCTGGAAGGGATACTGCAAAACATGAAATACAAAAAAAATAACGACATAATATTCATCAACTAAAAATCGACACCAATGAAAAAAAGAACCGGAGAAAACCACCCAAAACATTTTCTCCGGTTTGAAATCAGAAAAACACCTTACATTGTGACTTCAATTACAGTATTTATCTAAAATCTAATGCACAAAAATATGAATTTAAAAATTAAAACCGGCGAATCATCTAAAAAGAATTCGCTTAAAATTGCTTTTTTATTATGTTTTCTTATCTCCGTTCAATTCGTTTTTGCCCAAAATCAAACAATCGATTTGAATATAACAGATAAGCCTCTATCCGAAATATTCAAATCGATAGAAAAACAAGCCGACATCTCCGTCGATTTTGACGAAACGCAAATCAATATTCATCAAAAAATATCGGTGAACATCAAAAACAAAAAACTCACCGAGGCATTATCGATGATTCTAAGCCCCTTAAAATACAAATATGCGATACAAGGGAAACACGTAGTCATAACCAACGAAAAAAACAGACAAAAGGCTGAAAGTATCGTGGGATTCGTAAAAAATCCGAATGGCGAACCGCTCATCGGCGCATCCGTATTGGTTAAAGGGACAAACAATGCCGTATCGACCGACATCGACGGGCGGTTTCACATCAAAGCCACCCCGAAATCCCGATTGGTCGTTTCATACGTGGGACACAACACACAAGAAATTGCCGTCACACCGGGCATCACAATGAACATCGAGCTGTCCGAGAAAGCCAATATTATGGACGAAGTTGTGGTCGTGGGATACGGCACGCAAAAAAAAGCCAATTTGATCGGAGCCGTAGGATACACCGACCACAAACAATTAGAAAGACGGCCCGTCAATAATTTAGGACAAGCCCTGCAAGGTGCGATCCCCAACCTGAATATCTCATACGGCTCTGGAAAACCCGGAGAAAAAACCCGCATGAACGTCCGGGGATTCGCATCCATCAACCAAGAATCCAAACCTCTGATCCTAATCGATGGTATGGAAGGAAACATCGATAAAATCAACCCTCGTGACGTCGAGTCTATTTCGGTTCTTAAAGACGCTTCTTCGGCTGCCATCTATGGAGCCCGGGCTCCCTTTGGAGTGGTACTGATCACGACAAAGAAAGGCGAGTCGGGTAAAACCCAAGTGAACTACAACGGAAGATTCAGCTTTTCAAAACCCACTACAAGAACCGACTTCTTAACAACAGGATACGATGCCGCCATGCTCGTTGACGAATTCATGCGGTCATACAACGGTGTCACCTACACCCGGCTCACTTCCGACGACTACAAAGAATTGGAAGCTCGAAGATTCGACAAAACAGAAAATCCCGAAAGACCATGGACCGTCGTTCAGAACAGAGGTGGTGTAGAATCCTATATGTACTACGCCAACTTCGACTGGTACAACTACCTGTTCGACCATTCACGCCCCACTTGGGACCACAACCTAAGCATCTCCGGCGGAAATCAAAAAATAAACTACCTGTTAAGCGGGAACTACGGGACACAAGACGGTATCTACCGGCAAAACACCGATAAACACCGTACCGCCAATCTAATGGCAAAAGTCAGCGCAGACGCCTACAAATGGTTAACCATCAAATTTATGGCTCGCCTATACGACTCCAAATACACGGCTCCCGGTGTAGGACACGGATACAACATTCCCAGCCTCACCTTCCACGCCCTACCTTATATGATGCCCTATAACCCCGATGGCACTTGGGTATATCAAAATCCCATTCAAGCATCCGGCCCCAGCGATGGAATACACATTCTGATTGGAGACGGAACCTCCAAGTCGATCGAGGAAAACCGATACATGACCTATTCTTGGAGCACCATATTCAAAATCATGAAAGGGCTGACTTTCACGGCAAACTACAACTTCAAACACAGTACCACCGATTACATGGAGCGCTCAACAAGAGCTAAATACTCCCAATACCCCGGAGTCGAAGAAGTGGCTCAAGCCTCTTGGTTCTCAAACAAACTGGCACAAGAATATGAAAAAAGTTTCTATCACAATGTCGATGCCTACCTAAACTACGACAACACGTTCAACTCGCATCACATATACGCTGTGGCCGGATTCAACTACGAGCAAAACCACTACAAACACCATTACGCCACAAAACTGAATATCCAATCCGACAACTTGAACGACTTCAACCTCGGTGAAAAAGGAAAAGACGTGACAGTACAGGGTGGACAAAGCAAATGGGCCTTATTGGGCTACTTCGGAAGAATCGGATACGACTACGCCGGAAAATATTTGGCCGAGTTCAACATACGATGGGATGCATCTTCGCGATTCCCCAAAGACCACCGAGCCGGAGTCTTCCCCTCATTTGCCGTAGGCTACCGAATGAGCGAAGAAGCATTCTTCGACCCCATACGCAAAATATTCTCTAACTTTAAAATACGACTCAGCACAGGATCTCTGGGCAATCAAGCCATATCCGACTGTTATCCATACATACAGAAGTTGAACATGCAAGGATTGGGAGGATACCTCATGAATGGCGAGCCCGTCACCTATGCTGCCGTTTCAGCCCCTCCCTCGGGAAAACTCACTTGGGAAACCGTTATCCACCACAATTTGGGTCTCGACCTCGGATTCTTCGACAATAGGCTCAACCTCAGTGCCGACCTGTTTATCCGTGATACCAAAGACATGTTGGTTCCCGGGAAAATGCTCCCCGGCGTATACGGTGCGACCCCTCCGAAAGAAAACGCCGCCAACCTGCGCACAAAAGGATTCGAGCTGGCAGTAAGCTGGTACGATCAATTCAATCTTGGAAACAAACCGTTCAGTTACAACCTGTCTTTCGGGCTATCCGACAGCAAATCGGTGATTACAAAATTCGACAATCCCATGAAAGAATTCGCAAAATCGAGCTACTACGAAGGCATGACCATCGGCGAGATATGGGGGTACAAAATCGATGGTCTTTTCCAGACTGACGAAGAAGCGGCCGCCTACTCCAAAGCCGTAGACAACAGTTATGTCTGCAAAAACATATTCGTTACGGCGGTAGGAGACTACAAGCCGGTGACCCCAGATTTGTAGACATCGACGGAAGCGGCCGCATCGACGACGGTGAAAAAACTGCCGACAATCGCGGTGACATGGTCATCATCGGTAACAAAGAACCCCGATACCTCTACAACGCCAACATCGGACTCAGCTGGAACGGCATAGACATCTCGGCCTTCTTTCAAGGAGTCGGACGGCAACACCGTTATCCCGATGGCAACAACATGATGTTCTGGGGCGGATTTGCACGACCCTACTCCTCTTTCGTGCCCGCCAATTTCTTGGACAATGTCTGGTCCGAAGAAAACCCGAATGCCTACCTCCCCAAAATCAGAGGATATGCCGCGCAAGGCGACCGCTCGTTAGGTCATAAAAACGACCGGTACCTCCAAAACATAGCCTATTGCCGATTAAAAAATCTGACCGTTGGCTATACACTACCCTCAGAATGGACCTCGAAGATTAAAATCGACCGGTTAAGAGTATATTTCAGTGGAGACAACCTGTTCACTTGGACAAAACTGAAATCAGACTATATCGACCCCGAGCAAATCACAGTAAACAGCGACGCCCGAACCTATCCTTTCTCCAAAGTATTTTCATTCGGACTTGATATAACTTTTTAATTCCTATCATCATGAAAAAGAACATTATATTATATAGTTTCATCGCCCTTTTATCGGGCACTGCCGGTTGTTCCGATATGTTGGATCAATACCCTCTCGATGCCATATCCCCGGAAACCTACTACAACAACGCCGATGAATTACGCAGTGCGACCAACCAATTCTACGGAATGTTTCCCGGAGCGGCTTCGGGATATACCGAATCGGCCGATGTCGTTTGCACATTCAATCTACCGGCCGAAGTACAAGGCATACGCACCGTACCCACATCTGGCGGAGGCTGGAACTGGGAATACCTCAGAGCTGTCAATTTCTATCTAAGCCACTCGGTGCGCTGCGACGATGTCGATGCAAGAGAGCATTTCGATGGTATAGCCCGCTTTTTCAGAGCATATTTCTATTTCGAAAAAGTGAAACGTTTCGGCGAAGTGCCTTGGTTCGACAGAGAACTTTCCTCCACCGATCCCGAGTTGTTCAGGCCACGAGACAGCCGCGACTTCATCATGGATAAAATCCTTGACGACCTCACTTATGCCATCAATAACATCTCCGACAAAAAAGACCTATACAACGTAACCCATTGGACCGCCCTAGCCCTCAAATCGAGAATATGTCTGTTCGAAGGCACATACCGTAAATATCATGGGATTCCCGGCTATGAAAAGTTCTTGGACGAGTGCGCCACGGCTTCCAAACTGTTTATCGACAATGCCCCCTACGCCATCTACAAAACAGGAGCACAACCCTATCGAGACCTTTTCTCCTCGATGAACGCCATCGAAGAAGAAGTTATATTGGCTCGTGACTACGACCGGGCTCAAAATGTCATGCACGAGGCAAACGCAAACACGTTGTCACCCACCTACGGACGTCCCGGCATGAACAAGAAAATCGTAAACAGCTACCTCATGACCA
>ENA-OPCB01002223-OPCB01002223.1-human-gut-metagenome-genome-assembly--contig:-NODE-2223-length-10879-cov-2.370843_pt1 | contig 10879 bp, 8 predicted proteins | sample MGYA00241561_ERZ501473 | MGnify/ENA primary metagenome ERZ501473 (study PRJEB25962, sample SAMEA2042519) | human gut metagenome | biome: human gut; feature: human-associated habitat; material: faeces... | reverse complement strand
CCGCTGCTGCGGTGCTGGCCCCGCGGGTGGGCCTGCCCGGCATCGCCTTTGCCTGTGCCTTCGGCTGGTGCGTCATGCTGGCGTTTGAGGTGCCGTATTATTTTTGGACATGCAGGGAGTTATAAGGCTTCCCCCGAGGGGGAAGGCAAAGAACGGCGGTCAGGGAGCTGGCCGCCGCTTTTTTATTCTGTAAAAATTCCCCAATATCCCGCGTTTCCGATTGTAATTTCTTCGACAAAATGCTACACTAATACTGTCTATCCACAGCATAAAATCTGCCCAAGAGAGGTAACGCACCGTGCCAGAAGAACGCAAAGTCTACCGCCGCCCTGCCCGGACGGCTGTGCCCGCCCCGCAGGCCGGGCAAGCGGCCCCGCGCCCCGACGCGCCCCCGCCGCCGAAGAAAAAGAAACGTCCCGGCGCCAAACGCCGCCGCAGCCGCCTTGTGCTGGGGCTGTGTTTGCTCTGCCTGCTGGTCGTGGTCATTGTGTCGGTGGTGCTGGTGCGCTGCTCGGCAGAGGAGGAAGGCCCCGCCGAGGCGGACTTCGGCACGCCCGCCGCGGCCTGGCAGAAGAACGATCTGGGCTACTACTTCAACACAAGCGGCCGGGCCATGCCCGCCGCGGTGCTCAAAGGCATGGACGTATCCAAGTTCCAGGGCGAGATCGACTGGGAAAAGGCCAAGGCTGCCGGCATCGACTTTGCCATCATCCGCTGCGGCTTCGGCGGCGAGTGGGACGGCCAGGAGGAAAACTGGGCGCAGGATGACCCCCAGTGGCGGCGCAACGCCGACGAATGCACCCGGCTGGGCATCCCGTTTGGCGCGTACCTTTATTCCTACGCCACGACGGTGGAGGAGGCCCGCAGCGAGGCCGACCACGTCGCGCGGCTGCTGGGCCTGACCGCCCCGCCGCAGGAGGGGCTGGACGACTACACCGCCGCGCCCTACCAGCTGAGCTACCCGGTCTACTACGACCTCGAGGATAAGTACATCAGCGGCGTTTTCCCCTCCGAGATGGCCGAGATCACGCAGGCGTTCTTTGACCGCCTGACCGAGTACGGCTACACCGGTGCGCAGGGGCTGTATGCCTCCCGCAACTGGGTGCGCGCCCGCATGACGGATCCTGCCTTTGACAAATGGCGCGACAACCTCTGGATCGCGCGGTTCTCCGACGATCTGGACTACGCGGGCACCTACGATATGTGGCAGTGCACCTTCAGCGCCCCGGGCGCGGACTACGGTGTCCAGAGTGAGACGGTGGATCTGGATTTTGTCATGAAACCGTTTAAATTTACCGGTGTGTCCGCCTGCAACGGCAAGACCGCCGCGCCGGTGCTCCTGAACGATACCTACACCGACGAGCTGCACATGGACGGCAAGGACGCCTACGCCACGCTGGCGACGAACGAGCCGGGAGAGAAGGACGGCGGACGCAGGGTCTACTGGACGACGAGCGACAAGCCCGTGTCCACCGTGGACAAAAACGGCACGGTCCGCGCCCGCACCGACAGTGGGGAATGCACGATCACGGCCACGCTGGCCGACGGCACCGAGAGCCTGACCTGCCGCGTGCGGGTTGGGGACATCACGGTCCCGATCTTTGCCACAGCGGGCCTGCGCGGGGACCGCGCCACGCTGGCGGACGCCGCCGCGCTCAAGGGCGCGACCCCGGATTCCATCCTGCTGGACGCGGGCGACAGCCTGCACGGCACCGAGAGCGCCAGCCTGACCGGCGGCATGGATATGCTGTCGGCGTTCTCGGCGGCGGGGTACGACCTGCACGCCATGGCGCTGACCGACTTTGCCTACGGCACGACCCGCCTGGTCAGCGACGCCAACATGGGCAGCGGCCCGTCGCTGGCGTCCAACCTGCTGAACAACGAGGGCACCGCCGTGTTCTACCGCTCCACAAGCTGGAGCCGCAACCGCGTGACCAATGGTCGGTACACTGTCGTGGAGCGCGCGGGGTATAAAATCGGCTTCTTTGTGCTGAACGACCCGGCGCAGGCCGCGGTCATCTCGGCGTCCAACGGGGAGTTCATCACGGCCCGCGACTGGAACGACACCGCCGCCGAGCAGATCACCGCCCTGCAGAATGCCGGGTGCGATGCTATCCTTGCGATTGTCTCCACCGCCCCGGCGGGCGACTGGCAGGGCTCCCTCGGGGCGGCCTTTGAGTACGACTTCACGGAGACGCTTCGCAACGAGGCGAACGGCGGCGAGATCTGGTCTTCAGCCTCCAAATGACGAACGATCGCCTTCTGCAGAAATTGAGTGATGCAGTCGGTTCGGCGAACGCACTCCTCCTCGTCGGGTTCGCTCGTCTCGCGCATCAGAAGTTGGTCGATCCAGGGTTCGAAAACCTCTTCGGGGTCGTATTGGAAGACGCGGGCGCTGTCCTCAGGGTCCACGATCTCGCAATCCGAGAAGTCCGCGGCGACAAAACGGGAAACCGCCGCCTTCAGAGCCTTGTATTCCACTGAATCGACCTCTTCGAGACCGTCCATCCCCAACGAAAGAAGTTCCGCGATCGAAATCATTCGGGAAACGTCGGCGAAATGCTCGACCAGTTCGACCTGAACGAAGGGATCGACCGTTTCCTCTTCGGAAGGTTCGTTCGTCGACGGAACACTGGAAGACATCATTTTGCTGACGGTTTCCAACAGTTCTTCGTCGAGGAATTCCGGATCCACACAGCTCAAAAGACCGAGGAAAAGACCGGTGAAGAGCCCGTGAGCCCGGTCGTACGAGAGCCCGGTCTTCCGGGACACGACATCCAACAAAGGAGCCCGTTCCTCCATCGTCCGGAAAATGAACCAGTAGGCGTGAAACGCCTGAAAAAGTCCGTCGGACATGATCGCCGACCGGATGATTTCCTGCCGGCGGCTCTTGCGTTTGCGTTGTTCCTTGGCCTTTCGCTGCTTTCTGCGCTGTTCTTTCGTCTGCCGCGCCATTATGTTTTCCTCCCGACGGATGACGGGCGGGCCCGAAGGCCCGCACCCTTTTGATTGCAAGATCCAGAAATTTTAGCGGATTTCCATTGTCGGAGAGGTTCTTTTTTGATCCGGTGAGCCCCTGTTTGAAGTCGGTCTTGACCTCCACCGTCGCCACCGGGACGCCGTTGCTGTAGAACACGAGGTCAAGCGATTCTTCGGACGTCGTGTGGTGGTGAACCTGCCGAACGACGCGAAGGATGTTGCTACGGCAACGTTGGGCAACCTCCTCATTGCGGCCGTCTTCCGGGGCGCTCTCGCTCATCTTGAAGCGGCCGACGCCGGTAATGCCGATTGACTCGTGCAGGAGGACGAGCGCACCGTGCTGACGGGCGAAGTCCAGCAGTCGATCGGGAAGAACGATCTGTCAGTTGTTCGTTTTCTGCAGAAGCCCAAATTCCTTCGGGTACGCCGTCTGCATCCATTCGAAGGCATCGGGCCGGATAAAGAGCCGGCCACGGTCGTAACCGAGATCGTTTTCGGACCGACGCCACCCGGAGGCGACAAGCCTTCGCCGATTGCGTCCTCGAAATTCTTTCCTTTGCGCTGTCGAAATCCTACGTCAGTCCTCGTCTTTCACCATCTTGCGGGCATCGTCGAGCAGCCGATCCGCAGCGATTCGAACGTCGAAAGCATTTCGGAATTCGTGGTCCTGCCTGATGCGGAATTTCTCGAATTCCCCCAGGGCATGTTCCTTCGCCTCTTGGGCCGAAACGCTGCCGGGACCTTGAAGAATGCCCATGTCGTTAAATACCAGGAAGCTGTCGAGTCGCTTCTCCCAGTCCTCCATGGTCATGGGAACGTGCTTCCGGGCGCGGAGCTCGGCCATGTCGAGATACATGGAAACCAAGCGGTTGAGCGTGTCGATCTCTTCTTTGGAGAGGTAGTTTTTCGCGATGAGAACATCGGTGCGGATGACCTTGCCGCCCGTCTTGACATTCTTCCAGGAGGTGAGGCCCATGTGCGGCTTTTCCGCATCCGCTCGGTCCCTGATGATCTCCGCTGCCGTGTGACGATGAACCGCGTAGTGAAGCTTGTTCTGGATGGTTGCGAAGAATCGGCGGGCAACGTCCGAATCAACGTCGTAGTCGGAAGCCGTTGCGAACAGGTCCGTCACCTTTTGGTAGGCCTGGCGCTCGCTAGCGCGAATCTCCCGAATTTCTTCAAGAAGTTGGTCGAAGTACGACTGATCGAATAGCTTGCCGTTCTTTAGACGTTCGGAGTCCAACAAGTAGCCCCTGATCACGAAGTCGCGAAGCACTCTCGTCGCCCACTGACGGAAAGCCGTGGCACGTTTGCTATTGACGCGGTAGCCGACGGCGATGATGGCGTCGAGGTTGTAGTGCTTAACCTTGCGGGTAACCGTACGGGAGCCTTCTTCGCGAACAACTAAGAAATCCTTAGTAGTTGCCTCTTCCATCAATTCTTCGTCATCGAAAATCTTCTTCAAGTGCTGAAGGACATTTTCAGGGGTGCAGTCAAACAGTTGAGCCATCAACTTCTGAGTAAGCCAGATAGTCTCATCCTCGATACGAACTTCAATACCGTTGCCGCCATTCTCCTTAGTGAAGATGAGAAAGTCGGCCGTATGATTCCGGATGTTTGATTTATCCATGGTTAACCTTAACTCACAAAGAAAGAAGATACTAAACAATCGCGATTATTCAACACTCTTCGCTATTGGCAAACAACCCTCGACTAAAATTGAAGGCTTTGCAACTATTGCCGAGGCACGTCGCATTAGGCCTGTTTACAGCCGGCGCCTGAGTCCCCGGCTGGTAACCCAGACTCTGCAGATTCCGACCTGCGTTGAGATCGCTGTGCACATGGGCACCCAACTCTACACCCGGCAGGCGACTGGCAGGGCTTCCTCGGCGCGGCCTTCGAGTACGACTTTACCGACACGATCCGCAACGAAGCGGGGATTCACCACGCGAAGGCGGGTTCCCCCTGGCTCTTTGACATGCGGTTGCGCGGCTACTGCGGCAAACGCGAGGGTGCGAGCCTGAAGCTGCAGGCGGAATACGGTTTCTGATTGCTTTGCCGTGCACACCTTGGAAACCGGCCGATTCCTTCCTGCCTGGGAATCCTTAGAGACAGTGCGCAGCGTAAAGCGGCACAAGAAGGCGCCTCCCGTCCCTGCGCATAGGGCCGGGATAAACAACGTATTCCGTCCCGATTTTCTCCCGGAACTTTTCCGCGAAGCGTTCGAGTGACAGCACACGAAAACGTACGGACGACTTCACTTCGATCGGGCTCACTCGGGGCTTTCCTCCGGCATCCTTGAATGGTCGAACGACTAGAAAATCGATTTCAAGACGTTCCTCACCCTCCTTCTTTCCACTCTGCGAATAGTAAAAAAGTCGATCCCCCTTTGCGACCAAGGTTTGCGCCACGACGTTTTCGACGAGCATCCCTTCGTTAAGCGACAATTTTCCAAACAGCACGCCGCGATAGAGATCTTCCTTCGTTGCGTTCGAGGTGAGGAGACTCATCGTGGCGAGCAGTCCCGTGTCAGCCATATAGCACTTCAGCGCTGACGAATCTCGCGAGAGCGCCAAGCCCACTGAGGGGTCCGTCGAGGAAAAGCAGGGAATGCTGATTTGCGCATCCGCCAACCAGAAAAAGGCTTCTTCGTACGTTCTAGAACGAGCGGATTTGCCAAGCGACGCAAGCGTAAAACGCTTTTCATGTTTCGAGAGTTGTGCGGGGATCTCATCGAAAATGCTTCCCACTTTATCCTGGTAACCGTAGGCAAAGCGAGCAACGTCTTTCCTATAAAGATCAAGAATCCTTCTTTTTTCCTCATCGGCCTTTTCAAAGGAAGATGTCTGTGCATAAACGTCGACAACGCGCGGCATACCCCCGATAAGCATGTACTCGCGAAATAACCTTGATGCCTTCCTATGAAGTGCGTCGGGGACGGCATCCCCCCGCTCGAAAGCTTCACGGATAAGGTCGGAGAGCGAGTCATTGCCTGTCGCGACGAGAAACTCTTCAAAGTCGAGCGGGTTCAGACGAAAGGACTCTTCTTCCGACGGGATGACGATCTCCTGAACATTTTGTCGGATCGAGAGAAGTGACCCCGTTTCTATGTAGTCATATCGTCCGTCCGCGACCAGGTACTTGATAAAACCGCGGGCGATCGGAAAAGTCTGAACCTCATCGAAAATGACCAGACTCTCGCGCGGGTAAAGCCTCACACCGTAGAAAGCGCTCAAATACTGGAAGAACTTGTCGATGTCCGTGCGCAAGTTCATGAAGATGTCAGCCACCTCCTGCGGAATTCGGGCAAAGTCTATGAGCAAGTACGAGCGATAATGACGCTTCCCGAACGCCTCCGCCAAGGTACTTTTTCCCACCCGGCGCGCACCCTCAATCAAAAGAGCCGTCGCTCCCCGACGGTTCTGCTTCCACTCAACTAGTCGGTCCATCGCTTTTCGATCGATCACAGCTTCAACCCCCTCATTCACAGTTTTTACTTCCAACGCAATATAAAATCGTCATCACAACCTACAGCGTCGCACGATATCCATGTATGTCAACACCATTTTTAGCACGATATCCAAGTATAAAACAAGCTGTTTAAGCACGGTATCCATGTAAGAAACCACCGTTTTCAGCACGATATCCATGTAAGAAGTCCCCGCCGCTTACATGGCATTCGCGTTACAGCACTCTGACAAAGGGCGTTCTCGCACGGCCCGTCCGAATGCGCTAGAAGCGCCCCTTCCTTGCACGGCGACCCGTTCTGCACGCCGTCTTTCCTCCGGAACGAACGCCACACCTCCCCGCAACCCCTCCTCCCCTCACCAAACGTCCTAGGCAATCGAACCTATTGCGAGTCCTTAGCTTTTGCAATAAAGTCTTTTCTACGCACTCACAAAGAGGCGCTCGGACCGGATCCCATTCCGGATTTCTTCCCCACCACGGAGTTCCCCATGACCGCACGATTCGCCATACGACGCACGATCCGCAAGGATCCCGCGCGCTTCGTGCCCGCCTCGGAATTCCGACTTACGAGCCTTCTCCGCCTTAGGACGGGGGACGGCCGCTGATCTTTTTCTTCACTCGACGCCGTTCTCCCGCCAAGAATCGCGAGCAGGACGGCGTACGGGAATTTCTCCCCTTCGGCACGCACGAGCAATCCAAGCCTTGACGGCCCTTCGTTCGAACTCCTCGCGACGACGTGAGACCCAAACGAACGACAAGGATGACCGTCATGACGAACCGCGCTTACCAATCGATTTTCTCTGCTCCCTTCTCCCGCCGCACCTTCTGCCGCGGCGCGGCCCTCTTTGCCGCGGGCATGGCCGCCCCCTCGGTCTTCGCGGCCGAACCCGAAAAGACCGAAGTCACGATCGCCGTGGGCGGGAAGAACCTCTACTACTATCTCCCCGCCGCCATCGCCGAATGGAAGGGCTTCTACAAGGAAGAAGGCCTCAACGTGAAGGTCGTCGACTTCCAGGGCGGCTCGAAATCTCTGCAGGCCGTCGTGGGCGGCTCCGCCGACGTCGTTTCGGGGGCGTTTGAACATACGCTCTCCATGCAGGCGAAGCGTCAGGCGATGCGCGCCTTCGTGCTGCAGGGCCGCGCCCCGCAGTGCGTCTTCGCCGTGAACCGCAAGACCATGCCGAATTTCCAGGACGTGAAGGAACTCAAGGGCCGCCGCATCGGCGTCACGGCTCCGGGGTCTTCTTCGCACGTGATCGCCAACTACGTTCTGAAGCGCGCGGGCCTTGCCGCCAACGACGTCGCCGTGATCGGGATCGGCTCGGGCGCGGGCGCCATCGCCGCCGTGCGCGCGGGCCAGGTCGACGCCTTCGTGGGGCTCGACCCCGTGATCACGCAGCTCATGCAGGACGACGCTATCCAAATCGTCACCGACACGCGCAACGTCGCGGAATCGGACGCGCTCTTCGGCGGTCCCATGGTGGCGGGGGGTCTCTATGCGCCGACGAGTTTCATCGAAAAGAACCCCGAAACCGTCCAGCGTCTCACGAACGCGATCGTGCGCGCCGACAAGTGGCTTGCGACCGTCACGCCCGAAGAACTCGTGAAGGTCGTGCCGCGCTCGGCCTTCCTCGGGAACCCCAAGGTCTACGTCGAAGGCTTTGTCAAAAACCGTCCGGCCCTCTCGACCGACGGGCGCTTCCCCGAAGGCTGCGCCGAAATTTCCGCGGCGGCCCTCGCGACGGTCGACCCGAAACTGAAGAATTTCGCCTTCGACTACAAAACGGTCTTTACGAACGAATTCGTCGACAAGGCGACGAAGTGATCGGAGAAGAGGATGCAGGAAACGTTCAAATCCGCGGGCGCCATCCCCGCACTCGACTTTCGGGGGGTTACCTGCCGCTTTGCCGGCAAACCCGGGCAACCCGACTACACCGCGACCGAGAACGTGTCGTTTTCGGTAGGCGCGGGCGAATTCGTGAGCGTCGTGGGCCCGACGGGCTGCGGCAAGTCCACGATTCTGAACGCCGCGGCGGGGCTTTTGAAGCCCTCCGAGGGCGAAGTTCGGGTCTTCGGCGAACGGCTTAACGGGATCAACCGGCGCGCGGGCTACATGTTCCAGGCGGAAAGCCTCATGCCCTGGGCCACGGCCTATGAAAACGTCGTGATGGGGCTACGCTACCGGGGCGTTCCCGAAGCCGAACGGCGCGAAGCGGGCATGTCGTGGCTCGCGCGCGTCGGGCTCGACCGCTTCGCGGACCGCTATCCGCACGAACTCTCGGGCGGGATGCGAAAGCGCGTGGCGCTCGCGCAGACGCTTGTGACCGACCCCGACATTCTGCTCATGGACGAATCCTTTTCAGCGCTCGACATCCAGACGCGGCAGCTGATGGAAAACGAATTGCTCGAGATCTGGCAGAGCGCCAAAAAGGCGGTCCTCTTCATCACGCACGACCTCGACGAAGCCGTTTCGATGTCGGACCGCGTCGTGGTGCTCTCGGCGGGACCGGCCTCGCACCCGATCGGAAACTTCCCGATCGAGCTTCCTCGTCCGCGAAACGTCGTCGAAATCCGTACGACGCCCGACTTCCTCGCCTGCCACGAAGCGATCTGGAACGTGCTGCGCGACGAAGTCCTGAAGAGCTACCACCAACACCGCGAAACGATTTGAGGGGGAGAAAATCATGACGCAAACGCATGTCGCGGCCGTTCGGGCCGTTCAAAATCCCAAGGCGAGAACCGAGGAGCGGGATCGCCGCAACGCCCGTTGGCGCGTGCGCGCGGGCCAGTGGGGCCTGCTCGTCGCGGTCTTCGTCTTCTGGTGGCTCATGACGAAGCCGGGGCTCGTGCCGCCCTTCTTCTTTGAGAACGACAGTCAGGCGGCCTTCTTTTTCGGCGAGCCCGATCAGATTTTCTTGCGCATCTGGGAGTGGTTTGCGGGCGGAGAAATCTACCGGCACCTCTTCGTGACGCTCTACGAAACCCTGATGGCCTTCGTAATCGGGACGGTTTCGGGGCTCTTCGTCGGGCTGTGGCTTGCCCGCGCCCCCACGGCCGCGGCCGTGCTCGATCCCTTCATCAAGGGGCCGAACTCCATGCCCCGCGTGATTTTGGCGCCGATCTTCGCCGTCTGGTTCGGGCTCGGCCCCGCTTCGAAAATCGCTCTGGGCGTGACGCTCGTTTTCTTCATCGTCTTTTTCAACGTCTATCAGGGCGTGCGGGAAGTCAATCCCACGGTCTTGGCGAGCGCGCGCATGCTGGGCGCGACGAACCGGCAGCTCATGCGCACCGTCTACATTCCGTCGGCGATGAGCTGGGTCTTTTCTAGCCTTCACACCTCGGTCGGGATGGCCTTCGTCGCGGCCGTGATCGGCGAATACCTCGGAAGCGCCGAGGGTGTGGGCTACCTGATTCTGCAGGCAGAAACGACCTTCGACATGAACACCGTGATGGCGGGGATTCTGGTTTTGACGGCCTTTGCGCTCGTCATCGACCGGGCCGTGACCGAGCTCGAGCGCCGCTTTATGCGCTGGCAACCTGCCGTGAAGTAATCCCTATCCCGATCGCCCTGCGAAAGCGTACTCCCCCGAGCTTTCGCGGGGCGGTTCGGACTGCACGCAAAGGAAAACGAAGGAAAGAGCCAGAAGAAAGGGGCCGCCTCCCGCGCCCCGCGGATACGACCGCATACGACTGCAAAGCTCTGCATAGCACTGCATAAGACCGCATAGCTCTGCATAGTGGTGCATACCTGCGGATAACCGCGCATAAGAGCGCATAACTTGGCATACGCACAGTCGATGCGCACGACCCGCCCGGCAACCCTCAGCCCGTGACGAGTTTCCAGGCGAAAAAGAGAAAGAGAAGTGCGACGGCGGCGTTTCCGATCCGTCCCCAGACGGGACGGCGCCCGAAGAAGAAAAGCAGGGCCTTGCCGACCTGCGTGAGGGCCGTTAGATAGCAGACGCTCCAGAACTGCAGCGTCACGGCGAGCGTCAGAAAGGCGAGCCCCGGATGGCCTTTCGTTGTGTCGACGAAAGGAAGGAAGAAGCTGAGCATAAAGAGGATCGCCTTCGGGTTCGAGAGGCTCAGAACGAGCGCCGTGCGCAAGGCGGTCTTGGGAGCGATCTTGGGTTTTTCCGTCTTTTTCTCGCTGAGCGTCACCGCTTCCCCCGACGTTGCCGGAGGCGCTTTCTTCAGGTCCTTCCAAAGGCCCGTGAGAATCCGGAAGGCGAGCCACGTCAGATACGCCGCGCCCGCACACTTCAGAACGAAGAAGACCGAGGGGTTCGCGAGGATGAGGGCCGCGACGCCGAGATAGACGGCCAGGAGCAGAATCGAGTCGCCCAGGAACACCCCGCAGGCCCCGGCAAAACCGACGCGCGCCCCGTCGCTCACGCTCGTTCTCAGAACGTAGAGGCTGTTGGGACCGGGA
>ENA-OPCB01002217-OPCB01002217.1-human-gut-metagenome-genome-assembly--contig:-NODE-2217-length-10890-cov-2.331795_pt1 | contig 10890 bp, 10 predicted proteins | sample MGYA00241561_ERZ501473 | MGnify/ENA primary metagenome ERZ501473 (study PRJEB25962, sample SAMEA2042519) | human gut metagenome | biome: human gut; feature: human-associated habitat; material: faeces... | reverse complement strand
TGGTCCTCCTGGCTGCGGCAGCGGGTGGAGCCTGGTTCTGGATGAAACAGCGCAAGGCTACTTTCCGCCGCAAGGAAGAAAGCATGGGTGTCGTGAAGTTCCGCAAGGCCGAAGCGGCCAAGCCCGAACAGTTGCAGGGAACGCAGGAAATGCTGGATCGTCGCCTGGAATCCGAACGTGCAACGCAGCGCATGCAGGCGGCTCAAGCGGCGCGCACCGAACCCAAGCTCGGCGAAATCAAGCCGCAGGCACCGGCAGCAGGCTTTAATGTGGCAACGGCCTATGTAGACGAAGAATCGCAGGCTCAACCCGCAAGCGTTGGCGGTACGAGTGCCGAGACGCTTTCAGGTAAGCTCATCACAGCACGTACGTATATGGGAGTCGGTGCGTATGCCGAAGCCCAACGTGTCCTGCATGAAGTGCTTCTTGCCGGTAACGAAGAACAGCGTCGACACGCGTCCGAATTGCTTTCTCAAATCGAAGAAAAGACCCGTGGCGGACAGCAGTAATCCGAAACAGCCCGTGCAGACTGTAGCGCTTGGCATCGAGTACGCCGGTCAAAACTATTTTGGCTGGCAGACCCAGCCCGAAGGCAATACGGTACAGGATGTTCTGGAAGGCGCTCTGTGCCGTTTCCTTACGGTTCCGGTGGCAACCATCTGCGCGGGGCGTACCGATCGCGGTGTGCATGCTACGCACCAAGTGGTGAGCATTGCTTCGCCCTTTCGGCGTGCTCCGGCCAGCTGGATTCGCGGTGTCAATACCTTTTTGCCCGATGACATTGCCGTGAAATGGGCCTGTGAAGTGCCCGAAGGGTTTCATGCGCGCTTTGATGCGTTGAGCCGCACCTACCAGTACTGGATTTTCAATCACCCGGTGCGTTCGCCCGTGATGCACGGAAAAACAGGCTGGGTCTGGAGGCCCCTTGATGCGGAGAAAATGCATGAAGCTGCGCAAATCCTTGTCGGCGAACACGATTTTTCCTCGTTTCGTGCTGCCGAATGCCAAGCGGCAACGCCCGTTCGTACGGTTAAGCACATTACCGTGCGGCGCCAAGGCGCTCTGATCGGCGTGGAAATTTCAGCCAACGCCTTCCTGCAGCACATGGTGCGCAACATTGTGGGTTCCCTTATTTACGTTGGCACAGGACGCGAAAGCGTTCAGTGGCTCGCCGATGTTCTGCATGCCAAATCCCGTGCGGTTGCCGCGCCCACCTTTGATCCGTCAGGACTGTATCTTACGGGGGTCGAATATCCCTCGCAGCTGGAACTTCCCGTGGGCGGTCTGTCGCCTTTTGTGTTTTGAACCGGCTCGAAACTATTGCGCCCTTAGAGACTTTCTAATCGGAAAAGTTTTGACATAACTTGCCGCGGGCCTCTTCCTATAATCTGAAAAAGCCATCTCGGGGCCGGGCACTTGCGCGGCCCTCAGCACGAATTTGAAAGGAAACACCATGAGCGAGAGCGTACACGCACCTGTTATTGTCATCGGTTCCGGTCCTGCGGGCTACACGGCAGCCATCTACGCCGCCCGTGCCAATCTCAAGCCCTTGTTGATCACCGGCATGGAGCAGGGCGGTCAGCTGATGACAACCACTGAAGTGGACAACTGGCCGGGCGCGGTCAACGGTATTGAAGGACCGCAGCTGATGCAAAACCTGCTCGAACAGGCCGAGCGCTTTGATACCAAGATTGTCTTTGATGTCATTCACACTGCGCACCTCAAGGAAAAGCCGATTCGTTTGGAAGGCGATATGGGGGCTTACACGTGTGATGCGCTCATCATCGCAACGGGGGCCAGCGCTAAGTATCTCGGGCTTGAAAGTGAAACCAAGTACAAGGGCCGCGGCGTTTCGGGCTGCGCAACCTGCGACGGATTCTTCTATCGCGGTAAGCCCGTGGCGGTTGTCGGCGGCGGCAATGCTGCTGTTGAAGAAGCGCTTTACCTCTCGCAGATTGCCAGCGTCGTGCATCTTGTGCACCGTCGCGGTACGTTCAAGGCCGAACCTATTCTTGTCGACAAACTGATGGATGTCGTCAAGGAAGGAAAGATTGTGTTGCACACGCCCTTTGAAGTGGAAGAAGTGCTGGGTGACGACAAGGGTGTGACGGGTCTTAAGCTCAAGAACTTTGAAGGCGGTGCCGACGAAGAGCTTGCCGTTGACGGCGTCTTCATTGCCATCGGCCACACGCCCAATACGAAGGTTTTTGCCGGAGAACTCAATACCGAGGGCGGCTACATTGTGACGGACAAGGCTGGCTTTGCGGCCACCGCCACGAATGTCGAGGGCGTCTTTGCAGCCGGTGACTGCGCTGATTCCATTTACCGTCAGGCTGTCACAAGTGCAGGATCGGGCTGTATGGCGGCACTTGACGCGCAGCGTTATCTTGAAAAGCGCGGTTGATCCTCGTCTTTAGAAAAGAGCATTTTCAAGCCGGGTCGCTTTGTTGTTTTTGCAACGACAAAGCGACTCCGTTTTTGTTTTTTTGACGAATATTTGACGGCCATCGGCTAGAATCTTCGCGCTTTTTCAACGCCTTGCGCGATTCCCGAAAATAAGAAACAAGGTAATTCGGGCTTCTTGGCGCTTCCGGGCGCCCATTAACTTCTAGTCTGAATCCTTTTTCTATGCCTGCAACGTTTCGTAAACACGCGCTTGTCGCGTCTCTTGCCCTGTCCGTATGGGCAAATCAATCTTGCGCTGGTTTCTGGGAAGATGCCGCCGCCACACTTCCGGGCGGTCTCGCGCCGTCTTCTGCTGACTTTTGGTCCTCTCAGGTTGACGGTTTCAAGGAAATCATGAACAAGGGCCGAGATGGCGTTGCTTTCGGCATCTGGACCGAACACCCTGCCTTTGATTACGACAATCGATCGGAGGAAAACGCGTTGCCGTTTGGTGCGGGCGTTGTGCGCACGATGATTGACGAGAAGGGCAACGAGCGCATGCTCTTTGGCATCGTCTTTTCTGACTCACACTACTATCCCGAGCCGACTTTCGGCTACAGCTGGGTGGCGCGATGGCCCGTGAGCGAAAAGTATCACGTGGGTGCGGGCTATATGTTGGGGGTGACGTTTCGCGAGGACTACCATTGGCTTCCCATCCCGATGCCGCTTCCGGTTGTGAAAGCCGGCACTGATGATGTGGGCCTTTACATGACGTATATCCCGTTTACGAACGTCTTTTTCTTCTACGGGACGATTGCAACCGACAGTCTCGAAAACCGACTGCTGCCGACGTTTGAGACCTCTCCGTTCTCCAATCGCTTTGAACTATACGGCGCCTGGATGTGGGAAAAGACAGATTCGGCAACGGAAGAAGGTTATATGGTGACCTCCGACGCCGGTTATCTGCTGGGAGCGCGCTACTTCGTCGCTGACAATTGGGCAGTGGACTTCTCTTACACCGAAAGCGAACACGACACCACCAATCGCGGAGTCAAAGATAAGACGTTCGATCATACGACTTATTCGGTGGCGCTGCAGTATCACGTAAACTTTAACGAGGCGTTGCGTATGCACGCAGGTGTTGGCGTGGGCTACGGCCAATGGGAGCAGCAAGGCGGTGATATTTCCGAAGACTCCGTCTTTCCGGTGGTGCAGTTGGGCGGAACATGGGCACCGACCGACCACACGCGTCTTTTGGCGGGTATTAATCTGTCGTTTCCGCGATACCACAATGTCGCACCGGAAGGCGACGTGATGTTTCGTCCGTCGCCCGTACACATGTACATCGGTGCGGGCATAGCGTTTTAGACTCAAAAAGATAGTTTTGGCGAACGCTTTCTCTTTTCGGTGGTATCCTCAAAGACCGATCGCAACAGAGGAAATTTTCATCAAATGTCCAACGGATTTGAAGCGCTCGCCCCTTTGGCCGACAAACTGAAGACGCAGGCCCGCAAACAAGAGGCCGAACGCGAAGCCAAGCAAAAGGCCAGCGAACACATTGCACGCGAGACGAACGTTTTTCTTGACGTGATGAATCAGACGGGTGTCAAGGCCATGGCAGGCGTTCGCATTAAACCGCGCATTGAAGAAAAAGACATTGATTTTGCGGCGGCCATGAGCAAAGCCGGTGTTAAGCCTCTGGGCGACGACACGCGAGCTCAGCACAGGAAGGTTCGTCGCCCGATTCCCGTTCAAACGATCGCTGACAACAAACGCGTGCTCGAAGAGAGCATGAGCGACGATCTCGACAGTATCGAGTTTCTCGAAAGCGAAGACGGCAAAAGCTTTCGCCGTCCCGGTATCGGACCGGACGTGCCGCGCGATCTGCGTCGCGGGCGTTGGTCGGTGCGTGCCCAAATCGATCTGCATGGCATGACGGTTGATGACGCACGATGCGCCGTTGCGGAGTTCTTGAAAAACGCCCGCAAACAGGAACTCTTTTGTGTACGCATCATTCACGGCAAGGGCAACGGCACGCCTGGGCGTATCGGCGTACTTCGCGAAGTGGTGCGCCGCTGGCTCAAGCAGCGTGACGAAGTCGTCGCGTTTTGCGAGCCTCGGGAAATTGATGGGGGAGCCGGTGCAACCATCGTGCGTCTGCGGGCGCTGCCTCGCCGCACCGATGGTGACGAAAGCGAAACAAATCGCACAAATTCGGCGCTCTAAGCGGTTGGCCGTATGCCAACTTCGGCTTTCACTCGTTAAGATAAGCAAATGTGCTCGGAACGGTTCGGGCGCGACGATACAACGACATCGCAAAGGATAGAAATGATCAAGCAAGCTCTGAGCGGTTTGAGGGCTGCCGCTCTTTTGGCGGGCTGCGGCGGCGAAGACAAGGCCCCGGCAACCAAGGCGGCCGACGGCACGAAGACTGTCGGTTTGGTGCAGTTGGTAGAGCATCCTGCTCTTGATGCCGCCAGCCGCGGCATTCAGGATGCGGTCAAGGCGCGCGGACTGAAGGTGACCTTTGACGTTCAAAACGCTCAGGCCGACCAGTCCAATCTCGCCAACATTGCCCAGCGTTTCGTGTCTCAGGAATATCCTTTGATTTTTGCCGTGGCAACGCCCGCTGCGCAGACCATGGCCAATGCCGCCAAAAACACGCCCATCGTCGCGACGGCCGTGACGGACTACGAAGCTGCCAAGCTCGTGATCAACAAGGATAAGCCCGGCACCAACGTGACTGGTTCGTCCGACTTGAATCCGATCGGCGCACAGCTTGATCTGATCATGCAGTTCGTGCCCAATGCCAAGACGATCGGCACAATCTACAACAGCTCGGAAATCAATTCCCAGTTCCAGGTTGAGATTCTCAAGAAGGAACTCGCCCGCTACAACGTCACTCTCGTCGAAGGGACGGTCTCGAGCGTCAACGACGTGCAGCAGGTGGCTCAGGGCCTGATCGGCAAGATTGACGCCCTGTACGTTCCCACCGACAACATCATTGCGTCTGCGATGCCCGTTCTCACCAAGATCACCACACCCGCCAAGGTGCCCGTGATTACCGGTGAAGAAGGCCCGCTGCACGGCGGCGGTTTGGCCACCGTCGGCGTTGACTACTATGAACTCGGTAAGATCGCCGGCAACATGGGCGCAGACATTCTCGAAGGCAAGGCCAAGCCTGCCGACATGCCCATTCAGTACCAGAAGGAATTCAAGGTGAAGGTCAACGAACCGGTCCTGAAGACTCTCGGTTTGCAGCTGCCTGAGTCGCTTAAGGGTAAAGCGGAACTCGGCGATTTCCATTAGAATCCATTGATTACGAATCGGCGCGGAGTTTGATTTCTGCTCCGCGCCTTTTTTTATTTGTCAAAAAGAAAAAATCGCGCTTGGGCGTTTTGCGTCAAAAGCGCCGTTTCCAAACCAAGTTGGTGACATGGCTGATATTCTGATTCCGACCGTGGCGCAAGGCCTGATGTGGGCTCTGATGGCGCTCGGGGTCTACATCACTTTCCGCGTACTTGACATTGCCGACCTTTCGGTTGAAGGCAGTTTTCCGCTCGGTGCGGCTGTAGCTGCTACGGCGCTTGTCTCGGGCTACGGCGTGACGGCGGCTTTTCTGCTTGCGGCCATTGCCGGTGCTCTCGCAGGCATTGTGACGGGGATTCTGACGACGAAACTGAAGATTCCGCCGCTGCTGGCCGGTATTCTCACCATGATTGGGCTGTATTCCGTCAATCTGCACGTGATGGGCAAGGCCAATGTGGCTCTGTTGCGCGTCGACACCGTGTTTAGCTACGCCGCCGGCATGGGCCTCACATCCGATATGGCGATGATGGCGGTTGGTCTTGTGGGCGTGATGCTCGTGGGCGTGATCCTATACTGGTTCTTCGGCACGGAGCTCGGCACGGCTATTCGCGCCACCGGCTGCAACTCGCAGATGGCTCGCGCGCAGGGCGTCAATACCAATTCAATGATCGTTCTCGGTCTTTTGATTTCCAACGCTCTTGTTGCTTTGTCGGGCGCTCTGGTGTGTCAGGCCAACGGTTTTGCCGACGTCGGCATGGGTACGGGCACGATCGTGATTGGGCTGGCCTCCGTCATTATCGGCGAAGTGCTCTTCGGCACCCGCAGTTTCAAAAACTGCCTGATTTCAGTGATCCTGGGTTCGATCGTTTACCGTCTTGTGATTGCTATTGTGCTGCAGCTTGGTATGCCGCCCAACGACCTCAAGCTCTTTACGGCCATCCTTGTTGCGATTGCGCTTTCGATGCCGCTTATTCGCGAAAAGTGGCGCGCACGCAAGAGCGCTCTTTGATTTGATGCGATACGGAGAAACAAATGCTTAAGGCTCAAGGCGTAAAAAAGACCTTTTTCCCGGGCAGCGTCAATGAAAAGCGCGCACTGCGCGGCGTGGACCTGACGCTCAAAGACGGCGACTTCGCAACCGTGATCGGCTCCAACGGTGCGGGCAAGTCCACTTTCTTGAATGCGATTGCCGGCGTCTTTCCGATTGATTCCGGTACGATCGAAGTGGGCGGCGTTGATATTTCGGACATGCCCGAATACAAGCGCGCACAATACATCGGCCGCGTCTTTCAGGATCCGATGCGCGGCACGGCCGGCAACATGATGATCGAGGAGAACCTCGCCATGGCTTCTCGCCGAGGTCAGAAGCTCGGTTTGAGCTGGAGTTCCAAGCCCGAGCAGACCGAAAAGTTCCGCGAGATGCTCAAGGAACTCGACCTTGGTCTGGAAGAGCGCATGACTGCGCACGTGGGCCTCCTTTCGGGCGGCCAGCGTCAGGCGCTCACGCTTTTGATGGCCACTCTCGTGCGTCCTCAGTTGCTGCTGCTTGACGAACACACCGCAGCTCTGGATCCCAAGACGGCCGCTAAGGTGCTCGAACTCACTGATCGCTTGGTGACCACTCAAAAGCTCACCACGCTCATGATCACGCACAACATGCGCGACGCGCTGCGCTATGGCAATCGTCTGGTGATGATGCACGCCGGCCGCATTGTGGTTGACGTCAAGGGCGATGAAAAGAAGCATCTCACGGTACCCGACCTGTTGGCGCTCTTTGAAAAGGGCGCAGGTGAAGTGAGCGACGCGATGATGCTTTCTTCCTGACCAAAATACTTATAATTCGACCGCCGCAGGGACGACCCTGCATCAAAAGGCCAATTTCCGAGGACGACCTCAGAAGTTGGCTTTTTTGTTGAACTGAAGTCTCTAGGAGTATTTCAATGAGCACGACGATGAGCTGGATCGTTTTGATCATTGCCGGTCTTTGTGAAACCGGTTTTGCCTTTTGCTTGGGAAAAATGAAGCTGGTCTCCGGCTTTGCCTGGTGGGCCTGGGGCACGGGCTTTGCCGTCTTTGTGGTGGTTTCCATGTTGCTTTTGGCCAAGGCTGCACAGGTATTGCCGATTGGAACGGCTTACCCGGTCTGGACAGGGATCGGTGCCGTCGGTACAGTCCTTTTGGGCATCCTGTTTTTAAACGAGCCTGCGACGTTCTGGCGTATTTTCTTCATCACTACGTTGATCGCGTCCATCGTTGGGCTCAAGATGGTATCCCACTGAATTTTTAGTTCGAGACGGATCCGTTTCTCGGATTCTTCGTTTTGTGGTTTAGGTGCGCCATGTCAGAAACGATCTTTTGCCAAACGATTGTGACGCCCTGCGGCGAGTTGATTTTGCAGAGCGTTGCAGGAAAACTGATTTGTTGCGATTGGTCCGACGGATGGCATCGAGCCACGATTGCTCGTCGGCTCGAAAGAGCGTTTCCTCACGCTAGCTGCCTTGAGCGTGAGGACGAAGTGATTGCCCAAACCAAGAGACAGTTGACGGAGTATTTTGCCGGCATGCGCAAGACGTTTGATGTGCCTCTGCGCCTTGTCGGCACGGATTTTCAGCATGCCGTCTGGCAAGAGTTGTTGAAACTTCCATACGGAACACTCACGACTTACGGCGAAATTGCCTGCCGTATCGGGCGACCCGGAGCCGTCCGGGCCGTCGGAGTGGCTGTGGGAGAAAATCCGTGCTCCATCCTTGTGCCGTGTCATCGAGTTGTTGGAGTAAATCGTGCACTCACAGGTTACGGTGGCGGATTTGATGCCAAGCGCAAACTCCTTCAGATTGAAGGTTTGGAGTTCGATGACGTCAGCGAAAGCGGTGCAGAACTCAAGGTCTGCACGAGCGCTCAGTTCTCACTCGCTCCGGGAGCTTGAAGATCCTCGAAACTTCGGCATTCGAATCGGGGCGTGAAGTCTCGGTATTTCGCGTTTTGCGACAGGAAGAGATATGCCTTGCCGCGCAGTTTGCCTTTATGTAGCTACCAGATCCCAGTTGTCCTTGCGCAAAACAGGCACGACATAGGCTGGGAAAAAAGATGCACAGCCAAAACAGTTTTGATCAAACAAGTTTCGACTGTGCGATTTTTCTTCCGATTCCAAGGTTATTTGTCGATCTGACTCTCGGTGAGCGGATCAGCACGGTGACCAACCAGCTTAATTTGACCGAATTCTTCGTCGAACTTCTTCCATTCGTCCGCAGAAAGCGACAGCGATGCTGCGCGCAGGTCGTCGTCGAGATGCTTCGGATTGGTGGTTCCCGGAATCGGAGCAATGTGCTTGCCGCGGGAGAGTACCCAACCGAGAACAAACTCAGCCGGCGTGCAACCGCTCTGCTTTGCCCATTTGGCCACTAGGTGCACGAAAGGCATGTTGGCTTTGAGCGCTTCGGGCGTAAACATCGGCAATGTGGCGCGTCGATCATTCTTGGGGAAGGTGGAGTTTTCGTTGATTTGCCCGAGAGGGAAGGCGCGGCACAGTGGGCAGTAGGGCACAAAGCCGATGCCGAGTTCAACAAGCGTCGGAAAGATCTTGGTTTCCGGTTCGCGCCACCAAATGGCGTATTCCGACTGAATGGCCGTAAGCGGCGTGACTGCATGCGCGCGGCGAATGCTGCGGGCAGAGGCTTCCGACATGCCCCAATGCAGAACCTTGCCTTCCTTGATCAATTCGCCCACGGTTCCCGCAACATCTTCCATCGGAATCTTCGGGTCGACGCGGTGTTGGTAGAGAAGATCAATATGGTCGGTACGCAGACGCTTTAACGATCCTTCCACGGCTCGACACAGATGCTTGGGTTCGCTGTTGAGAGCCGTCGGCTTTCCTTCTTCAACACCGAAGCCGAATTTAGTCGCAATGATCACTTTGTCGCGTACGGGTTGCAGCGCTTCGCCGACCCATGTTTCACTTGTATACGGTCCATAAACCTCAGCCGTATCGAAGAACGTGCAGCCTTCGTCGTAGGCGCGGCGAATGAGTGCGACCATGTCCTTCTTTTCGAACTTTCCGCCGTAGTAGCCGACCATTGGGAGACACCCCAGACCGATGGCGGAGACTTCCAGCGGTGAGGCACGGCCCAGCGTACGGCGCTGAGTGATCAGTGTTGTCGGTTGGCCGGCAGCAGGCACCGCCCCGGCAAAGGGGGAGGCCGCCATCATGGCAACGGCGGCGGTGCACGATAAAAAATCTCGACGAGACATCTCAAAACCATTGATCAACATGACAGTGTTTCCTTCTAACGAGTGCCGATACAGCCTCGGTTAGTGCCATGGTAGGGCAGAAAATCCAATGATTCCAATGGTTTATTTTCATCGAAATTTATAAAATTCAGGAATAAATATTCCGAGGAGTCAAACGATGGATATCAAGCAGCTCCGTTACTTCGTGGAAGTGGCGCGGCGCCGCAGCTTTACCGCCGCGGCCGCTGCTCTGTACGTGACGCAGCCCGCGTTGTCGCGACAGATTGCCGACCTTGAAGACGAACTCGGAGAAGTTTTGTTTGATCGATCGACTCGCCGCATTGCGCTGACGGAAAAAGGAGCGATGCTTTTTCGTCGCGCCGAGAAAATTCTCGAAATGGTGCAACGTGCTCGGGATGAAGTAATGAAGACACAGGAGCTTGCGGGCGAACTCACAATCGCCGCAGCAGAAACACCGGTGATGCAGTTGGTGGCCGATGTCGTAGCTCAATTCACCGAGCAATACCCGGGTGTACGCGTGCAGCTGCAAAGTTCGAATGCGGTGGATGCGGCCTTGAGTCTCAAAATGGGAACGGCTGATTTCGGTGTTTTCAATTTGCCGGCTGATCTGAACGGTCTGGATTTCTTTGTGCTGCCTGAACAAAACCGTTGGGGACTCATGACACGCCGAGACGGGATTTTTGCTGGTCATGAGAGCGTGCAAACGAAAGAATTGTCTGGAGTCGAACTTTATGTGCCGCGGCAAAAGGCGCTTCAGAATCTTTGGGCAGGCCGAATGGAGGAAGGTTCGCTGAGAATCCGAGGAACCTATAACCTGCTCTATAACGCTTCTTTGTTGGTAAGAAGCGGCGCGCATGTGCTTTGCATCGGTGGAATTCTTCCGGAAGACGATGATGTGATGTTCCGACCGCTGCAGCCGGCTTTGACTACGGAAGTGGCGGTGGCGTG
>ENA-OPCB01002212-OPCB01002212.1-human-gut-metagenome-genome-assembly--contig:-NODE-2212-length-10918-cov-3.942833_pt1 | contig 10918 bp, 11 predicted proteins | sample MGYA00241561_ERZ501473 | MGnify/ENA primary metagenome ERZ501473 (study PRJEB25962, sample SAMEA2042519) | human gut metagenome | biome: human gut; feature: human-associated habitat; material: faeces... | reverse complement strand
AATCCATCGTCACGCTGCTTCCCAGGCATGGCATAAGCCTGCCGTCAGCCGTAACCCGTATGCGGTTGCAGGTATCGCAGAACTTCCCATGGATTGCCTGAATCAGCCCTACTCTGATATCAAGTCCATGAAAACTGTAATACTCTGCCGGACCGTTATCCGCATTATTATATCCCGAATTAATTTCTTCTCTATTTTCAGTATCTATATGGCAAAAAGTTCCATATACTTCTAAAAGTGCGCCAATAACCTTCTCATACGGCTCAACTCCGTTGGTATGCCCTTCACCTACCGGCATCATCTCTATAAAACGGATATCTGTGCCTTTTTTTGAAGCATACCGTGTGAGAGCCACCACATCTGTCTGCGGTGTGAGCACCACATTGATTTTCACTCTTATTCCACACTCTATGGCAGCATCGATTCCATGCTCTACTTTATGAAGCAGCGGTTTTTTTGTGATATGTTCATATTCTGACGCATCTATCGTGTCCAGGCTCACATTTATACTGTCTATGCCGGCTTCCTTAAGCTGCTTTGCATGCTGCGCAAGCAATACTGCGTTTGTGGTGAGTGATACACTCCTGACACCGGGTATCTTTTTGATTTGTGAAACCATCTCATCAATCTGCGGATGCAGAAGCGGCTCACCGCCTGTCAGACGAAAATGCGTGATTCCAATCCTTGTGGCTGCGCGGACTATACAAAGCACCTTTTTTACGCTAAGTATATTTATTGCCTGACAATTTTTATTATTGTCCTGTGGGTTGCAATAATAACAGTTCAGATTACAGCTATCTATCACCGATATGCGCATGTAGTCAATCTCTCTGCCAAATCTATCGCGCATATTAAAAGCCCTTCCCGAAACCGCAGTTAGGAAACGTACAGACATCACAATTCAGGCAGAGTCCGCCTTCTCCAAGTCCGGCAAGCTCATCTGCCAAAATCATATCACACGCCATAAGCCTCGGCAATACAATATCAAATATCGTACGCTTGTTGTACATGGCGCAGCCGGGCAGTCCACATATCGGCACCAGCCTGTCACCTGCATCATAGTACGACAGCAAAAACATGGCTCCCGGCAGCACCGGTGAACCGTACGACACGACCCGCGCGCCTGTATTTTTTATGGCAAGCGGTGTTTTATCATCAGGATCCACGCTCATTCCTCCTGTGCAGAATACAATCTCCGCTCCTGCCTCTATTGCACGTAAGCATCCGTCTGTTATTTTTTGATCATCATCATCAAACACCTCATGAAACATCATCTGTGCACCAAACTCTGCTATTTTTTTCTCGATGACAGGGGTAAACGCATCCTGTATCCTTCCATGGTACACTTCGTTTCCGGTTGTAATTATTGCTGCTTTTCTGACCACAAACGGCTTAATATCAAGGATTGGACCATCCTCACATATATTAGAAGCTTCCTTTAGCTTATCTTTTTTTATGACAAGCGGTATGATTCTTGTTCCGGCAAGCTTATCACCCTTTTTCACAGTGGTATTACCGTGCCTTGTGGCTATCATCATTTCACCAAAGGAGTTGACCTTTTTCAGCTTTTCGCTGTCCACCTTAAGCAGTCCGTCACAGTCAGCAATCACCTCTATCTTGCCTTCCTTTACAGGGGATGGATGCATTTTACTTGCGGTGCCACCAAAAACGCCGGATTCTGCGGCTTCACAATGACATTCGACGTCGGTCTCATTGCTATTTGTGCCACATGCACTCATACGATAAAGCACCTCTGCTGCCTCATTTTCGTGCATCATGGTCTCATCATTTTCCCATATATATATGGTGTCTTTTCCGACGCTAAGTAGCACCGGTATATCCTCTTTTGTTATAATATGCCCCTTGCGAAAAACCGCATCCTTTTTCACACCGGGGATAATCTGTGTGATATCGTGGCAGAGCACCTGTCCGACTGCCTCCGTTGTCTTCATAAGCTTCATATAATCCCACACTCCAAATATTATTTTTGTAAATAGTTACTGTCCTAAACCATACCCCGTGCATTTCCGTCACCGGCCGCACTCACTGTCATACTGCAGTAAAATATCAAGTCCATGCTCTATATTTCCCATCAGAAAATCCATGCTCTCCGACACTGCCTTCACACTGCCGGGCAGATTGACTATCAGTGTGTTTTTCCTGATAACTGAAGCTCCTCTGCCAAGCATGGCTTTAGGTGTAAGACTCATGCTGTACGCTCTCAGTGCCTCAGCGATACCCGGTGCATTACGCTCTGCAATATCCATTGTAGCTTCCGGTGTGATATCTCTCGGTGAAAAACCGGTACCTCCGGTTGTAAGCACCAGATTGCATTTCACATCATCACACAGCCTGACAAGCTCGTCTGCAATCAGTTTCCTCTCATCCGGTATGATTTTATATGAAACCACATCATACTTATCTTTGGGAAGCAGTTCCTTTATTTTCGGACCGCTTTTATCCTCTCTTTGGCCCGCTGCGCCTTTATCGCTTATCGTTATAATCCCTACAGTATACATTACATCACCCTGTTATCCTTGATTAATTATTAATTGTGTATTTTTAACTTCTCAGCATTTTAAATGGGCTGTAATCGTTGCCGGTCACATTGTTAGTTGTGAACAGTAACGTAGTGTCCGCTCTTGCCACCGGATTTTTCCAGCAGATGTATCTGCCCGATTTCCATGCCACGGTCCAGTGCCTTACACATATCATATATGGTAAGAAGCGCCACACTGACCCCTGTCATGGCCTCCATCTCTACACCGGTTTTGCCCACACAGGCTGTTGTGCAGATTGCCGTGATACTGCTGTTTTTGTCATCCAGCTCAAACTCAACATCGCACTTTGTCATGGCAATAGAATGACAGAGCGGAATGAGCATGGAATTGTTCTTTGCGCCCATGATCCCCGCAATCCTCGCCACTGCCAGCACATCGCCCTTTTTAGCTGTGCCCGTAGATACCGCCCTGTATACGGCGCCATTTACCTTTATCGTGCCACAGGCTTTCGCCACGCGGTATGTGTCATCCTTTGCATGCACATCCACCATATGAGCTTCCCCTGCCTCATTAAAATGTGTGAGCTTTCCTTTATTTTGTTCCTGATTATTGATATCTAATTCGTTTTCCTGCGTCAATCTGTTTATCCTCACTGTAACTATTCAGAACCACTAAAACACCTTAATAGTTACCCTCATTTATTATTTAATAAATCTTTACGCCGTGCTCAAATGCCGATACCGCCTCAAGCACACTGCCTGCTATACTCCTTGCCTTGTCAGAGATTGTAAAGCAGTTTGTTAGCTCACTCTCGCGCGGGTCGATATCCGCTATCTTGAAGCCTTTCCTGAAATAATACCCCTCACGGATAAGGCCTCGTATGATGCCTGTAATCGTAGCATTTACCGGAACATATTCAGACAATGCATTGTCATAGCTTTCTTTATCCGGATATATCCGCGCTATCTCATCGCCCTTTTGCACGATGTCTCCGATTTTTCTGACGTCATGAATATATCCTGCCGCCGGAGCGTGAATCACACGCTCACTTGTGAAGCCGGCGATATTTCCCGGAACACCTGTGTTGGGCTGTGCCATGCCATCTGTAATGATGCGCGCCAGATTGTGCCCACGCATGGACTCAATCACCAGATGCACGTCTTGCCCTGCCGTAAAGCCCGGGCCTACTCCTATCACAAGCGGGGCCATATCGATTGTGGTGCCCAGATTTTTCTTTGCTATTATGGCATCTACCACAACATCCGGCTTTAAAAGTGCAATTGACTCACCCTTTGGGTCTATAAGAAGCGGAACCTCTCCGGCTTCAAGCACAGCTTCGATGGCTGAACTATCCCACTTTTCTGATGCAATATGAGCTGCCGGTGTGTCATTTATCCCTGAATATGTCTCTGTATCAGTCTCTGCATCAGCCAAGGCAGGAACAATTCTGGCTGTCACACCCTCTACAGCTGCGCTCCCATCATACACTGCCTCACAAAAGGACACCTGGCGCCGTATGGCAGCCGGATAGTCTGTCTCAAGCGCTATCACCCTATGCCCTGCCCGGTGCAGTCTGTGTATGATACCGGTCGCAAGGTCTCCTGCACCGCGGCATATGATTAACAAATTTTTCTTTATTATCTGATTATTGCTCTGATTCATGCTCATCTGATTAATTACCCTGTTACCTTATTATCTCCATATTTGCATGGGGATGGAGCTTAAAACCGCCGTCAGGGGCAACTATATCATCATTTATAACCCTAAGGTCGCTAAAACCCATATTAAACGGGTCAAAATACTGTGCAAAAGAAAAAGAATGTGAGCTATCCAGCCAGTCTGTGAGCGTTTTTCCGCGTTCTTCTCTCGCTCTCAATTTAAACATATTATTATCCTTTTTGTGTATTCATACAAAAAGGAGTATAAAATTTCAGCATCACTCTTTACAGAGCTCAAAGGCTATATCAAAAGAGCAATTACAAAAATGCTAAAAATATTTAGCAAAGTTTGCTACAAAATCACCTTAAAAATTTTTGCCAGCAAAAAATTCATGCTTAAAAACTCATCAACATCCATTTCCTTATATCTTTTGTTTGTAACCGAGTTCCTAAGAGCGGTAATACCTCTTGTAGTTTTCAAAAAATCTTCTATCGAATCAAGTGAAGAAAAATAATAGTTTTGATATAAATAATCATCCCAGACGCCATACATTGCCTTTTCCATGCAATAACCTGATTTTTCACTATCTATCAGTGTAATGTGTTCTTTATCAAAATATTTGATGACATCATTAATTATGTAATTGCGATGCGGGTCAAAAGCCATTGGCAGATGAGTATCAAACCTGTAGCGTCTGATAAGCTCTTCCATAAACAAAGAGCCTTTATTTGCTTTCATAAACCCGGGACACACATTGAAAAGAGAGTTTGAATACAAAACCGTATCGCAGTGGTAATACAAGACCTCTTCATCTTTAAACTTTTCGGTAATGATTGTGTCTGCATCTAAAAAAATCCCCCCGTTTTCGTACAGCACAAGCGCTGCAATATAATCACAAAAGCGGGGGAAAGGGTATCTCTGTTTAAGTTTAGAGATATCGGGTAATAAAGACTTTGATATAAATTTTTCAATATTTTTGCTATTTAAAGAAAATTCCAGTAGCAGAAGAGAATGAAGAGATTTGCCGTGTATTAAGAGCTGTTCATATGAGCGAACTGGCAGACGTAAAGTGTAAAAAATTATCTGGCGGCATGGTAAGACGTGTCGGCATTGCGCAGGCTCTGCTCGGCAACCCGCCTGTTCTCATTCTGGACGAGCCCACCGTCGGCCTCGACCCGAAGCAGATCATCGAGATCCGCAACCTCATCAAGAGCCTCGGCAGAAACCACACGATTATTCTGTCCTCCCACATCCTGCCCGAAGTGCAGGCCGTGTGCGAGCGCGTGATTGTCATGAACAACGGCTGTCTTGTGGCGGACGGCGCAACGGATACGTTGGCGCACGACCTTTCCGCAGAGCACCGCATCATTGCGCGCATTGACGGCCCGGAAAGCGAAATTCTGCAGGCCATCCGCGGCATGGAGCACATTGTGGAGGTTTACTCTCTCGGCGAGAAGGAAAAGGGCGTCTTCGAGATTTCCATCGAGGGCGAGCCGAACTACGACCTGCGCCGCAACCTGTTTGCACTGCTCACCCGCAAGGGCTGGCCGCTGCTGGCTTTGAGAAACACAGACCTCACGCTGGAGGAAGTCTTCCTGCAGCTTACAAGCGGCGATGCTTCCCACGCTGCTCCGGCAGAGCCTGCGGTTGAAGTGGAAACAGAACCCGAAAACACCGAAGCATCTGAGCCCGAAGAGGCTGAAACGAAGGAGGATGCAGAGAAATGAGAGCAATATTCAAAAGAGAGATGAGAGCGTACTTCGCTTCCCCGGTCGGCTATGTCGTCGTGGCGGCGCTGCTTGCGCTTTACGGCTTCTTCTATTATCAGGTTATGGCCATCGGCTCCAGCTCGTACATCACGCAGGTGTTCAGCACCATGTTTATGTTCAGCATGATGATTATGCCGATCATCACGATGCGCAGCATGAGCGATGACCGCAAGAATAAGACCGACCAGGCGCTCATCACGGCGCCGGTCAGCGTGACGGGCATCGTTATGGGCAAGTTCCTCGCGGCGTTCGGCGTGTATTTCATCGCGAACACCCTGGCACTGCTGCCGGCCATCACGATGGGCTTTTTCTCCTCCGCGTTCCCGTGGGGCATTCTCTTTGGCAACTACATCGGCACGCTGCTGTACGGCGCGGCTATGATCTCCATCGGTGTGTTCATTTCCGGCCTCACCATCAGCCAGGTCATCGCGGCTATCGGCACGTTCGTCATTGCCGTTTTCCTGATGTTCGTCGACCAGATTGCGTCTGCGCTTTCCGGCAACTTCATCGGCACCATCCTCACATGGATCTCGTTCACCTCGCGATATGATACCTTCACGCAGGGCATATTCAGCGTTTCAAGCTGCGTGTACTTCATCAGCGTGGCGGCTGTGTTTGTGTTCCTGACCGCCCGCAGGGGGGAAAGCCGCCGCTGGAACTAAGGGAGGAGCATAGAGATGAGTAAGAAACCGAACCTTTCCGCAGTAAAGACCGCGGTGCATAAAGAAAAATTCAAGCACGGCTCTTTGGCCGTTGTGTTCACGGTTGTGTTTATCGCCGTGATTATCGTCATCAACGTTCTGGTCTCTGCGCTGACCACGCGTTTTCCGTCCATGAACTTCGACCTCACGAAAGAGGGCCTCAATACCCTGAGCGATGAAGCAACGGACGTGGCAAAGGAGATCGTCAACGAAACGACCATTTACATCATCGGCTCCGAGGACGCGATCCGCGGCGATGAGGTCTATTCCAATTACAGCTTAAAGTACAGTCAGGTCGCGAATCTCGCAGACCGTCTGCATGAGCTGAACGACAAGATCAAAGTCGAGTACATCGACCCGGACATGAACCCGCAGTTCATCAGCGATTATGCCGATGACTCCCTTACGACCGGCAAGGTCATGGTCAAGACGGATAAGCGCCACAAGACGCTTGCCGTTACCGATCTGTTCAGCATCCAGCAGGATTCTTCCACCGGCCAGTATAACTACTACTCCAAGGTAGACGGCGCACTTGCAAACGCCCTGTACCTCGTCAACCTCGATACCGTTCCGGTCGTCGCATTCGCAACGGGTCATAGCGAAGCTATTACAACCTCAACATCTACGAGTTTCACAGGATTGTTAAATGACAATAACTTTGAAGTCAAAGAGTTCAACATGCTGACAGACGAAATTCCGGAAGACGCATCTATCGTTGTACTTGGTATGCCGACTACCGATTATACGTCCGAAGAGCTTTCTAAGCTTGAAGCCTATCTTGGTGACGAGAAAATGGCCTCTTCCAGAACGTTGTATGTAATGACAGCGCCGAATGCTGGCTGGAGTTCTATGCCAAACCTTTCTTCTTTCTTAGCTGAGTGGGGTATGGAGCCTCAGTCTCAGGAGGTATTGGAGAGCAACACCAATAACACTCTTTATAATATGCCGTATGCAATTTTTGCAAATGTTACAGATAGTGTACTTAGCAAAACTTATGATAATGTTGTAAAGGTACAGGCTGCTCCCGTAAAGCGTTTGTTTACAGCAAACAACGATATCAGTACTTATTCTGTGATTGAAACCAGTGATACTGCTTACCTTTCCAACGATGAAAAGGTTCTCGAAACACCGGAAACGGACACATATACTATTCTTGCATTTGCACAGCGCTATATGGATAATCAGGGTAAGATATGCGCAAATGTAGTTGTTGATGGTTGTGCAGCGGATTTCTATGATGGAAGTAGTTTATTGGGCAACTCCACCTTTGGCAATAAGGATGTTACGTTGGACCTCATTAAGAACCTTACAGGAACGACGGACACCCGCGTAGGTCTTACTGTTAACCAGACACAAACGAATACAATGGATATTAGTGCTTCCTCTGCTGTAACTTGGAGCATTGGTATGATGTTGTTCACCATTGTGGTGCCGGTTGCCGTCCTTATCATCGGCCTTGTCATCTTCCTCAGAAGAAGACATCTGTAAGTCGAAGAAAGGAACCTGCTTTCCATGAAGAAAACCACAAAATACATTATCATCACGCTCGTTGTGCTCATCGTGCTGGGCGCGGCTGCCGCAGCGCTGATCCTCACGTCTCCGAAGGACAGTGAAGACGACGCAAACAGTTCCAGCACAGTTTCCGAAAGCACGGAGCCCGCACTGATCGATAAGACCGCCGAAGACGTGAAGAACATCGGCATTGAAGACCTCACCGCGGACGACAGCTATACGATCATCCCGACGGAAACGACCACCTCGAGCGGCGACACCGAGCAGACCTTCACCATTGAAGGCTGGGACGACCTTGACGTGCTCTACTCGAATGTAAAGAGCCTTGCAGACCGCCTATACTCCATCACGCCGACGAAGAAGGTCGGTGCGGTAGAGGACCTCTCCGAGTACGGCCTCGGCAGCGGCGAAGGCTACAAGATCACCATGAACTACACGGACGGCACGTCCCAGACGTTCACCATCGGCAATAAAGCCGGTGAATCCTCCGGCTCTTACATGCTGTATGAGGACGAAGTGTACATCGTGCCCGTTTCCACGTATTTGAAGCAGTCTAAGTACGACTTCCTCAATAAGTCTCTCATCGCAATTCCGACGCCGACCATCACTGCGACGGACGGCACCGAGACGGACAGCACAAGCGAAATCAACAGCCTGCACCTTTCCGGTCAGAACTATCCGGAAGAAATTCAGTTCGGTCTTTCCGATGACGAAGTGCTCGCGTACGACATCACAGAGCCGATCTACGCCGGCATGAACTCCGGCAAGATCGACGACTTTGTGAAGCAGCTGCAAAACGTGACGGCTGCCGGTGTCCTCGCCGTACACGCTACGGAAGAAGACATCGCAAAGTACGGTCTGGATAACCCGGTCGCTGTGTGCGATTACACGATGAACGATGAGCACCATGTCATTAAGCTCGGCGATAAGACCGGCGACCTGTACAGCATGATGGTGGACGACGACACAACGATCTACACCATCACGGACAGCGCCGTGACCTCTTGGGTGAATATTGAAGTGTATTCCCTGCGCGACGGCTTTGTGCGCCTGCCGTACATCAAGAGCGTTTCCCGCGTGACCCTCACCTCGTCCACCGGTACGGATGTCTACGACGTGACCCGCATCGAGAACGAGGAGAAATCCACCGAGACGAACACATTCTACGATCTGGAAGTCTCGAAGGACGGCAAGGAAATCAACTACGATTACTACCAGCCGTTCTACCAGATGCTGCTTGCCGTTTCCGTTTTGAACGAGGAGATTCAGGAACCGCAGGGTGACCCGATCCTCACAATCAAGTACGATTTCTTCGACGGCAGAAAGAGCGAGGAGATTAAGTTCTACGCAGACCCGGCATCCGAACGCCGCGCCGTTGCCACGCTGAACGATCAGCCGACCGGCTCCGTGCGCATGAGCGATATCCAGAAGATTCTGGAAGCAAAGGAAGTTATCGCGCAGAATAAGCCCGTAAAGGGCGATGAGGAAGAGAGCACGACCTCCGAGCTTGAATCCGCAGCGGAATAAAACAACACAAACGACGGGCGTGACCGCATAAAAGTGGCGCGTCCGTTTTTTGTGTTTTTCGGGAAATAAAGCGCACAGACGTTGTTTTGCGCGGCAGGGGCAAACAGCCTGTGAAAAATGCCGCGCCAAAACGTAAAAACACACCCGTATTTGTGCGGAAAACTTTGTTTTTCTCCTTGCAAAAAAGGCGGCGCTGTGGTATAATCTTTACGGTAAGATAGTAGGATGATGAAAGAGTGGGGCGACCCGCTCTTTTGTTTGTATTAGGGTGTATATCCAAAACAGACACAGCCGCCGAAAAGCGGGCGGAGAAAGGAAGCTGCGTATGGCAGAGAAAAAGAAAGGCAGCACCACGGAGATCGTGCGCGCGCTGGCAGAGCCGCTCGCAAAGGAGCTTGGGCTCATAATCTGGGACGTTACGTTCACGAAAGAGGGCGCGGATTGGTATCTGCGCATTTTTATTGACAAGGAAGGCGGCGTAGGCATCGACGACTGCGTAGACCTCACCCACGCCATCAACCCGGTACTGGACAGCGAAGACCCCATTCCGCAGGAATATACCTTGGAGGTCTCCTCGCCCGGCATCAACCGCAAGCTCACCCGCCCGGAGCACTTTGAGGCTTTCCTTGAAGCGCCGGTGCGCGTAAAGCTCATTCGCCCGCTTGAAAACGGCGTGCGCGAGCTCGAAGGCATCCTCATCGACGTTGCCGAAAACGGCGATTTTGAGGTCATCACCGAGGAAGACACCACGGTCACGTTCACCAGAAAAGAATGTGCCAGCGTCAACCTCATCGAAGATTATGACTGATCCGGGAAGGCTCCCGTTTATAATACAAAAATTTGAAAGAATAATACCGGAAGGCAGGTAATTTGAAAAATGGCAAAAAAAGCAGCGCAGAAAAAAGAAGTGAACAATGATTATTAAACTTTTTTATATAATAATTTAAGTTCACTTCTTTTTAAGTAGTCTTTTTTACTTTTACATATCTAATTTTTTTACATTAATTAATTATTATCATTTTTCTTACCTTTTTTCAAATTAACAACTATAGCATTCTCATCTTCGAAAATATATTTTGAATCTGTACTATCAATTTGAACAGGATCAAACTCATTTCTATCATCTAAAAAATCAAGTTTTTTAGGATTAAATTTTTCCTTTTTAGAATCATCATTTGATGTATCAACATCATCTGGAGAATTAGTATATTTTGCAAAATCATATTTTTTAATTTTTTGAGGTTCCTTA
>ENA-OPCB01002203-OPCB01002203.1-human-gut-metagenome-genome-assembly--contig:-NODE-2203-length-10938-cov-10.903979_pt1 | contig 10938 bp, 8 predicted proteins | sample MGYA00241561_ERZ501473 | MGnify/ENA primary metagenome ERZ501473 (study PRJEB25962, sample SAMEA2042519) | human gut metagenome | biome: human gut; feature: human-associated habitat; material: faeces... | reverse complement strand
TAAACCAACAATATTTTTCAGCTTTATTTATCATACTGATATAAACTTCTTCTCCTACTTGCTCATTATCCATAGGGCTGTCTGCATAAGGTTGAACAAACCCAGTTTGCTGTGCCGCATAATCATAGTGGAAAAGGTATTTACTAAAATCAGAATCATTAGCATCCTTATCACTTACTGCATTCCACATTTCCAAAAATGTCACCGTAAGCGACTGAACAGCATCTCCTTCTAAACGAATACCTGTATCTTTCCACTGTCCATACGGGTGTGTGTAATTAAAATATTCGTTTGCTAGATTATATCCACCTGTAAATCCGACTTTTCCATCAATAACTGTTATTTTTCTATGATCACGATTGTTCAAAAACAGATTTAAACCTGGCATAAACGGATTGAATACACGGCAATGAATTCCTATTGCCTCCATCTTTTTCACAAAATCTGTGTTAATAAAGCCTATAGAACCCATATCATCGTAGAATACTCTAACTTCCACACCTGCTTTTACTCGCTCTTCCAGAACATCTTGAATCTTATGCCATGCTTCAGCGTCTTCTATCGCATGATATTCCATAAAGATAAACTTCTGTGCTTTCTCCAAATCCTTAAGCTGTGCCTCTAATCCTTTCACTGCTTCATCAAAATACACAATATCCGTATTCTGATAGATTGGATACTGCGAATTTCTTTGTATGTAACTTGCTATATTTCCTGCTTTCGGAATTGTTTCTTTTATTTTGCTCAAACACTCCTGACTGTCCGGAAGCATTGGTAACAATTTGCTATCAATTTCTGCATATCGCTCACGCATTTTATGTGTGCCACCATTCAAACCAATCAACAAATACAGGCCTACACCCATAATTGGGAAAATTAGAATTAAGATGACCCAAGGCATTTTCATAGAGGATGTCTTATTTGATGCGTACAATCCCAAAACCAAGATCCCACTCAAAATCCTTGTAAATAAATTTATGATTTCTGCATATTCATTCAAGCGTGTTACGATAGTAATAATAAAAATCACTTCCAGAAGAATGCAGATTATGGAAAAACACAGCCGTTTTACCCCATTTTTTGTTTTTGCTTTGCCCTCTAAAGTATCTTGTTTCATATATATTCCACCTTCCTACTTGCTCAGTTTTCTCCCTAAATTTCGTGGAACATACCAATTTTGTCTTTTATTCTCTGCATTTCATTATCTGCTTCAATGATAGCTCTTGCAGAATGAAGTAATTCTTCACTTATCTCATCATAGCCAGGCATTTCTTCAATTCCTTTTTTATAGCGAAGTTGATGTTCCAATGTTGCCCAGAAATCCATACCATTGGTTCGAATCTGTAATTCTACACGCATAGGTGTTTTACCCTTAGCAAAAAATACTGGTATTTCAACAATCATATGATAGCTTCGATAACCATTCGATTTTGGATTTTTTATATAATCTTTTATTTCAATAACTTTAATATCATCCTGTTGGGTAATCAAATCTGATATCATATAAATATCGTCAATAAACGCACAAACTATTCGAACGCCTGCTACATCATTGAGATATGTCTGTATTCTCGTCTGAGTTGCTTTGTACATTGGACAGCTCCGGTTTGCGGGTATGCAGCCGCCGTTCGATTGATTCGTGTAGAAGCTGAGATACAAGAGCCATTAACGGAATAAAGAAGATCATGCCAAGGACACCGAACAGTTTACCGCCCAGCAAAACCGCCAACAACGTCCAGAATGGGGATAGCCCTACACTGTTTCCCACGACGTGAGGATAGATGAACTGATTTTCAACAAACTGAGTTGCCTGATAGACGATAAAGCATAGGAGCGCCTTGTTCGGAGCCGCCAATAAAGTAAATAAAATGCCGAAAGCGCAGGAGAGAAATGCTCCAATATAAGGAACGAATGCAAAGGCGGCAGTTAAAACGGCTGTTAGCCCCGCATATGGAATCCCTGCAACAGAAAGCGAAAGAAAGATCAATGTTCCAAGAATCATAACCTCGACACACTGACCAGAAAGAAACTTCGCATAGGTGTCATGTGCAAGTTTCGAAATATGGCAAATTCTATCTGCAACGGATTCCTTACAGTAGGCATACAGTGCCCGTTTGCTTTGACTGCTCAACTCACGCCATCCAATTAGCACATAGAATGTGATCACAAGTGAAATTGCAACATCAGCAATCGCAGATACCGTAGAGCCAGCAACATTGGCAACTGAGGAAATCACTGTGTTCATTTCGCTCGAAATGCTTTGCAGAATAGATTTCCAATCGAGCGCAGCAAAATGTGCCGACAGTTTCTCTGTGTCAATGCCGTATCTTTGCAATAAGCCGACCCAGTCAGGCCATTTTTCTTGAACAAGAGCAGCAATGCTTTTTACAGATGCAGTGAGCTGTGGAATCGCAATTACACACAGAAGAGCAATAATCGCAATAACACATATCAGCGTCAGTAACAGGCTTATCATGTCTATTTGCCGATCTGTAGCTTTAGTCAGCTTTCGTCGAAGCCTCTTTGCCAGTCCGCGCACGGGTACACTCAGAACAAAGGCCAGCAAAAGGCCTGATAAAATCGGAGCGAGCAAGCCAATACACGATTTTAGAAAGTTGGCAACATAGTTTAGATTGTTGAATGCCGCAAATAAGATCACCCCAAACGTGATTAGTAGAAGCGGTTTTTTGTAGGATTTATCCATGATTACATCCTCGTAAGAAATCGGTTTGTTTTATTATTGGGGAGTATCTTATAGGCAATCCACCAACCAAAGAAACAGACTGGCAATGCAGCGAGAACATCCATGATAGAATGCTGTTTCATAAAAACGGTGGAGAGACTGATACACACGGCGATTGATGTAGCAGCGATTTTCCATCCAACGCTTTGGAGCGCCTTGCAATCCCATAACCCAAACATCGCGGCAACGGAGCCTATTACATGAAGTGAGGGGCAAACATTTGTATTGGTATCGAAACTATAGAATAATTCAATAAAGCGTGTAAGTAGATTATTGCGTACAAATGCTTCTGGCCGCAAATTTTGGCAGGTTGGAAAGAACAGGTAAATCAAAACCGTGATCGTATAGGTGACTATCACAAAATACATCATACGCCGAAATGCAGGTACATCGACGAAAAAAGTATAAACCAACGTACCGATTAGAAAGACAAACCAAAATAGATACGGAATCAACGCCCATTCACAAAATGGTATTATATCATCGAGTCCACAATAGACGGGATAGTAATTTCGTTGCGGTTGCAACCGCTCAAGAAACAAAAACAGCAAGCCGAAAATTGGCCAGTAAAGCAATAGCCTGACGTGAGAAAATTCAGGTGTATTAAGTTTATGGATGCGGAACTCACGGTAATTAACTTCCGGCTTTATATGATTACTTTGCATGACTGTATATCCATTCATAGATTTTATCGGCTGCCGTACATTCCGTCTGCGACCGCATTGCCGCGCGCATTTTAGAAAGAAGCACTGGGGCATTTAGCGTTTTTATTGTGGTGTCTGCGATTGCTTTTGGCGTATTGGCTGTGACGGCCATTCCATTACGCAGAAAAAAATTCAGATTATGTGTCTCGCAGCCAGCCACTGCATCGATAAGCACCATTGGTAACTCTGCCGCCATTGCCTCAGATGTACTTAGACCTCCGGGCTTTGTCAGGAATAGGTCTGAGGCTTGCATGAGCTGCGGCACATTATTGACGGTTCCCAGAACATGAACTTGAGAATACTTTTCTGTTCTTTTTTGGAGTTTTTTGCGTAAATCATCATTTGTGCCGCATACAACACTAAGTTCTTGTTCTGTTGTGAGGTAAGGGCAGAGATACGATATAATCTCCTCCATTGGACCGCAGCCCATGCTACCGCACATCATTAAAATATGCTGATGAGCAGGAGAGATTCCGGCGTTGGCTTTTCCTGCTTCTTGTGACACACGCTGGTAGAATTGCTGCCGCACAGGGATTCCACTGGCGATCAGCTTTTGAGGTTGAAGTCCACATTGTTCAAACTCACCTAACAGCGAAGCGGACGGAATGAAATACCAGTCCAGCGCAGAATCCGCTGTGCAGGGAGCGCAGGTATAGTCTGTAGAAATGTGGCTCGTTACAAGCTGTAAGCATGGGTGCTGTCGGCGCATTTCTGTCAACGCCAAGGCTGGGAATACATGAGTACAGATAATATTATCATAGCCTGCAGAGCGGATGTATTGATACATCCGCTCTGCGCCGGAGGAAAGTAGCTTATAGGTCGGCGTTCCCTCACAAAAAATATCTTCGTGAGATTCCGCACGCTGATACCCAGCATCAAAAAGCCTTGGAGCATGGCGGTAAATTCGGGTATGCCAATTAGAAATAAACGTGGATGCTTTTTCTGAAATAAACTGCAAAGAATCTATAATATTGCAGATTTCTCCGCGAGAGTGGTAGGCTTCCTGAACTGCTTGCGCACAGGAGTTATGCCCTGCGCCAGTGTTGCAGCTTAGAATTAGTGTTTGCATTTGAATCTCCTATTTTTTCCTTTGCTGCATAGCAAACAGCTTTTGCAGGCGTGGGCGATTATAGCGCTGGACAACAATAAACGGCAAATTACCCAGCACAATGTAGATAATCGTTATACATACCCCGCCAACACCGGACCATATTTTCAGCAGTCCAAGACCGGCGATAGACAACAGAATATGTGTCCACTCTGCCACGCAAGTTTCTTCTATCATGCGCGGCAAGTTCTCATAGTTTTCCTTTGTCAGTTTCTTTTCCGGCATGATTTTAACGAATATGCGGCTCATATCGGGGATCTTTGCCTGCCATTTCCGAACATGAAGCCGCTTCCATAGTTTTTGCTCTGCCGGGTGGCAGACCCAAGGAAAACGATCGGCGTGAAACCAATGCTTCGGGATCAAGCGCCCCACTACAAAGGAGAGAACCCCTAACGCCGCGATATATAGCAGACACATAAGAAAATGCTTCATAAAAACCTCAACATAGCGGTGCGAAAATACGAAGGACACCATCTACGACCCAGCGGCGCGAATAATGTTTCATATCATAGGGCTTTACCTCTTTACATTTTGCCTGTGTAGCGATGAAATCGTCCTTTATTGCTGCAATAATACTGGAACGATAAAAGAACGAATTGTTTTCAAAGTGGAGAAAGAGACTGCGGTAGTCCAGATTGACAGTTCCTATCGTCGCAACTTTGTCGTCTGATACAAAGCTCTTTGCATGAACGAAGCCGGGAGTATACTCATAAATCTTGATGCCGCCAGTCAGCAACACCTGATAAAAGCTCCGAGACATACGGAAAATCAGCTTCTTATCAGGGATGCCGGGCATAATGATCCGCACGTCTACACCACGTTGAGCAGCGGAAATCATTGCATCCATCAAGTCATCGCCAAGCATAAGATACGGTGTAAAAAACCATGCGTAATCCGTGCTTTGAGAAAGCAAGTCAATAAAGAGCTGATTACTGGTAGCTTCATGGTTAAGGGGCGAATCGTAGTAACTAAGCACATAACCATCAAATGTGTGCGGCGGCGCAGGATACCTTTTGGGATATGTGGGCATTGCAAGCTGTCCTGCTTCTTTTTCCAGCGAAAATGCGTTCCAAAAGGTCAAGAACATATGGGTAAAATTTTTTACTGGCTCACCAGTAATCCGAAAGCCTGTGTCCTTCCAGTGTCCATAGGGATGTTCCAAATTGATATACCGATCTGCTAAGTTGATACCTCCGCTATAAGCAACTTCGTTGTCAATAATCAGCATTTTGCGATGATCGCGATAGTTTGCAGTTCCTTTTAAGGCAAGGAAAGGATTAAAAGGAATACATGGAATGCCTTTCTTTTTCAGTTCACGGACATTACTGAAATTGAACGAAGAAATACTGCCAAGATCATCGTATATCACACGTACATCAACGCCCTGCTCCATTTTTACTTCCAGTTCGTTCACGATTGCGTCCCACATATGCCCCGGCTCAATAATGAAGTATTCTACGTAAATCGAGTTTCTTGCATTTTTCAAATCGGCAAGCATATCAGGGAACATATTATCGCCCAACGGATAGTAACGAACCTGCTCAACTGCACACATCGGATATTGCGTTTTTTCTTCCAGCCACCGCACTGTTTGCCCCATGCGTTTTTCGCCGTCAAAGGGCGCTTCTTTTATTGGAAGAGGCTGCGGATTGCAACTCTTTTGAACTTGCTGCAAGCGCCTTTTTAGAGGGCGGGCCGTCCGTTTATTTCCAAAGAGCAGATATAGTAACGCTCCTACCAAAGGTAGTGACAGAATAACCAGCAGCCAAAGCAATTTATAAGCGGTTTCATCTCTCTTTATAATAATAAATACCACCAAGAAAAACGCTGCAACGGAAAGCAGTGACACAATAATCGGTGCGTAAGGGGTCAGCCATTTCATCAACAGCAAAAGCCAGAGCGATTGTAAAGCCACCGCTGGAATAATTGTTAGAATGCGTCGAATGATTTTCCCCATATGTTTACCCTCCTCTATGCTATTTCTCCTCCGAAGATGCTTCCCAATCGCAAACTATTTGTGCCATTTCCTGTGGGGTTTCTTTATAGCCTCGTAATACCCACGCATTCATAAGCCCAAACAATCCATATGTAATAAATTGGATAAAGTAGTGCGTTTTGGCATCGGCATTAGCGACAATGGATGCCGCTTCTTGTAAATAGAAGTTTAGGATCACATGTTGGCGATCAGCTGAGTAGAGCAGATCACAAATAGGACGAGTGGAAAGGCAAAATTCAAAAAACAGCCTGATGCCGTCATAACTACCAGTGGCGAAGTTGGTAGCACCGTGTTCGTCGGAAAAGCGCTTCCACAGACATGTGATTTTGAAAGACAGAACTTCATCTTTACTTTTGAAATAACGGAAATAAGTGGAGCGACCTACATCTGCCTTGGCAGTCATCTCCTCAATACTGATTTTTTCAATGGGTTTTTCTTTCATTAGTTCCAGCAACGCTGTACCCATACATTCTTTCAGATAGTCTGTTGTAGCCGTTGTCCTTCGCATAAGAAACGTCTCCTTTAATTGCGTATCATTGAAACAAGGATTGTCATTTGTTCCACTTTCGCTCGGACTATTGACAACGCCTGTTTCTGTGATATTCTAGCATCTATGATACTATCGCCTCATTTATACTATCATTTGTTATTTGCCCTGTCAAGCTAAAATGCGAGTACGACGAGCAGAAAGGAAAACTATGGGTACGATTTTTTCCCGTGTAAAACTCAGCGGAAAGCATGTGGCCGCCCTCTTGGCGCTGATGCTGCTCTCCGCTGTGACAGCCATGCTGCTGCCTACTGCCCTGGCCAGTATGATTGACATCGGAGTGGCCGGAGAAAACCGAAACACCATCCTAATCATTGCGGCGGTGATGGCAACCCTGGCCATTCTGGGCTGTCTTTTCAACATGGCAGCCACGGTGCTGTCCGCCAAGGTGTCCACTAAATTTGCCGCTGATTTGCGGCGTGAGATATTCCATCAGGTGCAAGATTTTTCCGCCGCTGAAATGGAGCGGTTTGGCACCGCTAGTCTAGTGACCCGCAGTACCTCCGATGTGACCAACATCCAAATGTTTCTCTCATTGCTGTTGCGGCTGGGGGTGACTGCACCGCTGATGGCGGTGGCTGGGCTGGTACTCTCTTCTCTGACCGGCGGCGAACTCAGTTCCGTGCTGAGCTTGGCCATTCCCGCCCTCATCATTGGCGTAGGTGTCATTCTGATTTTTGTTTCCCGCTACTCGGTGACCCTGCGGCAGCGGATTGACCGACTGAACAAGATCTTTCTGGAAACACTGGAGGGGGTACGGGTGATTCGGGCTTTCAATCGGCAAGGGAAAGAAATGGAAAGGTTTTCCCAAGCCAATGGAGAACTGGCATCCATGACCATTCTCTCTGGGCGGGTGACCGCACTGCTGATGCCGGTGATTCAGGTGATCTTTGGTGTGACTACAGCAGCGGTCATGGGCATGGGTTCCTGGTATGTGTCCGCCGGGGAGATGGCAGTGGGTGACCTGGTGGCCAACAGCCAGTATATCAGCATGATCCTTGCCGCTATCATGATGCTGGCATTGGTCATTATGCTCTTTCCTGTGTCCTATGCCTGCGCTAAGCGCATCGCAGAAGTGCTGAATACCGAGAGTTCCATCAAGGACGGCAGATACAGTGCCGCCTTGCGCAAAGGCCGCGCCTGTGTGGCCTTTGACCATGTGACCTTTACCTATCCTGGGGCGGACGAACCAGTGTTGAAGGATGTTAGCTTCGAGTGCCGGGCCGGGGAGGTCACCGCCATTATCGGGCGCACCGGTTGCGGCAAGTCCAGCATCCTCAAGTTGATCCCGCGGCTTTACGACGCCACGGTAGGCCATGTCTATGTGGACGATATGAATGTAAAACAATATAAATTGAACGAGCTGCGGGATCTGATCGGCTATATCCCCCAGAAGAATGTACTCTTTTCCGGAGACGTGGCCTCCAACCTGCGCTTTGGAGATCAGGACAGCAGTGAGGAACAGTGGCGGCAAGCGGCCTACATCGCCTGCGCCGACGAGTTCATCGAACAGAAGCCGGACGGCTACCACGCCGAAATCGCTCAAGGCGGCACCAATTTGTCCGGCGGCCAGCGCCAACGCATGGCTATTGCTCGGGCTGTCGTAAAAAAACCAGAAATCTACCTGTTTGATGACAGCTTTTCCGCCTTGGATGTGAAAACAGATAAAACACTCCGCATGCGCCTGCGGGAGAGCATGGGGGATTCCACCATGCTCATTGTGGCTCAGCGGGTGGGTTCTATCCTGGATGCTGACCGTATCTTGGTGATGGAGGACGGACAGATCGTGGGGAGAGGCAAGCACCGGGAACTGCTACATACATGTCCGCTCTACCGGGAGATTGCTGAATTGCAGCTGGGAGAGGAGGAAGTGAAACATGAACTGGAATGCGTTTAAACGGCTGTTCCACTATCTGGGACGGTACAAGCTCCGCCTGATTCTAGTGATGATCGCCGCTGTCCTGAGTACCCTGTTTACCGTTTTGACCCCAGCGGTGACGGGCGGCATCACCTCGGAACTGTACGATGGCGTGGCAAGCGGCTCCTTCGACTGGGAAACGATCGTCTGGCTGCTCGTGACGCTGATAGCCCTTTATCTTGTGGCCCAGCTTTTCGCCATTCTCCAAAGCTTCAGCATGACTAAGCTGACCGCCTGCGTTATGGAGACTCTGCGGGGTGATATTGACCGGAAGATGCACCACCTGAAGCTGGACTATTACGACTCTCATACCCAGGGTGAAATCCTCAGCACCATCACCAACGATGTGGACACGGTGAACAACGCCCTGAGCCAGAACCTGACCCAAATCGTCACCCAGGTGGTCACCGCTGTGGGTATCCTGGTGATGATGTTCACAACCAGTCCTATACTGACGGCCATCGCAGTGGCTATGGTGCCGGTGTCTCTGCTGGCCTCTCTAGGCGTTATGAAAACGGGAGCCATACACTACGCCCGGCAGCAGGAACTCCTGGGACAGCTCAACGGCTACATCGAGGAGGTGTACCAAGGGCAGGAGCTGGTGTCGGTGTTCAACTACACGGATCGAGCAAAAGAGGAGTTTGATCGAATCAATGGGGAACTCCAGCGTACCGCTCAGAGTGCCGAGATTGCATCTGGTAAGGTCACTCCAATCACCGACCTGGTAAATAACCTTGGCTACGCTGTCAGCGCCCTGCTGGGATGTCTGTCCGTATTGCGTGGTGAGATGCGGATCGGCGACGTGCAAGCCATGCTCCAGTATACCAAGCAGTTCTCCCAGCCCTTCACCAGCATTGCGGGGATGGCGGGCAGTTTCAGCGCAGCGTCCGCTGCCGCAGGGCGCATTTTCGCTCTGCTGGATGCCTCGGAAGAGACACCAGACCCTGTTCCCGAACTGATGCCTCAGGTCAGCACGGGCGCGGTGGAATTTCGCCATGTGTCCTTCGGTTACTCCCCGGAGCACCAGCTGATGCATGATGTGAACATCACGGTGAAGTCCGGTCAGAAAGTGGCCATCGTGGGCCCCACCGGGGCTGGCAAAACCACCCTCATCAATCTGCTCATGCGGTTCTACGATGTGGACGGCGGTAGTATTTTAGTGGACGGGGTAGACACCAAGGAAATGACCCGTCACGAGCTACGGGATCGCTTTGGCATGGTGCTCCAGGATGCCTGGCTCTTTGAAGGCAGCATCCGGGACAACATAGCTTACGCGCAGGACAATCTGCCGGAGGAAAAAATCATCGCCGCCGCACGATCCGCCAGCGTGGACAGCTTCATCAAGACCCTGCCAGGCGGTTATGATTTTGAACTTTCCACAGGGGCGGAAAATATCTCACAAGGTCAACGCCAACTGCTGACCATCGCCCGAGCGATGGCGTCTGACCCGGAAATCATGATCTTGGACGAGGCCACCAGCAACGTGGACACGCATACGGAGCAGCTTATCCAAAAAGCACTTGCAAAATTGATGCACGGACGTACTTCTTTTGTGATTGCCCATCGGCTTTCTACGATTCGGGATGCTGACATGATCCTTTACATGGAACATGGTGATATTCTTGAGCATGGCAGCCACGAAGAGTTAATGGCACAACATGGAAAATACGAAGCATTGTATATGAGTCAGTTTGCACAGTAATATTACAAACGTTTAATTGGCTGCTTAATTGCCATTTGAGGAGAAACAAAACTACTATCAAATACTGCCCCGTCCGGGGAAAGAAAAAAACCGTTGGACGGGGCAGATGATTTCCTGCGCACATTTAGCTCATTATTCTGTCGGCGGTTTTGATGGACTCAGGGCCGCCGTTTCTTTGCGTTAACACAAACCAATGACGACTTGCAGGGACACGGCAACC
>ENA-OPCB01002190-OPCB01002190.1-human-gut-metagenome-genome-assembly--contig:-NODE-2190-length-10985-cov-2.705947_pt1 | contig 10985 bp, 9 predicted proteins | sample MGYA00241561_ERZ501473 | MGnify/ENA primary metagenome ERZ501473 (study PRJEB25962, sample SAMEA2042519) | human gut metagenome | biome: human gut; feature: human-associated habitat; material: faeces... | reverse complement strand
AACTGTGCGGAGATATCACCTTTCTCAGAGAAGAAGTAATCTACCCAGCGAAGAACTGCTGCCGGATTTGAACACTTGTCTGTAATAGAAAAGCTTCCTGTCTCAAGACCACTATATTTGAAGTATGGTGTAATGCGTGTTCCATCCGGACCTTCCAGAGGAGAAATACACTGATACTGTCTGTAAACTTCATTGTTGGAATCAGAATCAATTCCATCGGAAATGGTTCCAAATGGAACGAACAGAACCGGAACATCTTCCTGATTCATGATTGTACGAAGCTGCTCTGCATCCTGTGTAAAGTTTCCATCATAAATTGCACCGATATCATACAGGCTCTTGATGTAGCGAAGACCCTCTCTCCACTCCTCGGTGGTAGCCGCACTAACTATCTCTCCGTCTGGAGTTAAAGCAAGCTTTCCATATTCACCGGAATCCAGTGTGAAGGAACCCATAAGCCATGCTACAAAATCAACATACCAGCCTGAGCTTGCACCGCCGATTGCGATCTTGTCAGGATATGTCTCTACGAACTTCTTACATACCTCATAGAACTCCTCAGTTGTCTGCGGAACTTCTACACCCATCTCCTCAAGATAATGTGTATTTACCCACATCTTACGAGCATACTGGCAATGATAACACTCATTGCATAGTCAATATATGATTTCTGCATGATCTCCGAATACTCGGTCCGGATGATCTGCTCTCTGTTTTCTGCCATGTTTCTCTCCTACAATCACTATTCAGGATTCACCTGCAAATCCTGATCCGGATCAGACTAATACTCTTTTGTTTCTGATCCGGATTTTTCTACTCTATTCGTTCATAGAATAATTATATCATTTACTTACATTACTTTCCTTATTAGATATCCAGCTCTGCATCATTGGCATGCTCATAAATAAACGCTTTTCGCGGCGGTACATCCGTACCCATCAGCATTTCTGTCACATCCGATGCCATTCGTCCGTCCTCGATCTCGACTTTTTTCAGCATACGCGTCTCCGGATCCAGTGTAGTCTCCCAAAGCTGCTCCGCATCCATCTCACCCAGACCTTTATAACGCTGCAATGTAAAACTACCGGTGTGTGTCCTGCGGTAACGCTCCAGGGCCGTATCATCATAAAGATATTCTTCTTTTCCTTTGGACGGAATCACTTTATAAAGTGGTGGCATTGCAATGTATACATGTCCTTCAAAGATCAGTTCCGGCATAAAACGATAGAATAAGGTCAGAAGCAGTGTGGAAATATGCGCACCATCCACATCGGCATCTGCCATAATAACAATCTTATCATAACGCAATTTGGAAATATCGAAATCGTTGCCGTATCCCTCGGAAAAACCGCATCCAAACGCATTGATCATGGTCTTGATCTCCGCATTGGCCAGCACTTTATCAATACTTGCTTTCTCAACATTCAAAATTTTTCCACGGATTGGAAGAATCGCCTGGAAATTACGATCACGGGCGGTCTTTGCGGAACCACCGGCAGAATCTCCCTCGACGATGAAAATCTCACATTTGGAAGCATCCCTGCTCTCACAGTTTGCCAGTTTTCCGTTGGAATCAAAAGAAAATTTCTGCTTTGTCAACAAGTTTGTCTTTGCCTTTTCTTCTGTCTTACGGATTTTTGCCGCTTTCTCCGCGCAGGATAATACTATTTTCAGTGTCTCCAGATTTTTGTCAAAAAACAGCTGGATCTCGTCACCGGTAACTTTTGCTGTAATACGGGAGGCATCCTGATTATCCAGTTTTGTCTTGGTCTGTCCCTCAAAACGCGGATCCGGATGCTTAATGGAAATAACCGCGGTCATACCGTTACGCACATCTGCACCGGTAAAATTTGCATCTTTTTCTTTTAAAATTCCAAGCTGGCGAGCGTACTGATTCATTACCGTTGTAAAAATCGTCTTGAATCCAGTGATATGGGTACCGCCTTCCGCATTGTAAATATTGTTACAGAAGCCAAGAATATTTTCATGAAACTCATTGGTATACTGAAATGCCGCTTCCACGGTGATATCTTCGCTCTCACCCTTGAAATAAACCACGTCATGCAGCACTTCTGCCTTTTTATTCAGATCACGGACAAATCCGATGATTCCTTCTTCTTCATGATAAACAATGTGTTCCGGCTCCTCACCACGCAGATCTTCGTAAATAATCGTCAACTTCGGATTCAGATATGCTGTCTCATGCAGACGGCTTTTTACCTCATCCTCTTTGAATCTTGTTTTTTCAAAAATCTCCGGATCCGGAAGAAAATTAATCTTTGTTCCGGTCTTTTTTGTCTTTCCGATCACCGGAAGCAAACCATTCACCAGCGGTTCTACTGCCACACCACGCTCATACCGGTCATGATGGATTGCACCGTCCCGGCTGATCTGCACATCCAGATACGTGGACAGTGCATTTACAACCGAAGAACCCACACCATGCAATCCGCCGCTTGTCTTATATACAGAATCGTCAAATTTTCCTCCTGCGTGCAATGTAGAAAACACAAGTCTTGCCGCCGGAACTCCTTTTTCATGCATTCCCACCGGAATACCACGGCCATTATCCTCTACTGTACAGGAACCGTCCGCTTCCAGCGTCACTTTAATCTCGCTGCAGGCTCCTGCCAGATGCTCATCCACTGCATTATCCACAATCTCATAGATCAGATGGTTTAACCCCTTACGTGAAACACTTCCGATGTACATACCGGGACGCTTGCGCACTGCTTCCAGCCCTTCCAGCACGGAAATACTTCCCGCATCATATGTTACTTTATCTGCCATTCTCTCACCCTTTCCATTGTAATTCGTTCCTATCATTCACCGGTTCCATATCATCAGTCCGTTCCCATACGAATCAAGAAAACACACTGTTTTTGTGTACCAGGTTCGCTGTAACCAAAAATTAACTGCCAAAATATCCATTTTCATGCAGCAGAACTCTTTTCTGTGCTTCCGGATTCTCTTTCGGCAGCTATCCTTGTCTTTTTATCTCAGCCTGAGATAAACGCTCCGCGTGGATGCGCAGTGATTCTGAGATGAATATGTCAGCCTATGCTGACCAGAATCACGCATCAAGTCTCACGTGCGTTCGGCTTGAATTTGTTCACATTGTTTCACAACGATATACTTGGCAATGAACATTTGTTCACCAAAGTTTTTTTATTTTACCATAAAAATGGGAATCCTGCAAGGCGGATTCCCATTTTCAAGAATGTCCTCGACATTCTTGCTACGAGATGCACGTCATGTAATGCATGACATATTCTTCTGTGTATCTCTGCAAGCCTACACTCCGATTTAAATCAGTGTAATCACATTTTTTCAGAATCTGATTTCTGTTTCCCCTTTTTTCTGTCTTTTCTCTTTCGCAAAATCCTGCGAACTACCATAAAAGCTGCCACACACACGATCACAACCGGAACCAGGATCGGCAGACCTCCCAAAAAACCGATCAGGAAATTTTGAAATCCCTGCCCCATCCGATACAGATTATCATTCCATCTGGTATACACACGATCACCAAACGTTTTACCGGTAGTCGAACTTTCCCGTGTTACCTCGTACAGATCCAGATATATCGTACTATAATTGACCTGATTGTCGTATACACGAAGCTGGGACTCATAACTTTCAATCTCATAACGGACATCCGTGATCTGGGACTGAATGGACAGGATATCCGTCATAGAATCTGCCTGCTCCATCATGGTAAATAACGCATCCAGTTCCTCCCGCAATGCTCTGATATGTGTGTCCATATCGATATACTGCAGCGTGACATCCTCCGTGTTCTCACTGAAAGACCGTACGTTAGTGGTATCTTTTAATCCATTTACAAAATTATCCAACTGATCTGCCGGAATCCGCAGAACCAGATACGCATACCGCGTCATATCCATTCCATAGTTTCCGCCAATATCGGAATTTTCCACATAACCGCCGACACTCTTCGTTTTTTCCCGCACATCTGCTACCAATGTATCAAACTCGGTAGTCTCTGCTGACATATTGACCGTTTTGATCAGTTTCTGATCTGTGTTAACCCCTTCCACCTGTTCAAATTCTGTTCCGGTCGTATCCGTTCCCTGTTCTCCGGAGTCCTGTACACTTTGTTCCACGGTATCGTCTGTATTTACTGTTGCTTCTGTGACACCACCTTCAGCCGTTGTTTCCGCACTGACTTTTTTCTGACTTTCTGCCTGAAAAGTTCCAAAACCACTTTCACTGTGATTTGTGGCACTGCTGTCTGCACTTGACTGCGCGCTTTTTCCACATCCGATTGTGGACAGCATACATCCAACTAACAGCATACAAAGTATCCATTTTCCAAAAACAGAACATTTTCCCGCTTTTTTCTTTTCTCTCATAATTCTTCTCCTCCCGCAATCACTGCTGTTATCTGACATCAAATTCGATCTGAATTGGCTGTAGCTGTTATCTGACATCAAATTCAATCTGAATTAGCTGTACATACTGGTCGCCACCATCGATATTTCCAATGGAAATATTTTTCTGCAGGCGATAATGCCCTGCCCCAAGAGAACCATATACATTTGCCCAGTCCACATACCAGTCAAACCAATTCTGTTTATCCCCTGACTTCACAAAATGTAAAATATCGTAACATGCGATTTCATACTGCTTTTGACACTCCATCCATGTATCTGTCGTCTCATCATAAACTTCTATACCTTCGTAATCATCTCCAAAACTAATATCTTCATCGCCGTTATTTGTCAATCTTACTTTCAGGGATGTTGGTGTCACTTCCAGCACTTTTATATCCACATTCTGTGCAAGCATCCCCGTAGATGCTGATGCGTCTTCCTCTGTGCCCGCCGAATCCTGACTGCTTTCTGTTTCTTTCTTATCCTCATTTAAAACATTAGATTCATTCTCCTGCGTATCCGAAGCATCCACGTTTCCACTTATTGTATCAGCATAATCTGACTTTCCCATTTCAGGGCTTTCCTCCTGGCTTGCCGTTTCTGTTTTGCCAGTTAAAGCAGAGGATTCCTTCTGCGACATTTTCAAATTTCCACGCAGCCCGACCCAGCTTCCGCCTGCCACAACCACACATACAATGCATGCGGCTGCCACACGGGTCCATCGCCGCCCACGTGCTTTCTTTTTCTGCTGTTCTTCCGCCTGTTTTCCCTGTTTTAAAATAAACTGCATTTTTTCAATAAACGGCTTTGAAAATGCATGCTGTCCTTCTCGTTCCAGCTTTTTCTGTACCTGGTTCGTTTCTTCCTGCATGCAGTCTGCCAATGCCCGTTTTAGTACTTCATCTGCGCCCCGCACTTTTTTTCGTTTTTTATAAATATACTCGCTTTTCTCTGATTTTCCCTGATTTCGTCTGTTCACTGTGCCATCACTCCTCTCTCAGAAGATTTTGCAATTTTTTCCGTGCCCGGAAAATCCGCACATTCACCACTTTTGGTGTTACGCCAAGCAGATCAGCAATCTCCCTGTCGGAAAGTTCATGCAAATATTTGAACTCAAATACCACACGATAAATCTCATCCAATTTCTGAATGGCCTGCAAAATGCGTTCATAACTTTCCTTCACCAGATACTGATCCAGCACATCTTCACCGAAAACCTCTGCTTCCTGTTTTGGGGAAGCCTCTTTCTCTTCCATGATTCCCTGACGCTTTCTCCATAGATCCGTTGCTTTATTTTTTACAATTGTTGCCAGAAAATTCCGCGTTGCTGCAGATTCCACACAGCCAACCTTGTCTATGTGATGCGTCAGTGCCAGAAATGTCTCCTGTACTGCATCTTCTGCCAGATGGTCATCCTGTAGTCTTTCACATGCCAAATACCACAAAAAATAACGATATTTATGATAAAGCTGAACAAATTTGGACCGGTCCTCATCGCTGTCCAGCATGATTAAAAACAAAAGCATAACGTTTCCTCCCCGTTATTTACATACATTCTCGAAATCTTTTAAACAAAGATTCGAAAACCCATTTACAGATATCCGTAGTAAAAAGATTGTGATTTATCTCTTATATATATAATAACGGAAAAAGCCTGTCGTTTACTACAGAATTTTCCATTTTCATAATATTTTTTTACAAAAGATGTTATCCTAAAACACAAAATAGGTAAAAACGAAAAAAATACCTTGTCCATTCAAAACCATAGACAAGGTACTAAAATGTCATAAAAATATATCGATATATCTCTGAGAAAAATTTATAATATGACTTTAAAAAACAGGAATATAACTATCACTGCAATTATAGTGCCCCAAACGAACACTCCACACCTGTGAGATTCCTGTGAAAATCTACTGTGCTTTCCTTTTTGTTGTGAATCGTCACACTGCCGCGATGCCGATTTCCCCCCTGATGATGAATGAGTCTTTCTGTTTGACCTGATTGTTTTTCGATATAAAGCCAGCGGATCACTTGTAGACATCATCCGAGTATAAAAATTATTTATCCATTGTATATCATCACGGTTACACATGTTTGTTTCCGTACATCCCGGTTCATGCACAATTTGATTTCTCACCCAACGATAATGTTTTAATTGCTTCAAATCCTCATTCCAACTTTTAACATAACACGAACCAACAGGTGTATTAATCATTTCATCAATATATAATGAGACACCATGCTTATCGCCGTACATCTCATTGCATAATTTTTCAAGCTTCTTATAAGAATCAATAAAATTCATCATTTACTCCGTACTAACTGAGTTTTTAGACATCATACGCCATACGGAACACTTCCAATATGTCATCGTATGCCAGTTCTTTGTAACCGATCAGTGTACGTGTTTTCCCTCTGGAGCACTTAAACGCCAGCATCTCCAAATCTGTTTCTTTCACACCAAGCATTTTCAAATTTGTTGGCATTCCAATAGATGCATAAAATGCTTCCTGCATGTTAATGGCCGTCTCAATGGTTTTCTCCGGGTGTTCAAAATCCACATCTACATTCCATACATTCTGTGCATACTGTAACCAGCGGTTGATGTTTGCCTTGTATACATAACGTGCCCAACTGCACCAGAGTGCTGCCAAGCCAGCTCCGTGTGCCACCTGTGTATACATTCCGGAAACCTCATGCTCTAATTGGTGAACAACAAGCTGAGTCTTTCGTCCACATCCTGTCAGACCATTATGAGCCAGTGAAGATGCCCACATCATATTTGCACGCGCTTCATAATTTTCCGGATCTGCCAGACAGTCTTTTCCGGCTTTCATCACATTTTTGATCACTGCTTCTGCAATGGCATCCGTCAGATAAGTATCTTCGCCCGGGCAGAAATAACGCTCAATCGTATGCATTGCAATATCCACGATACCGCAGGCGGTCTGATATGGACTTACCGTATAGGTCAGTTCCGGATTTTCAACAGCAAAATCCATACGGTTGCAGCTGCATCCATAGCCTCGTTTTTCGTTTGTTTCCGTATTTGTAATAACACAGGAATTGGACATTTCAGAACCGGCTGCTGCCAGTGTCAGGATTGCTCCCTTATGTAATGTTTTCTGTGGTACACATTTTCCCAGCGAAAAATCCCACACGTCAATATCCGGATTTGCCACACCGTTTGCAATATCTTTAGAAGAATCCAGTACAGAACCACCACCAACGGCTAATACAAAATCAACGCCTTCCCGCTGACAGAGTGCGATTCCTTCCCTCACCAGCTTCAGTTCCGGATTGGCTGTCACACCGCCAAGTTCCACATAAGCGATGCCTTCTGCTTCCAACGCTTTTTCCACGCGGTCCAACAGTCCGCTTTTTCTGGCAGACTGACCGCCAAAATGAACCAGCACTTTCTTCGGTGTAAATCCGGCAATGATTTTTCCTACGTTTTGTTCTTCACCTTTTCCAAAATAAACTTTCGTGGGTGTTTCATATACAAAGTTTTCCATACCATTCTACCTCCAGCAAACATTTACTTGTGTTGCTACTACTTTATAACAATCCGTAAAAATGTTCAACCAATCCTTCGATATTCTATATACTTTCACTTAAGCATGCTCCATACTGTTTGTAAAGCGGACATTCGCAATCTGCTTTCGCTACTTGCTCATTCCCATTTTTCAGATTCTTTGATTTTATACTTCCAGTTTCATGTCACCGTCTTTGATCCATCCGGCTTTTCTCATTCCTTCTGAGAAGATCAGTGTCACAACTGCCGGCAAAACAAAATGCATAATGATGATCTGAATCAGTGCCACTTTAGAAGACATGCCTGTTTCAAGCATTGCTCCATAAGCTGCGATCTGTCCGACAAAACCTGCGGAACCCATTCCAGATCCGATTGGTGTACTTACCATATGTAAAACTGCAGATGCAATCGGTCCTAAAATCGCACTGGAAATGATTGGTGGAAGCCAGATCAACGGTCTTCGCAAAATATTTGGCACCTGAAGCATGGATGTTCCGATTCCCTGCGCAATAAAACCGCCAAATTTGTTTTCCCGATAACTTGCTACCGCAAAACCTACCATCTGACAACAACATCCAATCGTCGCTGCACCTGCTGCAAGCCCTGTCAGTCCCATGGAAACACCAAGTGCTGCCGAACTGATTGGCAGAGTCAGAATCATTCCCATAAGAACGGATACTGCGATACCTCCAAGAATCGGAGATGCCTCTACGTTAATATTTACCAGATTTCCAAGCCATTTCATAAAATTGGAAATTGGCGGTCCCACGATAAATCCTGCTGCCGCACCGGTACAAATGGATACCAGTGGCGTCAAAATAATATCAATTTTTGTTCTTCCTGCAACCAGCCTGCCGCACTCAATGCCGATCAGAGCTGCCACAAAAGCTCCCAGAGGCTCTCCTGCTTTTCCCAATGCAAAACTTTCCATTCCCAGTGCCGGAAACGCTCCGATCATACCGGCTACCGCAGCTGAAACTGTTACAAGCGGTCCCTGTTTAAACTTTGCAGCGACACCGACACCAATACCTGCTCCGGTTACTGTTTTTGCCACACTGGAAATCGCAATCAGATAAGTTCCAATCTCATTTCCAACTAAAGTTCCAATCTGTCCAATGATTGTTCCGATGATCAATGTAGAAAAAAGCCCAAGTGCCATTCCACTCAAACCATCAATAAAAATGTGATTTAGTATCTTTTTCATAAAACTACTCTCCTTTATTCTCATATCGCTATAAGGATATGGTTTTTCATAGGATAGACAAATACACTTAATTTCGTTGTTTTGTCTGTCTTGTCACTTGTCGTCACATTATAGCACAGAGTGTTTAAAAAGAGAAGTCCATCTTTGTCTCTTATTTTCCCCGCAATTTCTTCTTGTTTTTTAATCAGCAGGCTTACTTTTGGATCGACTGACGCTTAAAGAAAAATGCCAGCACCATGCATCCTGCCACGATCAGCATCGGTAGCCAAAACAGATTCATGTAAATGGCACAAATTGCCTCCGGACTTTGCTGCGCCGTCTCTGCCGCATAATGTCCTGCATGGAGCACCACTGAAAATACCACTCCGGCAATGGCAGTCCCAGCTTTCATCGTGCACATCATAAAGGATGTCATCACCCCCTGCGGACGTTTTCCAGTCAACGCTTCTACTTCATCTACCGTATCCGCACAAATGGCATAACATGGACTGGTTGCCATACTTTTTCCAAGCCCTGCCAATAACATAAAAATGCAGAATAAGATCAGATTTTTCCTAAATGCAAACATAACCACTGTCAACACCAGAAAAACACCAAATCCAAACAGCATACAGTTTCTGTTTCCAAGCCAATTCAGCATCTTATCCATAAACAATGCCGCCAAAAGCTGTGTCATTGTATAAATTAATGTTGCCCTGCTCTCATCCATCAAAATATATTTCGCGTAATACATAATGCTCTGGTTCTGCAGTATCATAACAACCATAACACAGGCTCCGATCACACAGAGCAAAATCCATGACCGGCTTTTTGCCGCACAGTGCAGAGATTCCTTTAAACTCATGCGTGCTTCCCCGTCTGTCTGCACACGTTCCCGACAGGAAATACTACAATTTCCAAGTAACACCAGATTGATCACACCATAGATTACCGCCACCGGTGCAAAACTGAAACGTCCCTGCACGCCGCACAGTGCTACCAATGGCAGCGTCAGGAAACTTACCAGCAAACTTCCTGTTCCGCTTCCAAATACTTTAAAACTATTCAGCACACGCCGTTCTTTCACGTCACTGGTCAGCAACGACAGCAAAGTGCCGTAACCAGTGTTGTTGACCGCATACAAGATACAGAATAATAAATAAGTAATAAACGCAAACGTCACCTTCCCGTGTGCGCTCAGATCCGGTACCATAAAAACCAGAATAACCATAATTGTCAGCGGGATTGTAGTTGCATAAATAAACGGCTTTGCCTTACCACCTTTGAAATGACTGCCATCAATAGCAACGCCCGTCAGGAAATTCACCAGTGCTTCCAACAATCTTGTCACGCCAAAGATCACGCCCACTGCTGCAATGGAAATTCCTGCGATATCTGTATAATAATAGGAAAGGTAAGAACTGACTGCACCAAACGTAATGCAGCTTGCCACATCCCCGCCGCTGTAGCTAAGTTTTTCCCATAAAGATATTTTACCAGATTCACTTTTTATGTTTGTAGTTTTCATTGTCTGCCCCCAACTTGAACTGTTTTCATTCATTAACAATATAAATCTTATAAAAACAAGTTTACTACTTTGATAAACAAAAATATAGAAATATTTTTCCCAAATACTGTAAATTTGTATCATTATGTTACACTTTGTTCATTATATTATACTTTGTTCATTTCATGGATTGAAAGAATGATTGTACTTGCAGGAGAATTTATTCGATAGCTTACTGAAAAAAGACATGCCAAAATACAAAATTTATATCACCATAATTATAACGCAAAAATCAGCAGATCTTCTCTGCTGATTTTCATGATGCAGGAAAAGGGACTTGAACCCTCGACCTCCGGCGTG
>ENA-OPCB01002177-OPCB01002177.1-human-gut-metagenome-genome-assembly--contig:-NODE-2177-length-11013-cov-10.674302_pt1 | contig 11013 bp, 9 predicted proteins | sample MGYA00241561_ERZ501473 | MGnify/ENA primary metagenome ERZ501473 (study PRJEB25962, sample SAMEA2042519) | human gut metagenome | biome: human gut; feature: human-associated habitat; material: faeces... | reverse complement strand
GTGAAAGTCGGGGCCTTGTGCATAAAAAAAGGTGTGCCAATTTTGACACACCCCCTTGGAAAATATCAATCATCAGTTTGTTGAGAAATTCGAATATTTTGTCAAAACAGAAAAAGGCTGTGCGCAAAATGCGACTGTCAAATATTTGAAGATATTAAAGAAGATTACAACTCTGGCATTGACCAACAAATGGATGACAGATAATCCCTTTTCAGGAATCAAATTCAAACAAACTCAGAGTAATCGTGATTTTCTTACCGAAAAGGAATTACATTCTATAATGGAGAAAAAGTTTGATATTCCACGATTGGAAATAGTGAGGGATATTTTTGTATTCTGTTGTCTGAGTGGTCTCGCATTTACTGATATACAACATTTAAAATCAGAGCATATAATCGAAGACGCAAATGGAGAAAGATGGATACGCAAAGCACGTGAAAAGACAAACAATATGTGCCACATTCCACTTTTGGATATCCCGGCGATGATTATAGAGAAATATAAAAACCATCCAATATGTCTGCAAAAAAATATGGTATTACCTGTTCCTTCGAATCAACGCATGAACAGTTACCTGAAAGAAATCGCAGATTTATGTGGAATAACGAAAACGCTGACAACTCATGTTGCCCGCCACAGTTTCGCCTGTATTGCCCTTGCCAATAAGGTTTCTATGGAAACTATTGCAAAAATGTTAGGACATTCTGATATACGGACAACAAAAATATACGCAAAAGTTTTGGACACTACCATATCTAAAGAGATGGTGGGTATGAAAAATAAATTTTCTATATAACTTTATGATATTCAATCTAATAACACTCTCTATATAATGCCAATATTGTATATTTAACGAATTTTTCCGATAAAAATGGTAGATTGTGTATAAATTGATTTTGAACACTGTTCAAAATATTGTGTAAAGGGGAAATATGGGATTCTAGTTAAGTTCCGTATCTTCCTTTACACAAAATACTTTATAGTACCTGATTTTACAGCTAATAAATATAATAGGACACGAAATGAACATAGAACTTTATTAGTCGTCAGAAACTTCCAATTATGATTCTTTGAGCTCTATAACTCAAGGTTTCTTTTGTCTATCAAATAATTAAGAACAGAGCCCAAAACCTGAAACTCTGTCTAGTTGTAGCCTTCATAAGGCTAATGCAAGGTTATGTGTGTGAATTTAAATTTGGTTCTGTTACCTTGCATTTTATGCCTATATTCTTTTAAGAATATACTTCTTGACTGATTTTCGCATTTAATTCTTTTGTTATATCAACTCCAGTCCATCTAGTAAACATAAATTTTTGATACTTTAAATATTCTATAACTTCATCTGCCTCTTTTCTTGACAGCCCTATTTTTTGCAATATTTTTCGTTTGTCACTTAAACGAATAAATGGGCAAGCAGCTAAATCCAAGGCTAAGATAATATATTCCGCTGATGTATTTAGAAGCGTAGAACAACCAAAAACAATCAGAAATATCCAAACATAAACATTTAATTATCAGTACATTCTAAAAATTAACACTTTTCGGCTGCTTTTTGATGCTTCCCAAATTTCCACATATTTTTGAGACGTATTTCTGACGTGGAGAATTTGCGGGGCTTGTTTTTTGTCACACCGTGCAGACAGTTGACAAGGGTTTACAACCGTTTACGACAAGCGACAATATCCGCCCCGACATTCAGTGACGGTCACATCGTGTAGAAAGGCGACAACCGTTGACTGCCGTTTACATCCGTTCACCACTTCAGGAATATAGGATTGAAGAAATGAACCAGTAAACGATAAAGCAGTATGAAAGCAACCCGAAAATGCAGTTTTTGCGGCAAGTCCTTTGTAACCCGCAGCGGAATGCAAAGGTATTGCAGCGAGGCTTGTCAGGCGGAAGCCCGGCGAGCCAGAATGACACAGAAGAACAACCTCTTCAAAGCCGTCCGGCCAATCATGGAGATACAGCATCAGGAGTATCTCACCTTTTCCAAAGCAGCCATACTCATGGGCTGTTCCCGACAGTACATCTATAAACTTGTAGCCATGGGCAAGCTGAAAGCCTCACGCATCAGCAACCGCATGGCATTCATCCGCAGAGCCGACATCGAGCGGATGCTGGAGAGCAATCCCTACCACCGCATCCTGCCCGGCAGCACTTCCACACCGAAAAAATCCGCTTCATCTTCCTTCCCGGCGAAAAAAGAAAAAAGGGAAAAGGTAACCGATGAAGTGCCGGACTTCTATTCCGGTGAAGAGGTGATGTCCCTTTATAAGGTCAAACAGTCATGGCTCTATACCACCGCCAAACGCAATCGCATTTCCATCTGCCGTATCGCTGGAAAGAACTATTACAGCAAGAAGCATGTTGACGAGTTCTTCGGTACGGCTGTTGATATGGACAGTATCACCGACTGGCTCCTGACCGAAGAAGCGGAAGAGCAGTTCGGCATGAAGCCTGCCGCACTCCGGGCATACGCCTACCGGCACAGGATACCGACCAAAAGAGAATACGGCCGCACCTATTACTCCAAGTCCCATCTGGACGAACTCCGCAGAACCGACCTTGTGAACGACGAGCGTTATTACACCGTGGAACAGGTCCGGCAGATTTACGGACTTTCCTCAGCCAACATCTGCCATATCGTCAAGGTTAGGCACATCGAAAAGATAAAGGTCGGCGTGAAGAACCTGCTTCTACGCTCCGACGTGGAGCGTGTCATGGCTGAAAGGAACAAATAACCGCAAGCAACCGCCATTACTCGAAAATTATTTTAAAATGATTGTCGTGGAGATATTCACGGCTGTTTCACGTTGTTCCTTTGCCACCGTGAACACGGAGACACCTCCGGAAATGTACAACCAGTTAAAACATCATCAATATGAGTAAATGCAAGACAGTAACCTTGCGCAAGCGCAAGATCAAGAACGGTACACAGTATTCGCTGTGTCTGGACTATTATCCCGGCTACCGTGACAACACCACCATGAAAGTGATAACACGTGAAGCTCTGGGTATTTACATTTTTGCCAAACCTGCCAACCAGCAGGAGCGTGACTTCAACGCACGCATGATGAAGAAGGCAGAGATACTCCGCAACAGGCGTTACGAAGCCATCTTCAACGAGAACAACGGCTTCTTTGACAAGGCCAGGATGAAAGGGGATTTCCTCGCCTACTTCAAGGAACTGGCAGACAGAAGGAATATCAAGTGGCAGCACGTCTACAAACACTTTGAACGGTTTGTAAATGGCAAATGCACCTTTGAAGAGGTGGACGTGGACTTGTGCCGCAAGTTCATGGAGTACCTGCTGAACGCTCCCCAGACCATACATACCAACCAAAAGCTGCATATCAATTCTGCGGCGGGCTACTGGTCGGCTTTCCGTGCCGTCCTGCACACGGCCTACCGTGACAGGAAGATAAAGGAGAATCCCAACGGCTTTCTGGACCGTATCGAGAGTATTCCCACCATGAGAGAGCATCTGAGCCAGGAGGAACTGATACGGCTTGCCGAAACGCCATGCGAGGAAGAGGTTCTGAAAAGAGCTTTCCTTTTCGCCTGCCTGACGGGATTGCGGAAGAGCGACATCAGGCAGCTTACCTGGCAGCAGATACAGCCGTATACCAACGGCAAGATGTTCGTGACCACCCGTATGCAGAAGACGAAGCAGATTGTACACAACCCCATCAGTGATGAAGCCTACGGACTGCTCGGGGAACGGCATGAAGGACTTATCTTTGAGGGCTTCAAGGACAAGATGCTGCAGGGGCCCCTGAAGCGTTGGCTGTCGGCGGCAGGCATAACCAAGAAGATAACCTTCCATTGTACCCGGCATTCATTCGGAAGCCTGCACGTGGAAATGGGCACGGACATGGCTGTCATACAAGCCTGTCTGGGACACAAGAACATTACCACCACACAAATCTATTCCAAGATGGCTGCACAACAGATGTGCGAGGTGGTGGACAAGATAACCCTGAAACACAAGGAAGCATAGGCCTTGTTTCAGGATATTCAGGGGGAGCGGTTATTGCGTGCAGGCTTTAACCGCTCCCTCAGTTTCTGATGGCACCATTCCTTAAAAAGTCATTATAGTATGATATTTTGGTATGATTCCGGACTTTTGGTGAAAAACATTGAAAAAGAAACCGCCAACCAAGGCTAATGAGCAATAATTGGAAGAATACCATTAAATTTGCAAAGACCTGACAGTTACAAGTAATAACCGAAAAAAACGATATGGAACCAACGATAAAGGACAAATACATCATTCTGGGATTCATCGGCGTTGCCATCTGCCTGATTTCCTTTTTTATCACGCTGATTGTCTCCGCAAGTTTCAATCAGGACAATTTTGTAAGGCTGATAGTCTTTGTATGCAGCAACATTCTCGGTTGGCTGCTCTATCTCTCTTTCCAGACGGTCATTTTCGACTCATACGAGATCTGGAAACTCAAGTCCAGCAAGAAAAAGGCATCTGCCGGAATCATAAGGGCTCAGGAAGAACAGCTACAGGATGCAAATGAACCTGCAGCTCCGACACCAATGCCGACAAACAGGGAAGCAACCCCGGATATAAAACCGGTAGAGATTGCCATTGCCCCGGAACTGCACGAAAAGAATCGTGCCAGCTATGAGGACAGACAGAAGCAGGAAGAGGCGGAACGGATCCGCATGGTCATGGAGTACATCCACTTCGTCATGCCCCGTATTGCCGACAAGGAGACCGTCAACCATATCTGTGCCGAGGTCAACAAGTGGATGTGCCTTCACAGCTACAAGCCCAAGCCGATAACAGGACGGCTGACCAGGGAGATTACCAACATTCCGCTCCGCCATTTCGTGTGGAACATCTCCGAGCGTTTCATGTACAAGAAATACTACAACGGGGACAACCGTGCCAATTTTATCAAGACCCTTTTTCCACGTGAGTTTGCCGACACGGATATAGCGACCATAAAGAACTTCAAGGTCGATCCGTCAAAGACGCTTATTCCCATTGACGAACCCGAAAACGGCAGTCTGGACTTCCATTATCCCGAAGATTATGCACGGAAAGTGAACAGTTGACCGTTTCCCGGGGATATAACAACAATAACGACAAGTATCAGGCAACACGTAACAGCCTGTATCTCATTGTTTCCCGAATAGCTTTGCCCGTCATTCACGGTTGGGCATCGTTATTTGGGAATTATTTTGCAATGACATCCCGTGAATATCTTCACGGCCATATCATTGCGGTCCTTTGCGCCAAGCCTTACAAAAGAGGCGAGTACGCAAATGGAAAAAACAGTGATTACATTCAACGACCTACCGGAGGTCGTAGCCCAGCTTCGGGACGAAGTGATGAGCTTGAGAAGCCTGCTTACCGAGCAGCGCAGTGTGAACAATGCAAAGGCGGTGGACACCCATGTCCCCATGTCCGTGGATGAAGCGGCGGAATATCTCGGTATTCCCAAGGGAACGCTCTACATGAAACTGTCGGACGGAAGCATTCCGGCCACCAAGCCCGGCAAACGCTATTGCCTTTACCGTGACGAACTGGACAGATGGCTGGAATCCTCCCGCAAGAATCCCGTACCCCTGTCCGATGAGGAACTCAGCGAGTCCATGTCCTCCTCCCATCGCCGCAAGCCCGGCCAACGTAACTGGTAAAAGCCATGGAAGAGGACAAGAACTATATCAGCATGATCCATGGCGACCTGACAAGGGCAGCCCAGATGCAGAACGGTATGCCGGAAAATATCGGCGTGATGAGCATAAAGACCGCCAACCGGACCATACTCGAAGCATCGCAGCTGCCCACGCCCCGTGCGTTGTGGGACAGTTTCTGGTACGAGGGGGAACTGTCCTGCCTCTTTGCGGATTCCAACGTGGGGAAATCCATCCTTGCCGTGCAGATAGCCGACCGTATCGCCCGGACTGACAACGTGCTTTATCTGGACTTTGAACTCTCTGAAAAGCAGTTCCAGCTCCGCTATACCGACGAGTACGGAAAGCCTTACACCTTTCCCGAAAGGCTGTACCGGGTATCGCTTGACAGCGACGCCCTTCTGGATGCCGACTTTGAAGGGACAATCATCGGCAGCATCGAACAGATGGCACAGCAGACCCGCTGCAGGATCTTCATCGTTGACAACCTTACTTACCTGTGCTGTGCCATGGAGAAAGGCGATGCGGCGGGACGGCTGATGATACAGCTCAACAATCTCAAAAAGAGATACGGGCTTTCCATCCTTGTCCTGGCACACACCCCAAAGCGTTCACTGGACTGTCCCATCACGTCCAACGACCTTGCCGGAAGCAAGCGGCTCTACAATTTCTTTGACAGCGTGTTTGTCATCGGGAAAAGCGCACTGGACGGGGGACTCCGCTATGTGAAGCAGCTTAAGGTCCGTTACGGGACATTCTCGTATGATGCCGACAATGTGATTGTCTATGAGATTGAGAAAACGGATGCCTTCCTGCAATTCGTGTTCAGGGGCTATTCAACCGAAAAGGAACACCTGAAGAAACCGGGTGACAACGAATCGGGACAAAGGGATTGCCTTATCCTGCAACTGTCCCAATCCGGGAAGTCAGTCCGGGAGATAGCCTCGCAGGTCAATTGCGGCAAGTCCACCGTCAGCCGGATAATCCAGCGCAGCAAGGAGGACAGGAACGCAGCTGTCCCTGCTGTCCCGCTGTCCCGTCCCAAGGAGAACGGGACAATGGGACAGGTGGGACAGCATGGGACAGATGGGACAAGCGGGACAGCAGGAGAAGCAAGGCAGGCGGAGCTGTTTGCAGGACATGAAAAGGAGGACAAACCATGAAAAAGCAGCCTGCACACGGCTGTATGCCAGCCGACCGTATCATTTGCAGAACATGGGAGCATACAAACCGGGCCCTGATTTTCCAGAGTGTCCCGGGGTGTCCCAAGTGTCCCACTGTCCCAGCCTTTAGGGGACGGGACAGCGGGACAACAGTAGAAAACCAAACATCAAAAAAAGTCATGAGCAACTATTCATTACAGAAATATAAAGGAACGTCAACACGGCATACCTGTCCGAATTGCGGGGACAGACGTTCCTTTGCCTACTATGTGGACGAAAGCGGTACGCCCCTTCACCCGTCAGTCGGCAGATGCAACCACGAAAGCGGTTGCGGGTATCATTATACGCCCAGACAGTATTTTCACGACCACCCCGAATGCCGGACCGCCGGTGATTTCTCTTCCGGCAGACAATGTATGGCGCAGAAGCCCAAGCAACCGCTGCAACAGACAGCCATCGGTTACATACCGCCGCACTATGTGGAGAAATCGCAGAGCGTGCATAGCAACTTCTGCCGTTTCCTTTCAGTACTGCTTGATTCCTATTACGGCAGCAAGGCAAAGGAAGTGCTGGAACGGTTGATGGAGGATTACCGTCTGGGAGCTACCCGTGACGGTGCGGTCATCTTCTGGCAGATTGACCGGGAGAACAAGGTGCGGACTGGCAAGGTGATGCAGTACAATCCCGGGGACGGACACCGTGTAAAGGACGGACATGCATCGGCAGTGAACTGGATACACAGCATACTGAAAAGGCAGCGGGTGCTGGCGGAGGAATGGCAGCTTTCCCAATGCCTTTTCGGGGAACACCTGCTGAGTGTCTATCCTGACAAGGTGGCGGTTCTGGTGGAATCCGAGAAGAGTGCCGTTATCGGTTCCGCCCTCTTCCCCGATTATGTATGGCTGGCGGCAGGAGGCAAAAGCCAGTTGCGGGAGGAAAAGCTCCGTGTACTGAGCGGACGGACCCTACTTCTCTTTCCAGATGCCGATGCCTATGCCGAATGGAAAGAGCGTGCCGACGGCATGACCTTCTGCAAGGTGATGGTGTCTGACCTCATAGAGAAGAACGCAACGCCGGAGCAGAAGGCGGCACATATCGACATAGCCGACTGGATAATTTACCAGATACGGGACAGCAGGATAAATTGTACAGCTGACCATCTGGTGGAAGCGGAAAGAATCCTGCTAAGAATGACAGGAAAGAACCCCGCCCTTCAAAAGCTGATAGATGATCTGGGGCTTGTGCTGGTCAGTGCATCCCTAATCGGCAGCGGTGACGGAAACCCTCCTTAACGGAGGAGAGCGGAAACCGGAGGTTGTAGTGTCGGACAATGGCTTGCCATTGATATAGCCCACTATAACTACACGCTTCGCTTACGTAGTTGTGGGCTCTCCCGAGAGGATTAGGGTTTTACCCTAATAACCCACTCAGGGCGTTTCTCCCCTGAGAACCCAGAGCAAAGAGTGACCCTCTCTTTGCAATCTCCGCTTATGGGTTGCACCCCTAAGAACCCCATGCGTTTACGGACAGCGGAAAAGCTAACAATAAAGTACAAACCAAAAAACAAGTATCTATGGCAACAAAATCAAGCATACATATCAAGCCCTGCAACATCGCATCGAGCGAGGCTCACAACAGGAGGACTGCCGAATACATGCGCCACATCGGAGAGTCCAGAATCTATGTCGTTCCTGAACTATCCACCGATAACGAACAGTGGATAAATCCCGACTTCGGCAGTCCGGATTTGCGGACGCATTATGACAATATCAGACAGATGGTAAAGGAAAAGACCGGACGTGCCATGCAGGAAAAGGAGCGTGAACGCAAAGGCAAGAACGGTAAAATAGTCAAGATTGCGGGATGCTCCCCCATACGTGAAGGAGTGCTGCTTGTCAGGTCGGACACCACACTGGCAGACGTGCGTAAATTCGGTGAGGAGTGTCAAAGACGCTGGGGAATCACACCGCTGCAAATCTTCCTGCACAAGGATGAAGGGCATTGGCTGAACGGTCAGCCGGAAGCGGAAGACAGGGAAAGCTTCAAAGTCGGGGACAGATGGTTCAAGCCGAACTATCATGCCCATATCGTTTTCGACTGGATGAACCACGAAACAGGAAAGAGCCGAAAGCTCAATGACGATGACATGATGCAGATGCAGACCCTTGCATCCGACATCCTGCTGATGGAACGCGGGCAGTCAAAGGTTGTCACTGGTAAGGAGCATCTGGAACGGAACGACTTTATCATTGAGAAGCAGAAAGCTGAACTGCAACGCATGGATGCAGCCAAACGGCACAAAGAAGAACAGATAAATCTTGCCGAGCAGGAACTGAAACAGGTGAAATCAGAAATACGCACTGACAAGTTAAAGAAGACAGCCACCACGGCAGCGACAGCCATAACTAGTGGAGTTGCTTCTCTTTTCGGGAGTGGAAAACTGAAAGAACTGGAACGTGCCAACGAAAAACTGCAAGACGAGGTTTCAAAACGGAACACCAATATTGAAAAATTGCAGAGCCAAGTACAGCAGATGCAGAAACAGCATGATACGCAAATCCACAATCTCAGAGAAATGCACAGGCAGGAACTTGACATGAAAGAAAAAGAACTGTCACGGCTCGCCAGAATCATAGACAAGGCTTTTAGGTGGTTTCCGATGTTCAGGGAAATGCTGCGCATGGAAAAGTTTTGTGCCATGCTGGGATTCTCTAAAGAAATGACTGAAAGTCTTATAGTCAAAAAAGAAGCCCTGAAATGTAGCGGTAAAATCTATTCCGAGCAACACAGGCGGAACTTTGATATAAAGGATGATATTTTAAGGGTGGAAAATGACCCTGACGATGAAAGCAGGCTGAACCTGACAATAAACAGGAAGCCGATTGCCGACTGGTTCAGGGAGCAATGGCACAGGCTTAGATATGGAGCAAGAGTGCCGCAACAGGAAGAAAGAAAAAGTAGAGGATTCAAATTATAATAGAAGCAATTTGATTAGTAATCTAAAAGCACTCCGATAACGATTAGAGTGCTTTTAGATTACTAATCATTAATTATCAAAGCAAGTGCAGTTTAAGATTTTACTGAAGTTTGCATTAATAAAGAATATACTACAGCTGATATATGCGCAACATATTGTGACGCTTGTGATTCATTTCCCTTGAAATCCTTAACAAATACCGCTAAGGTATAACTGATATTATTAGGCAGACATATATAGGCAACATCATTGTGAGCTGCAAGAACACCATTTTCATTAACATAACCTGAACCTGTCTTATGCGCTATAACAACCCCTTCTTTATCAAGAAGTGGAGCTGCTATCCTATCTACACCTGTTTTGCATTCTTTTAACGTATTCTTAATGAAACTTTGTTTCTCATCATCGATAAGACCTTCAGTAAACAAACGATTCATCAACATTGCAGCACCAAGAGGAGATGTATAGTTAGAGTAAGCCTTGTTATGGTCAGCCGACATTTCCTCTTCCGTATAAGCTATCTGAAAACTTGAACGAGGAATGAGTGTGGCTATAAAACTATCTGTTTGAGCGACATTAACCATATCCTTAAACATAAGGTTGCTTGCATTGTTGTCACTCTGAGTAAGAGTATAACGCAGCAAATCTCTCACTGTCAATGATATGACTGGCCCTGAATAATCTTTCAGCATAGGACTCCAAGTCTTTGGGTCAAGTTTATCCCTATTTATATTTACTAAGGTATCAAGTGAAATTCCTTTATTGTCAAAGTCATTACAAAGAGCTAATGCCTGATGAACCTTAAACACACTCATCATAGGATAAACACTCTTATTATTGACCTTAACCGTATCTCTGTTATTAACAATAACCGCCACACCAATTTCGCCAGGACAAGCTGAGACAATTTGAGAAATGCTATCAGTCAAAACATTTGTTAAAGGAGGATTTGCGCTATCTTTTGTCGCTGATTTATGGAACAATGAAAATACCAAGATGAAAATGCAAACTAAAGCTATACACAAAACTACGATTTGTTTTTTTCTGTTTTTTCCCATGTTTATATTATTTATATTTGTTTGACGAGAATATCTTTATTTGCCGACAAAGGTACATAACTTTACGGAAAAATATGTTTCTAAAATATATAAATAGACAGCTGTGGGGAAAAATTAGATAATTAAAAAGGCTAAATGACTGAAAATAATCACTTAG
>ENA-OPCB01002171-OPCB01002171.1-human-gut-metagenome-genome-assembly--contig:-NODE-2171-length-11028-cov-2.437802_pt1 | contig 11028 bp, 7 predicted proteins | sample MGYA00241561_ERZ501473 | MGnify/ENA primary metagenome ERZ501473 (study PRJEB25962, sample SAMEA2042519) | human gut metagenome | biome: human gut; feature: human-associated habitat; material: faeces... | reverse complement strand
AGAATTGGTGAGCAGACGTATTTTGCCTAGCTGGAGCGAATTCCAAAAATGGCAGGCTAAAGTTTTAATGGGACTTATTGAGCAAAATACCTTATGGCGAAGTCGTTACCTACAAGGAGCTCGCCGGGGAAATCGCCCGGCAAAGAGGTATCCCGAGCATGTCTACGCAAGCGATCGGAGGAGCGGTAGGCCATAACCCAATCAGTATCATCATCCCCTGCCACCGTGTCGTAGGCAGCGATGGCAGCCTAACCGGATACGCCGGAGGTATCGACAAAAAAAGGAGCCTGCTTACAATCGAACGGGCCCCAAAAGTATCGTAAAGAGACTTTACCTTGCAAATCCTTGTGGACAAATATAGAATGTAACTATCCCATTAACGTTATCTCCTTCACCTCATGATCTTCTATATCAGCATATAGGAAGTGGCCGGCGAAAGTGTCTTCCGTGTCTTGGAAAAAAAGCTCCAGTTCGTAATGGATGGAGCCGTCTTCTTTCTCCTTGGTCTCTATATGAACAGATTGCAATTCTACCTGGGAGGCAAACTCCTCTCTGGACAATGCCGGAAGTTCACAATCTTCCCACCATGCGTTTGCTGTCGGGAGCAATTCGTCGGCCATGCGCAATTGCCATATCGCTTCCCCTTCTTCTTCCAGCTTATTCATATAGCCACTAATAGCTTTCAGATGTTTCCGGATAAGGGATTCGTGCGGACAACGGGGCTCCAGGTTTTTACCGCATTGCTTCCGGATAAGTTTGATGGCCTCATTCAAACATTCAATCTTAGTACCGGTAGAGACCGAGGGCATTTCCCAAAGTCGCTCGTATAACTCCAATCGTTTTTCAAACGAGTGAAGGGCAGACCTTGCTCCAATCTTTATATCAAGATAAGCATCATAGGCTTTAGACTCTTCCTTAGTCATATCTCGCTCAACGCCGTTTAGCTTATTCTGACCCTCATCCATGCGAGTAATGATGTCATTGGTAAATTTCACTAATTGACGTACCTGCTTGGGTGTTTTTATTTTGTTTTTCTTCGCATTTTTCTCTACGCTTTGCGCAAAGAATTGAATAGTGGCCATTGTAATTGAAATATTCGTATCCGCACGCATCAAATCATCCGGCAGTTGGACATTACGCACAAGGTCATATAATTCAATTTTATAAGGAATGAGCTGACTGATTTTTTCTTCAACGGGCAAATCCGGATTGCTCCATATCTTGGTGCAGTCTTGAATGATTGCCTTAATCCTCTCGGCGTTCATGTAATCCAAATAGCGTTGCTCTAACGCCTCGTCCACCTTAGGCGGCAGGAGTTTTTTGAGAGCTTTTATCTTCTTTTTGAGTTCGTCTACGTAGGCTTGCTGTTCCGGGGGGAGCAGCTCATTCTTACCTTTTGCCGATTTCTCTTCAATGATAGGTAATTTCTCGGTTGGTGTCTCCAAGGGAGCGATGGAGATGCATAGGTCTACCTCCCTCCCCCAAATCGTCGCTTTATACTCTTCGGGTGTTTGATAGCCATGAAACCATGTCTGGAGTGTACTAAGCCAAAACTCCGTATGCATTTCCAAGGTCATTTTGGAAAGCTGGGCGATCTTATCTGTCAGATGAAATTCCCAACTATTTTCATTCGTTTGTTCCTTTTCCATAAGTATGAATAATTATTATACTGAAATAGACAACTTGATCACCTTTGAGCCAATAAGTTTTCCCCGTAAACGTATATCCTGCAATTAAGATAAATATATGATGGTTATAGCTTCAAAGCGTAACGAACGCTGTTCCATGTAATTCACCACGTTTTGCCCAAATCAACAATTCATACCCCATGGGGCAATTGTTGTTATCATATTACAGAGAGTCTTTCATGAAACAACTGCTTGTTTCTCTAGGTGTTTCCGTTTTCTGCTATATAGCTTATTTCATATTTGGGATTTGCTTCAATTTACTGATAAGAGGATAGGAAAGAAAGTTAATGAGGCGGCTCCATCGTTATTTCGGTGTGCCGCCTTTTTCCGGGTCGCATTTATTATTCTAGCTCATTTTTCCTCTTTTTCCACAGCTGATAGCTATTGAAAATATTTTGCCACAGGACATAGCTTCCCGGGCCAACAGAAGACAAGGGGTTCAAATAGGTGTAAGACATCCAGATCGCTAACACGGTATTTTTTTGTCCCAAGGCTTGTCCGGCGCTAATACGGTCATTGTATTTCGTGCCGATGCGCTTTCCCCAATAAAACTGTGCGATACAGGTTATCAAGCCGCCTAAAGCGATCAGGATTTCTACATAAATCTCCGCCTCGCTATTAACCAAGGATTTCACGGTCTGCCCGGTCACGATAGCTAGAGCGACGGCCCAGAGGTAAAAGGCCATGTCTCGAAGCCCCGCAAGGAAGCGATGGATAGGTGGTATGAATCTACGCAAGAACAAAGCGAGGAAAAACGGGAATAACAGCAATGGGAAGACTTTTCCCAAGATCTTCAAGAATGCGGCGAAGAAAGTAATCTCGGCATGCGGTTCCACTAATGGGAAGACCAGCGGCACGACAATCGCTGCCAATAGATTCGATAATAAGGTATAAGTAGTCAGACTAGAGGCGCTTCCCCCTAATTTACCCGTAATCACGGCGGGCGCCCGCCGTAGCGGTTGGGCAAATCAGGCAGACCATCGCTCCCTCGAACACATCCCGGTATTCCTCTCTCATTGGCAGCCAGAGCAATAAGGCGGCAAGCACCAAACTGGAAACCGCTTGGATAAGCAATAGCCAACCATGCCAAGGGCTGGGCATCAATTCCCGGACAGAGATCTTACAGAAGGTCAGGAGCAGCTGGGCAAAAATCAAAAAGGGCGTCAGATACGCTATTAAAGTGTACATGAACGGCTTTGTAGGCTCCAGAAAAGTAACATTGGCGAAAACAAAATACCCTATCGCACCCGCTAACATGGAGATAGGGAGTGTCCATGTCTTGAAGAATTTCAACATAACGCCTATTCTTTTAATTCGGGATGCAAAATAACATCTTTCCACCGAAAGAGGCAAGAGAAACGGGGATTAATTAGGGATAAAGAGAGACGGGGCATGCCCCGTCTCTACATTAGATATTCTTACAGCTTACTTTTAATGTCCTTATCCCGTAACGAGGGATAGAGAGACGCATTGAACTGGCGCCTTTCTTCTCGGTGACGGTTAAGTCCTCAACCAGACGGTTATCCAATTCCACCAAGCTCGCTTTCACGTCTTGTCCTTGGAAGGTTATCGTTTTAGGGGAGGCATCGCTTTGGGCATTGAATAGGCGGATGTAAAGGTCATTACCTTTATAGACCATGGAGACCAACTCGTAGGCATTATTCTCTATCCGGAAAAGGGAACCGGATGTCAAGGTAGCATCGCCACCCAAGGTTGCGACCAAAGGCTCATTGCGTCGTTCGCTTTGTGTCCAAATACGGCTTTTCTCCCAAGTTCCGGCATGAGGGATCAAGGCATACGAGATCTCGGTCGGACGGTCTATGATATAATCCCGGCCCCACAAGCCTTTACCGGCGTATTGTACGTTCAAGGCCAATGGGAAATCCTTACCATGCGCATAGCTGGTCGTATGATCCGTGAATAATGACAGACCGCAAGAGTTATCCTTGCTCGCTACATCCACCCAATTCAAAATGATATTATGCTTGATGCTATCCCAACGATTGAAAAAGGTATTCTCCAACCGGCTCTCGCAAACATCGAACGGAGCGTCCTTATAAATCTGTTGGTTGGCGATCTGGGTAGGCAGATACACCAAAAGTTTGTAACGGTCGTCATAAAATGCCTTACGGGGATTATCCGCACGGAATTCGATACCCGGCTCACCAATGCGAGGGTTTCCTGTCCAATCCAGTTTAACACTCATATCGATGCGAGGCTCTCCCTGCGTTAACCGGATCGTTTGGGTAAATGAATACTTTCCGATCTTGCCTTTCACAGCTACCTTCACGAATAAGGGCCCTTGCTCCAACACGCTCACCTCAGCCGGTTGATCCATACTGGAAAGGAAACCGCCCTCATCGATAAAATATCCCCGAAGCTCATTGAACCCACGTTCATTCCGGTTATCCACGAATTCCTTGCCTCGTACGGCTTTCGCTTTCAAGCTTTCTATTACACCTCCTTTAGAGGGGTTTAGCACCAAGGTGTATAAATCACTTTCCATGCGAAACGTACCGTCTTTCTGTCTCTCAGCCTTCAAGGTTCCAGACTGTTTATCCTCTGCCTTCCGGATCGCATAAGAGGCATAACCGGCTGAGGGGACTTGCGCACGAAACAAGAGTTTTGAAATGCCGTCTTCCGTCAACCATTGAGCCGGTTGTTTCTTTCCTTGCTTATCAAGAACCACCCAATCCGAGTTTCTCCATGAGACGGGAACTTCCACCGCCACCAATTCATTCCGGTCGGTAGCCAAGGTATTATATACGTACACCGTGGATTCACCTTCCTTTTCTTTCAATAAGGACAAGGCGTTATCAATTATCTGACGGCTGTTTTGATTGGTCACCCCAGTCCAATCCGTAACCGTCTCCGCCCATGTCTTTTTCCCTTGTAGTTGATTGTAAGGAACGATCCAGCAATCATGATGCTGCGACAATAAAAGCGTGCGCCATCCCTCATCGATACGTTCGGTCGGCCATTCCATGCCTTTGTATAAGCGAGCGTAAGCCGCCATTTTCTCCGCACGCACGATAGCGTTCTCGGCTACCCGTACCTCTCCGGCCAAACGCTGCATGACCTGCGTTCCCCACATCAAGCCACCTAGGACATCCTCTTGCGAGAAATACCAATCATCCTGAGTAGTCCCGACGGAACAGTCTTGGATGTAATTCCGCCAAGTCTTATAGGCGGTCGGCGTATAATAGCCCGTCGTATCCTGTCCCAGCCAAGGGCCTTTATCCCAGCCATGGCTCCATGCAGCGTCTTGTATACACATTCCGACCGGGTGCTGGATACCGGTATCCAAACATTTATGGATGTAGTCCTTCGTATTGAACCACGAGATGGATTGCCAGCAAGAGCCGGGTTGTAAATCCTCGCAGGCGTAACGGGGTACGGTGGTCAGTCTCGTACCATCCGGCCCTACCCAATTCACCAACTCACCTCCGTAAGCGCTTACGTAGCCACCCCACATCGTATTCGGGTTCTTAGTAGAGGCATATGAGAAGCCGAATGACTTCAATATATACGGCAGGCAACTGGTAAAGCAAGGCTCTTCCGCCGAATAGGTGGTAAATACCGCCTCGGGGAAATGTTTCCGGATCAGCCGCATTCCATATTCGAATTGGCGGATAGCGCTCTCGCCGGATGTTCCGAAGAAATAACTTTGGGCATAGGTCGGGTTTACATACTCGATCCGCCCGCTCTCCACGGATTGATCCTTAAATAAACGCTTGAAAGCCTCGTAACCTTCAGGGTCTCGTTGCCGTACGACTTCCCATGATTCAGGCTCGATCTCGATATTGATATTCCAGTTGGGATTCTGCCTTAATTTCTGGGCGATAAAGGCGGTCTGTCCCACCGGGTAATGCCCGTAGATACCGCCATGATAGCCATCGATGAAATAGGCTTGTTGGGCATCCGCCCAACCGGCCAACAAGAATTGGCTTAATACGAATATCGCTAGTTTCTTTTTCATATAACTATGTACTATTAATTCACATTTAGAATACTTCCAGTCGGTGGGAGACGGGGCACGCCCCGTCTCTACAAGTCTGTAAATTTCTTGATCTCTATTCGCAAGGGGATTGGTTTATTTTGCTCATAGATCCGGTCGACCAGATTCTGTTGCTCATTCACGCAATCCTCACGAATCCCCTTGTGCATGTATTGTAGCCAAAGGTCGCCGTTCCATTGCAAGAAGATGTCGTGGGGACGGTATTTGCGCAAGGTGTCCACGGCAGCCTCGTCGCAGGCCCAAAGCATGCCCGTCTTCCGCATCAAGTTATATTCCACCCAATAAAATTCACGCATCTTACGCTCTTTCAACCAGCGTTCCTCGTTCATCTGGCGGATCTTCATCGCTTGTTTATACTGCGGGGTATTCTGAAGAAGAGCCATATTGATGCCTCGCTCCAACTCCCTCGCCGTAAAACGACCGATAAACTCCCCACCGATCGTCAACCCGTAATATCCATCCGACAAACCGCTCACGGACAATCCCTCATAATTCATCTCATCCATAAAAGAGATAACACTCAAGGCATCTGCCTGTGTATGTTTCTCATTATCATAATAAGAGGTATCGATAGGATACGGAAGCGATTTCGCCTCGTACGTAAAAGTAAGGTTATCCGAGGAAACAGACAAATCCGAGACACGGCAATTATCCGAGCGAGTCACCTTTTTCCCCGCTCCGTCTATCCGGATATCGGCTACCGGCTTACCGGCCAAGCCTTGCGCCTTCAAGAAGAGATAAGCCATGACCAGATGCCCGTCCGTAGAGGGATGTATACGATCCTTCCCGCACAAGGTATACATGGAATCCGCCGCTTGCTCCCATTGGTTGATCGCTACCATCGGGCGGTTGAAATCCACGAATCCCCATTGATTCTCCCGGGCACGGGCATTCAGGAAATCCACGATCTCCTCCAACTCCTCTTTTTCCTCTTTCAAACCTGCGACATTGGCAAATGTCACTTTTTTGGCATCCGGCTGCATCAGCTTTGCACGGCTCTTACCAAAATTCATCATCTTGCTGCTGCCGCCGCCCGCGTTTGCCGCTGCCTGATTGGTCATGATCATGAAGAAAATAAACATTGCCCCGAATATGATCAGATATGGAAGCAGTGTCATGATCCAGCTCTCCGCCGGAACATTCTCCATCGTATAATAAGTGATATCCTGATCCTGCAGATAAGATACGATCTCATTTACATCTGACACGATCAGCACCTTCTGTGTGGAATCCGAGAATGTAAGATTCACACTTCCGGTCGGAATCTCACGATTCTGCACAATATCAATGGCTGTTACATCCCCTGACTGGATGTCTTTCTCAAAAGCTGCTCTTGTATAAGAATTTGTGGTTGTATTTCCATCCAGGAAATACCAGACACCAACTACGATCAGAATGAGCACCAGATAAAACCCAAAGCCTCTGTAACTATTATTCCTACTATTCAAAGCTGCTCTCCTTTATTCTTCGTCCTCAAGTTCCACACATCCAATGTATGGCAAATTTCTGTACTGCTGGTCAAGGTCTAATCCGAAACCTACTACAAATTCATCCGGAATCTCAAAACCGACATAATCTACCTTGACATCGCACACGCGCCGATCCGGTTTATCTAACAGTGTGCATAACTTCAGGCTCTTTGGATTTCTTGTTTTCAGGTTCTGAAGCAGATAACTCAGTGTTCTTCCGGAATCAATGATGTCCTCGACCACAAGGACATTCTTTCCCTCAATTGTAGTATCAAGATCTTTTCCGATCTTGACAACACCGCTGGAACTTGTGCCGGCACCATAACTGGAAACAGACATAAAATCGATCTCTACCGGAGAGGTGATCCGCTTAGCAAGTTCACAGGTAAAGAAAATCGATCCCTTTAAAATGCAGATCAGATATACGGTCTCACCGCCGTAATCTCTGCTGATCTGTTCTCCCATTGCTTTTACGCGCTCTGTGATCTGTTCTTCTGTCAGATACTTTCTAATATTCTTTACTTTCATGATAATTTCCTCCAAAAAAATGTACTTCTAATATCTTTTTTGTATTTTCATCGATTTTATAATCTGCACTGATCCGCTGTCCGACCGCCCATACAACATGAGAGTCTTCCGTCAGGAGCAGCATGGTATCCCGCATCTCTTTTGGGACTTTTTCGTTAATAAAATACTCTTTCAGTTTCTTTGTGTGTCCCCTGTCATCCACCATAAGATAATCTCCTGCGGTTCTGGTCCTGATTTGCAGTCCAACTTTGATTTTATCATAATTCAGCCATTTCGTATATTATTTTTTATCAATTTCCCCGATTTTCCCATCCGGGCTGAGTCCGCAAAACCTTACTCTGCCTCCCGGCACTTCCAGTTCCAGTGTCTCTCCATCAAAAACTTTTTGCAGGCTCTCCTTTGGTACCTCTATCAAAAAGGTGTTATCCGCCCTCTTTTTTTCCGTCTCTTTTCTCAGCAAAATACCATGATAATTGCGCTCCGCCAGCACCTGATATGGCAGTTCCACATATCGTCCAACCTGTGAAAAATAAAGGTTTCTCACGCTCTCTACATGTTTTCTCGTAATATCTTTTTTCGATCCTGCCACCTGTCCGATTGCCTTATGGAGAACCTCCCGCTGCACAACTTCGTGGCACTCCTCCCACACGCCCGGATAAAGCTGTATGCCATCGCTTTTTTCAACCACATACATTTCCCGGATATGCTCTGCCTCCTCATTGAGAAAATCTCTCATTTCCTGCAGAAGCGCCGCACTCTGGTTGATATGTGCCACCGCCTGTCCATTGATCTGCTTTAGTTCCGGCAGCACCTGATGCCGGATACGGTTTCTGCTGTATTCTGTATCCAGATTTGTCTCATCCGTACAATAGGACTGCCCACATTCCCTTAAAAAGGTCTCGATCTCTTCCCGCGGCTGCGCAAGCAGAGCACGGATCAATTCGTAAATCCCCTCATCCCTGCGGCGGCTCATGCCACACAGCCCATCCAGTCCGCTTCCGCGCACCATCTGAAACAAAACCGTTTCTGCGTTATCCTCCGCATGATGCGCCAGCGCAAGCCTGATCTTCTTTTCCGGAAATTCCTTTTTTACGCTTTCTGCCGCTTTCTTATAACATTCATATCTTAAAATGCGCGCTGCTTCCTCCAGCCCAAGACCATGTTTCTCCGCAAATAGAGGAACTTCCACTGAAAATATATGACATCTGATCCCATGATCCTGACACAGGGTTTTCACAAACGCAGCGTCTTTCCGGCTCTCTTCCCCACGGATGCCATGCTCCACATGGACTGCTTCCAATAAAAAATCTGTTTTTTTCTGTAACTGCTCCAGCATCAACAGGAGGCAGACGGAATCAGCACCGCCGGATACCCCTGCGAGTACTATGTCCCCGTCTTCCACTATTTTTTCTTTTTTCCATTCGTTTAAAAGTTCATTTGTCATCTATTTCTCCCAGATGCAGGTTGCAAGAATGGTCATATCATCCGAAACCTTTCCCCCTGTAAAAAGAAGCACCCGCTCCAAAATCTTTTTCGCCAGGATGCCCGGATGATTGGTGTTGATACTCTCGATGATCTCCTGCATTGTTTCTTCCGGATTTGGTACATGCAGATATTCTAACACACCATCCGTGACCATGACAACAAAATCGCCGTTTTTCAGGGTTATCTTTTTATGCTCGATCTCGGGGTTTGTCCCGACGCCCACCGGCAGGGAATCCGGGGCAAAACTTGTCACCTCCTGCCCGTGCCTGATAAAGCTTCCCGCTGCTCCGATCTTGTAAAAATCCGCCGCCCCATCATAGAGGTTCACCATGCACAGGTCGACGGTCGAATACAGATCACTCTCCCCTTTCATCACCATCGCCGAGTTCATCATACGGATTGCTGTCTCCACCGAAAAACCGGCTTCCAAAAAGCGTTCCACAAGATCTAACACCATCTCACTCTCCTTGCATGCGGCACTGCCGGAGCCCATGCCATCTGAGAGTCCGAGCAGAAGATCGCCGCGCTCCAGCTCCAGAAACGAGAAATTGTCCCCGGAAATCTGTGCACCGTCTTTTTTCAGCCGTGCGATTCCCTGCACACTGCGGTATTTTGTATCCTCGTAAAACAAAAAATCGGTGCGTTCCTTTGAGATAAATGAGCGGCAGTCTGCGGCAGCACGGATATCTTTTCCAAGCGCATGGCTGACCGCTGCGAGAAATGATTTCACAGAAACACAACCGCCCATTTTACTGCGTAGTCCCGCTGTCAGCCGCAGACGTCCCTCCTGATTCTCATACAAATGCATTTCCTCAATGACGATCCCGCTCTCTTTTGCCCGGTAGCGTATCTCTGCCAACGCCTTTTTCTCCTGCGTATCCAGCAGTTTTTCTTCCTTTGCACAGTCTTTCATAATGTACGCCATCGCATCGAGCTGTTCTGCGATCGTCTGACGGTTTTCCAACAGACGGTTGTACCACGCACGGTTTAAGCTTGCCTTCTCAAACACACGCACTGCCTCCTCCACCATATCTTTGCTGTGTTTGCAGTAGTGGCTTAGTTCCTCCTCACTTTCTTTTGCCGGAATCCCCACATTCAGGATCGACGTGATCATGTTAGACAAAATTCCATACAACGGTGTAGATTCCTGCTCCCAGCATATCGCACAGCAGTCACAGTTTGCGCAGAGCCTTCCGGTCAGCTCATTTTGCATTTGTCCGAGTTCCTCCGCCGTGTACTGCTCCTTTTTTTTACTCATATTCATAAAAATCTGTGACAATCCCTGAAACGATTCTGCATACCCTGAAAGGCGTTCCTCCTTGCCTCTGTCCACAGGTTCCTGCTCTATCCTGTTTCCACGCCCCTGCCACTCCATAAAAAAATGAATGCCGCGGTTTAAAAGGATCACCGCGCCGAATACAAAGATCCCTTCCAGAAACACCGCCAGAACCTCCGGCTGGTCTTTCCATTCCAGCAGTCCGCCACAGAAAGACAGAATCATCGTCGTGATTGCTGTCAGGATTGCCGCCAGAAATGCGGGGCAGCCCTCGTTCGCCCACTCTACCAGTTTGATCGCACCTGCGGTCACAAGAAGCGCCACTGCGTATTTTACCGTTGCCGTCAATGGCATAAAATAAAGCATTCCTATGTACATTGCAGCTGTCAGCCACACGCCGCTTACTCCCTCCAAAAATGCTGCCGCAAAATACGCCGGGGCAAGTGGATAGCAGCCCATCATTTGCATACTGCATGCAAGAACGCCTCCCGCAATCGTTATCATCTGTTTGCCTGCACTTTTTTTCATGACATAATCTCCTTTTATTGTTTCTGTACGCATAGA
>ENA-OPCB01002166-OPCB01002166.1-human-gut-metagenome-genome-assembly--contig:-NODE-2166-length-11039-cov-2.566005_pt1 | contig 11039 bp, 10 predicted proteins | sample MGYA00241561_ERZ501473 | MGnify/ENA primary metagenome ERZ501473 (study PRJEB25962, sample SAMEA2042519) | human gut metagenome | biome: human gut; feature: human-associated habitat; material: faeces... | reverse complement strand
TTCATTTCCACCAGATTCTCACTACATCCGGTACTGTTTTTTTCCTTCATAATCCTATCCCCTTTCTTTGTCATATAGGATAAAGGAAAAATATAAGGAAATTATAAGGATGAGACTATCATTATAAAACCGGCAGATTTCTCTGCCGGCAAGACTATCATATCATTTAAAGTTGTTCTATATAACTATACAAATTGTTCCAAATATCTCTTGGATTGCTGCAATGACTTAATCACTTTTTCTCGACTTCCTTCAAATGCCCTGTCTTCTATTTCAATACAGGCATACCCGTCATAGCCTATATCCGTAAGAGCTGACACATATTTTGCCCAATCCACATCACCAAGCCCCGGAATCTTTGGCTCCATATAGTCAAGTGGATATGCAAGTGTTCCACATTCCTCTAATTTTTCTTTGTACAATTTGATATCTTTAAAATGAATATGAAACATCTTATCTTTAAACTCATAAATCGGTTTAACATAGTCCAGTTTCTGCCATATGAAATGACTCGGATCAAAGTTAAGTCCAAAAGAATCACTCGGAAGCCTTTTAAACAATTCTCTCCAGATAACCGGTGTCGTCATCAAATTCTGTCCTCCCGGCCACTGATCTTTTCCAAACAGCATCGGACAATTTTCGATTGCAATTTTTATCCCCTTTTCTTCTGCCAGGCGAATAATCTCCGGCCATACTGCATCAAAAAACTTATAATTTTCTTCTATTGTTTTTGTCTGGTCACGCCCAATAAATGTTGTCACAATGCCAACTTGTAAAAGAGTTGCCGCCTCAATCACCTTTTTAAGGTGAGCAATATTATCTTCTCGTTTCTCAAGATTTCCATCCATTGTATTCGGATAATATGCCAATGCTGAAATTTCCACACCTTTTTCCTCTGCGTATTGTTTTACATATGTACAATAGTTCTCATCTCCAATGACCCTATCCACGTCAATATGAGAAACTCCTGCATAACGTCTCTCTGCTCCACCACATGGCCAACAAGCTACTTCCACGCATGCAAAGCCACTTTCCGCTGCAAAGTCTACTACTCCTTCATATGTCCAATCATCCAAAATTGAAGTAATAAATCCTAATTTCATGTCTTCACCCTCCTTTTCTACTGTTCTATTTTTACACGTATACCTTTCTTTGACGCTTCAATACTCGCAAAAACCGCACGCATCGCTGTCAAGACAGACTCGCCGGAAATTGTAGGTTCTTTCCCTTCTTCTACACTCTCCATAAACAAATCAATAATTCCAGTACTTGTCTGATGATCATTTGTCTGAATTGCCTCCACATCATACTCTGTACGAGTTCCGTCTTTCGCAATCACTACGATAGCATGATCTGCCTCATCATAAATACGCATAATTCCTTTTGTTCCATATAAAATAGTAGAATTATCCTCTGCCCCATAATAAGTCCATGATGCAGTCATCGTTCCTACAATTCCACCTGACATTTTATAAATACAAATAGCATTATCATCTACGCCGATGAAATTGTTATTCGCGTCTCTCTTATCCAGTGTCATAAGATGAGCGGTTGTCTCTGTCACTGTCTGTGAAGTCAGGTACTGAATCAAATCTGTCTTGTGAATACCAAGATCTGCCATAGCTCCCATAACTGCTTTTTTACTGTCAAAAAACCATGTATTTTTTCCCGGATCAACACTCCATGTTTCTGGGCCACCATGTCCAAATGTCGTGCGGAAGGTTAAAACATCTCCTATCACTCCCTCTTCAATCATTTTTTTAGCTTCTATATGCGCTTTAGCAAGTCGTTGATTCTGATCTATCATCAAAATCTTTCCGTTTCTCTTAGATGCTTCTACCATAGCCTCACAGTCTTCCAAAGTGGTAGCCATCGGTTTCTCACACAACACATGCTTTCCTGCATTTAATGCTGCAATCGTTATTTCTGCATGTACACTATTTGCCGCGCATACAGATACCGCATCAATATCATCATCTGCCAACATCTCCCCATAAGAATCGTAGGATTTCGCATTATATTTTTCTGCCAATTCCTTTGCCCTGTCTGAATTCAAGTCATAAAATCCAGCAAGACAGGCATCCTTATTTTCTAAATATTCTGGAATATGTCTAACCTGAGCAATCTTACCACATCCGATTATTCCTATTTTAATCATTACAAGCTCCTTTCTATTACACGAATGTAATCAATAGATTGTTTTGCATATCGGTCCATCAAATCCGTCTGTGTACTGAACTCTATCGCACTATATGGATCTGCCACACGATACATAAACTCCATAGTAAGTGAACCTTGATACCCAATACTTTTTAAGATACAAAGCACCTCTTTAAAATCTGTACTTCCCATCCCTGCTGCTTCTCTTGTATTGTCTGCAATATGCACATGTACAAGTTCATCCCGAATCATTAACAGACTCTCTGAAATGCTTCTCTCTTCAATACTCATATGAAATAAGTCTGCCATAATGCCTACTGCTTTGTGATTAATTCTTTTTACCAGAGCATAAGCTTTCGTAAGAGTATTTGCAAAATATGTCTCATAACGATTGATTGCTTCAATTGCTAGTTTTATCCCTTTTTCTTCTGCATAATCTGCTGCTTCTCTTATATTATTCACCGCGTTTTCTGTCAATTCTTCCATGGTAAAACCTGCTGGTTTTATAATCCGCCCTACCGGAGACGGTACTACAATAATAAGTTCAGCTCCTACTTTCACCGCAAAATCCACACTATCTTTTAAATATTGAACTGCTCTTTTCCCATTTTCTCCTTTGTCTGTCAGGTCTCTGTCTTCTCCAAAAATCCCACAAAGCGAATGACAATTGAGGTCATATTTTTTCATCATTATCTGGCATTCTTCGGCATTCAATCCATATGGATCTGCTGCAAATTCTATTCCATCATAGCCACATTGCTGTAGTCTTTTACAGCTCACTTCCAGAAGTTCATCTCCGACGATCCACTGAGTCATTCCAATATGATACATATTTATCCCCCTAACTATTATTTTTTGCAATAAAGTAATTTCTTACTGCTGTAATTGCCAGCGCAAGTAAAATTACAATTCCGTATACCATATACTCGTAAAATGCATTAATGTGAAGCATATTGATAGCTGTCGAAATCATACTTAAGAGAATAACTCCAAAGAAGGTTCCTACAACACCGCCTTTTCCACCATTAATAGACGAACCACCAATAACAACCGCACCAATGGCCTCAAGCTCCATACCTTCTCCGGTAGTTGCCTGTGCCGCACTGATTCTTGATAACATCAGCATACTTGCGATACCAACCAATATACCACTAAGTACAAAAAATTTAATTTTACTTCTGTTGATATTTACACCAGACAAGTATGCCGCCTTTTCATTTGTTCCAATTGCAAATATCTGGCGTCCGGTCTGTGTATGCTTCAAAATCAAAAATACTGCAACAAATCCCAATAATAAAATCAGCCAGATCAACGGAAATACTCCGAATACTTTATAAGAAGATAAAAATCTATATTTTCCATATAGTGTCTGCATATATCCGTCTGTAATTAATAGTGCGATACTGTAAAAGATGCTTCCTGACGCTAAAGTTACAATAAAGGATGGTGCATTAAACAAAATAGATAATGCTCCATTAAAAACAGAACATCCAACACAGATTAAAATCCCGATAATAGACACTACAAAAGGATTCATACCATTATTCATAAGAAGCGCCATAGTACACATAGCCAGTCCTACCATACGTCCTACAGAAATATCAAAATGACCGGAGATAACGAGCATGGTTGCTCCTGCTGCTACAAGCCCAAGCCCTGCCGCCTGCCCTAAGATACTATTAATCGTACTTGCAGTAAGAAATTTGTCATTTACAGAGTTTGTTGCCACACTCACCACTACAATAAATACAAATAATACAAATGGCTGAGATGTTAACAATTTTAAAATTTTCTTATTCATTGATTTTTCTTCTTTCATGATTTACCTCCAGCTTCTTTAGTTATATCCCAGATATTTCTTCATCAATTCATCTTCAGAAGTGTCTTTTGTTGCCACAATATCCACAAGTTCTCCTTCGCACATAACACCGATGCGGTCACTCATAGAAAGTAACTCCGGCATATCAGAAGATATAATAATCACAAACTTTCCTTCTTTTGCAAGTTTCAAAATGTGTTTATAGATTTCTTCTTTTGCCCCCACATCTACACCTTTCGTCGGTTCATCAAAAATATATACATTCCCATAATCAATGGCGCATCTTGCGATAATCGTTTTCTGCTGATTTCCACCGGAAAGACTTGAAACGGATGCATTCTGTCCCGGAACTTTTATTTCAAAATTCTGAATGCTTTCTGCCACCTGTTCTGTTTCTTTCTTCAGATTAATAATCTGATTTTTTTCATTATGTGTAATCATAATATTTTCTTTTACGGAACGAAGAAGCAAAAGTCCTTCCCCTTTCCGGTCTTCCGAAATCATAAACACACCTTTTTTTATCGCATCTTTTGGATTTTTGGGTGTAATCTCCTTATCATCAATGTATAACTGTCCGCTTACTTTCTTATCAGCGCCATACATCATTCTTACCAACTCCGTACGACCCGCGCCCACAAGACCTCCAAGTCCAAAAACTTCTCCTGCTTTTATTTCAAAACTAATATTTTTTACTAATTTACCATCAGAATAGTTTTTTATAGCCAATATCCGTTCTCCATATGGAAAATATTCTCTGGAATAAAAGCTAGAAGCATCTCGTCCTATCATATCGTGGATAATCTGCTCCGGATTTGTCTCTTCTTTCTTTCTGACAACAACTTGTTTACCATCCTTTAACACCAAAAGTTTATTTCCAATCTCAAATAGCTCCTCTATATAATGGGATATGTAGATAATCCCCATTCCCTGACTTGCCAGTTCTTTTACAATATCAAGCAGGATTTTGGTTTCTTTATCTCCCAGAGAAGCGGTCGGTTCATCCAAAATCAGAATTTTCGCATCATTTCTAAGTGCTTTTGCGATCTGAACACATTGTTTTTGTGCTGTAGAAAGGTCCGAAAGCATATCTTTCCCTCGAATCTTCTCAACTTTCATCTTTGAAAGAAGTATATCTGCCTGCTTTTCCTGCTCTTTCCTGTCTATCATTTTATATTTATTTCTTATTTCCTCTCCAAGGAATATATTATCTGCTACTGTCAGATTATCTACCATATCAATTTCCTGATAAATGGTAGCTATCCCAAGATTAATTGCCTGTCTTGGCTGAAGCGATTCAAAAACATCTCCAAATAATGTAAGTTTGCCGCCATCCGGTTGAATAGCGCCTGATATAATCTTAATAAGAGTCGATTTTCCAGCTCCATTCTCACCCACAAAACACAGTACTTCTCCCGGCGCAAGAGTTAGATTGACACCTTCTAATACTGTGACACCGGAATATGATTTTGATATGTCTTGCAATTCTAGTAAATTATTCATAATATCACCATCTCTTTTCTTCTGATATAAGAAGTGAGAAGATTAGCTCCTAACCTTCCCACTTTCTTTACTTAAAAAGGACTACATTTCTTTTAATATTTTAGAAAAAGTAAGCATAATCTGAAAAATTATCTTTAATAATCTGTGTCCATGCTTCTTCATCTACAGACCAGGAAATAACAGAAGTAGGATCATTTGCCTGATCTGGTTTTACAGATGCGATAGGACATGCGATATCCTGATTTATCTTATCATTTTTCACTCCATCAATACCAGCAAATACTGCAACCGCACCCTCAAGTCCCGGAGATGATGAAATTGTAAATTCAAGAGAACCTGCATTCATAAGGTCAACGCCGGTCTCAGAGCCTCCCTGTGCAAATACATGATAATCGTCGGCTACACCCATATCTTCGAGACGTGTAATAATTGCCGCTGCACAATCTTCATTAATTGCTCCAATAATAGAAAAATCTGCTCCAGAATTCACAAGATCTTCTGCTTCATTTGCTGCTGTTTCTGGATCATACTGTCCGTAACGGATATCTACACACTTATTCGCTCCTTCGGCTTCCGTAGCTTCTTTCAAACTTTTCTCAACAGTCTGACACACCACACTATCCATCGTTCCACTAATAAACGCATAGTTTTCACCCGGATAATTTTCTTTCATCCAGTCAACATATGTACCGCCCATGCTCATCCAGTCAAAATCAACCGCTGCTGTGAGGTCTACCTCATGATTCTTCATAACACCACATGCATCAAAGATAACACAACCAATTCCTGCCTCTGCACATTTCTCAGCAGTAGATACAGAACCTGCTTCATTCCAGGAAAGACTGATAATGCAATCCACGCCTTCATCAATCAGGTAATCAATATTAGTCTGCTCCTGCTCGGAATCACGGTTAGAATTTACAGATATAAACTCCGCTCCCGCTTTTTCACACGCCCATTTTGCACCTTCTTCCGCTCTTAAGTACCATGTGTCCGGTCCCGGTGAAATATAGCCAATTTTCATTCCACCTTTACTTTCTTCTGTTTTTTCTTTCTTGTCTTTTTCTCCACTTCCACCAGAACAAGCTGCCAAAGAGAAAACCATGATTACAGCAAACATAACTGCTAATACTTTTTTGAAATTTTTCATACTTTCAACCTCCTCGTTAAAATTTCATCTCTTTGAGTTATCCATATTATTGCACCGAATTGCACAAATGTCAATTATATTTTCATTATTTTTCAGAAATATTTTCATATTTTTCTCATAAGAAAGGTTGATTATTCATCATTTTTTATATTATATAGCTGTATATATATTTTTTATAGTGTATTTTGTCCACTTTTCATTCACTTTACTTCAATTATTATTTTCACTTATTTTCATAGTTTTGCTATTTTTTCATAAATAGTGAAATTCTCTGTTGCACATCACATAAATATATTATATTATTAACTTACAGGCATGTACTATATATTGAATATCCAAAATAAAATCTATTAATTGAAAGAGAGAAAATTATGAACAAAACAGACATTCCTTATGCAAAAATATCCGAAAAGACAGGTGTTTCTGTTACCACAATATCACGCGCTCTAACGCAGCCTCGTTTAGTAAAACACAGTACCTTAAAAGAAATCTATCGCGCCATTGAAGAACTTGGCGGCATTTTACCTGACAATGCAAGTTCCATTTCATCAAACATCCGGATTCTTGCTATCATCCCATGTTTAGACAATCCATTTTATACTTCTATTGTTCAGGGAATACAAGCAGGGGCTAATCAAAACAATTGTCAATTATTGATTATGGGAGAAACTATTACACAGTATAATCTCCCACAAATATTACAATTCATTACTCAGTCCGATATTTCCGGCGTTGTTATTATGCAAAAAGTAGAGACACAGATTTTAGATCTTTTGAAAATGCGGACACAAGTAATACAGTGTTCCGAATTTAACGAGTCTGCCGATGTATCTTATATTACCATTGATAATATTGAAGCTACAAAAAAATTAATGCGCTATATACTCACCGCAGGACGCAAACAGATCGCTCTTGTAAACAACGATCCTACTCATTACACATATGCAAGACTTCGCCTTCAAGCCTACAGCGAGGCCTTAGAACAAGCCGGAATCGAAATCGACCCTTCTTATATACTCACAATTCCCGAAGGAAAATTTAGCACCACCGTCGCTGCAGTATCCGCCATGTTAAAACGCAGTCCGATACCTGATGCTATTTTCTGTTCCTCAGATGTTATGGCAACCGCTGCACTTCGCGCTTGTATGTTAGATGGGTATAAGGTGCCAGAAGATATTATGATTGCCGGATTTGATAATATTGACATTTCCATAATGACAACGCCAAGTATCACGACCGTAAATCAACCAAAACACGATATGGGATTTATGGCCTGTACACAATTATTATCTATGATAGCCAATCCAAAAAAAGAGACTCAGAAACTCATCCTTGACACAGAACTGGTATTAAGAGAATCAACAAATTTTTAAAACCGGTATTCTTGGCACTAAAAAACCCTTGAAAATTCCATTCGGAATCTTCAAGGGTTTAACTTACATTTTATCTAGGAATTTAGTTTCCCATCTGTTTTGCCAACTTTTATTTACTGTTTTCTCAAATGCCCATTTTATAAGGCTTTCTACGCTTTCCTCAATTCTGCTCTTCCATTTTACCCAATTTCCCTTTGGGTAGAAACTTTTCATTCCCGTTGAAAGCAAATTTCTCTTATTTTGCTATGTTGGGTACTCTTTTATGCACACTGGGTAGAGTTTTTATTTTTCTGAACTTTCTGTTTTTCACTCACGCTACCAAACTTTGCTATTTCTTCTTCAAATTTTGTTTCTGTCACATGAGTATATATGTCAATCGTTGTACTGTAATGCTGATGTCCCATTAGCATTTGCACTACTTTAGCGTCCATTCCTTTTTCAAAGCACCTGCTACAAAATGTATGTCGGATTGCATGAGGATAAAGGTCTTTAAATTCTATCGGCTCTCTGTTTTCCTTTACCGCTTCTATTGCTTCTTGAAAATTGATTGCTTTTACTACTTTCTTAATTTCTTTTTCTGCTACATTCCGAATAACTGGACTTCCTAAAGAAGTGGTAAACACCAAGTTATCAAATTCTCCACTTGAACGCCAACGATTTCCATAGGCTTTTTTCTGCCTGTTCTGTTTTTCTTTTTGAGATAACAGAATTTCTTCTGTTTCTGCCATAAACGGAATACTTCTGTATGAATTATGTGTTTTAGGCTTTGTTAGTCGCATAGTCTTTACTCCATTTTCATATTGACAGGATAAAGACCTTTGAATGTTAATACATTTCTTATTCCAGTCTATATCTTCCCATTTCAGACCACCGACTTCCCCAATTCGCATACCCGTCAGAAACATAATGTAAAACATCTCTTTATACCAGTTATGCTCTACTTCCTGCAAAAACCTTGTTTGCTCTGCCATTGATAAGAAACGTCTTTCTGCTGTTTTATTTTCCCAAGGTACATTGATTTCAAAACATGGATTGATGTCTATAATACGATTATTCTTTGCAGACTCCAAACACTCCCGAACTCTGCCTAAAGCATCTCGCATACTGGAAGACGCTCTCCCCTGCTTATTCATATCGTTAATGACACGTTGAATATCCAAGTTCCGTATATCTGTCACTTTCATATTCCCTATTGCTTTTCCAAATGTATTATAATATTTGCTACGCATAGGAAACACGCTTGTTTCCTTGATATTAGGAATTTTATAATTTGCAAACCATTCCTCAAACCATTCATTCAGCGTTATTTTCTGACGTTTCATATCAATATTATTTCTTGCTTCTTCTTTTGCCTTTTCAAACAATATTTTTAATTTCTTCAAATCAACATCATACAAGTTAATGTCTATTCCGTTTATCTTTGCTCTTGCTTCGTATCTACCGTCCTTTCTTTGACGTAAACCTGTTCCTAATTCTTTTCCTTTTAAATCTTTACCCATAATCTCTACCCTTTCTATCAATCAAATATTTTGATAAATAAAAAGGGAACTTCTGTGATTTTAACCATATACTACTATAAGTTCGCCTCCTTTTCAATCAGAACTTCAATAACTTTTTGCTTGTTGCTCTAGCCATGTGTCTAATAATCTTCTGTTCGCATACCACCGATACCCAATCTTCATGGAAAACGGACAGTTTCTACTTTTCAAGAGTTCTCTTGTCTTTGTTTCTCCAATTCCAAGATACTCACTTACTTCCTTTAAATTTAATAATGCTTTTTCTATACGATTATCCCCTTTCCTCTAATCTTCTTGCTTTTATGTAATCATCATACAACTGTTTCTGTGTGATATTCATTTCTCCATTTGCTACAAGATTACCGATATAATCCCTTTTCTCTATCTTTCCAACCTCTGCAAACAGTTTCAAAGACGGAGCAACATACTTTTCTAACCATTCCCACACCTTTTGTAAACTTTTCTTCTGTGGTTGCATGGTAAGTTTCACCTTGCCTATATCTTTCATCAGTTCCGCCCACGCTTGATAGGTTGGGTAAAGCCTTTTTCGTGTTGTCATGCTGTCTGTCGGCTTTTCTAAAAATCGTATTTTGCTGTTCAATACTTCCATTGCCAGTCCTGCCACATCTCTATATCTCAATAATTCCTGTACTACGCTAACTGCCATTTCCTGCCGAAATCTCAACTCATATCTATTCCAATTTTCATCTAATTCTGTTCCATACTTTTTATTCTGTTCATATCCCTTTTCATAAAATACCAATCTCAAATTACTGGCTGAACTGCCGAGATAAAGACTGCCACCTTTACTCTGAAACACTTCCTCTTTCAGTTCTCCCGAATCGTGAAAATCTATATCCCTTAGTTTTGTGGAAAGCAATCCCTCTTTTGTCCGTATAATCAAATCGGGAATACTCAAATACGGTTTTCTATCATCTATCGCTAAATCAATCCGAGGAAAATTGATGTGATACTGACAAACTCTGTTTAAGAAATCAAACCATGTTTCCTCATTGAGTTGTAAAAAATTCTCATAGTTACGACAGCCTTTCCCACTCATTAAGATCTGAAAGCCTTGATACTGTGCATTTCCTGTCGGCTTTAGCACCTTGATATTATCGAAGATTGCCACAACCTCATGTCCTGCAATCCCTTTTTCATAGCCTGTTACCGTCATAAGTTCCAAAGGTATTCTCAACACATCTTCTATGACTGCTTCTAACGGAACTTCCTTAATGGTTATCTGACACCAATCTATCAAGGCACTTAATTCTTCTTTCTGCCGTATTACTCCCCTGTTAGTGTAGGGGAGTTCTGGAAGAAAACTTCCGCTTCTTTCTTCCAAATTTATCAAACCTCCTTATCTGCAATGGCGTTGCCATTGCCCTGCCCTCAACCTGCCGTTTGGTACGTCAGAACGAGGACAGGAACTTTGACCGCCTACATATTTTTATTTGGAACAGGGCGGATACCCTTACAGGTAATCTTCTCCACTAATACAGGAAAGTTTCCTCTCTGCA
>ENA-OPCB01002162-OPCB01002162.1-human-gut-metagenome-genome-assembly--contig:-NODE-2162-length-11045-cov-2.766879_pt1 | contig 11045 bp, 6 predicted proteins | sample MGYA00241561_ERZ501473 | MGnify/ENA primary metagenome ERZ501473 (study PRJEB25962, sample SAMEA2042519) | human gut metagenome | biome: human gut; feature: human-associated habitat; material: faeces... | reverse complement strand
ACAACATTACAGGTTGGGGCACTTCGTACTTTGGTATCAATGACAAAGGTCATGTAGTGGTAACACCTCGTAAAAACGGTGTCGGCGTCGATTTGAAAGAATTGGTGGATGAATTGCAATTGCGAGACGTGGCGGCTCCTATGCTGATACGTTTTCCCGATATTCTGGACAACCGGATTGAGAAGACTTCTTCATGTTTTAGGCAGGCTGCTGAGGAGTACGGCTATAAAGCGCAGAACTTTATCATCTATCCTATCAAGGTTAATCAGATGCGCCCTGTGGTAGAGGAGATTATCAGCCATGGAAAGAAATTCAATCTTGGGTTGGAAGCCGGGTCGAAGCCTGAACTTCATGCCGTGATTGCTATTAACTCAGATTCTGACTCGTTGATTATCTGCAACGGCTATAAGGATGAGAGCTATATAGAGTTGGCTTTGCTTGCCCAGAAGATGGGTAAACGCATTTTTCTTGTAGTAGAAAAAATGAACGAGCTAAAACTTATTGCCAAGATGGCGAAGCAGCTGAATGTTATGCCTAATATTGGCATTCGTATCAAACTGGCTTCTTCAGGAAGTGGCAAATGGGAAGATTCAGGCGGCGATGCAAGCAAGTTTGGACTCAGTTCCAGTGAATTGCTCGAAGCACTCGACTTTTTAGACTCAAAAGGACTAAAAGATTGTCTGAAATTGATACATTTTCATATCGGAAGCCAGGTGACAAAGATCCGTCGTATTAAGACGGCATTGCGCGAAGCATCTCAATTCTATGTGCAGCTTCATGCTATGGGATTCAAAGTCGAATTCGTGGATATTGGTGGTGGCTTGGGCGTAGATTACGATGGAACACGTTCGTCCAGTAGCGAAAGTAGCGTCAATTATTCCATTCAGGAATATGTGAATGACTCTATTTCCACTTTGGTAGATGCCAGTGATAAGAATGGTATTCCCCATCCCAATATTATTACGGAAAGCGGACGTGCACTGACTGCCCATCATTCCGTACTTATTTTTGAAGTCTTGGAAACCACCACTTTGCCCGAATGGGACGATGATGAAGAAGTAACCGAGGAAGACCATGAATTGGTGCAGGAACTTTATGGCATTTGGGATACATTGAATCAAAATAAGATGCTGGAAGCCTGGCACGATGCACAGCAAATTCGTGAAGAAGCGCTCGACTTGTTCAGTCATGGAATTGTGGATTTGAAAACACGTGCACAGATTGAGCGTCTTTACTGGTCTGTTATGCGTGAGGTAAACCAGATTGCAGGCGGCTTGAAGCATGCTCCCGATGAACTTCGCGGACTGCCGAAACTGTTGGCGGATAAATATTTCTGTAACTTCTCGCTGTTCCAGTCCCTGCCGGATTCCTGGGCTATCGACCAGATATTCCCGATTATGCCCATTCAGCGCCTGGATGAACGTCCCGACCGTGCGGCAACCTTGCAGGACATCACTTGTGACTCGGATGGAAAGATAGCTAACTTTATCTCGACTAAGAATGTGGCACACTATCTGCCCACTCATTCTTTAAAGAGTAAGGAACCTTATTATATGGGTGTGTTCCTGGTAGGTGCTTATCAGGAGATTCTGGGTGATATGCATAATCTTTTCGGCGATACGAATGCTGTGCATGTATCTGTTAACGAGAAGGGATATACCATCGAACAGGTGATTGATGGTGAAACTGTAGCGGAAGTGCTTGACTATGTTCAATATAGCCCTAAGAAGCTGGTGCGTACACTGGAGACTTGGGTGACTCAATCAGTAAAAGAGGGACGTATTTCGTTGGAAGAAGGTAAAGAGTTCCTTTCCAATTATCGTTCCGGTCTGTACGGATATACCTATTTGGAATAAGAAAAGTTGACGAGTTGAGAAGGGAACAAGTTGACAAGGAGCTGCGCTTTATTGCTTTGTTCATTTTGTCTTTTCCCCTTGTCAACTTGTTAACTAAAAAACTTGTCAACTGAATTATGAGAGAAAAACTAACAGTAATAAAGGTGGGTGGCAAAATCGTGGAGGAAGAAGCTACCCTCCATAAGTTGTTGGATGACTTTGCAGCTATCGAGGGCTACAAAGTCTTGGTACACGGAGGTGGCCGTTCGGCCACAAAATTGGCAGCCCAACTGGGCATTGAAAGCCAGATGGTAAACGGGCGTCGTATCACGGATGCCGAAACGCTGAAAGTAGTGACGATGGTGTACGGTGGGCTGGTAAACAAGAATATTGTAGCCGGACTTCAGGCGCGTGGTGTCAATGCACTGGGATTGACTGGTGCGGATATGGATGTAATCCGTTCCGTGAAACGCCCGGTAAAAGACGTCGACTATGGCTTTGTGGGTGATGTAAAGCAAGTGAATGCAGAGTTTCTGGGTGATTTGATCCATAAAGGAGTAGTTCCCGTAATGGCTCCGCTGACGCACGACGGTGCAGGCAATCTGCTGAATACAAATGCCGATACTATTGCAGGAGAGACTGCAAAAGCTCTTGCTGCTTTGTTCGATGTGACATTGGTATTCTGTTTTGAGAAGAAGGGTGTGCTTCGTGACGAGAACGATGACGATAGCGTGATACCTCAGATCACTCCTGCCGAATTCAAACAATATGTAGCGGACGGTGTTATTCAAGGAGGTATGATACCCAAGCTGGAGAATTCTTTTGAAGCTTTGAATGCGGGAGTAACTGAAGTGGTAATTACCTTAGCGTCAGCAATTAACGAGAATAGCGGAACCCGCATCAAAAAATAATTCAAAAAAAGTAGTGATCAACTGTAACTTTCCATATACTTAACCGTCATTATTAATAGAGATGCAAGAAATCAGTTTTCGGAATGACATTCTCCCTCTGAAAGACAAACTCTTTCGGTTGGCTCTCCGGATTACTTTCGACAGAGCAGAGGCAGAAGACGTTGTGCAGGAAACACTGATAAGAGTCTGGAACAAACGTGATGAGTGGACGAAATTCGGTTCTATCGAGGCTTATTGCCTGACAGTGGCAAAGAATCTGGCAATAGACCGTAGCGAAAGAAAAGACGCTCAGACCGTGGAACTGACACCTGAAATGGAACAGACTTCCGGAGCATCCAATCCTTACGATCACTTGGTGGATAAAGAGCAAATGACACTCATCCATCGTCTGGTCAATGAACTCCCCGATAAACAAAGGCTGATTATGCAGCTTCGGGATATAGAGGGTAAGAGTTATAAAGAAATTGCGGTCGTCCTGCATTTGACGGAGGAACAGGTAAAAGTGAACCTTTTCAGGGCGAGGCAAAAAGTAAAACAACGGTATTTAGATATAGATGGTTATGGACTGTAAATATATAGAACAACTTTTAGAACGCTACTGGCAGTGTGAGACTTCCCTTGAGGAAGAAGCGCAGTTGCGTGCTTTCTTTAACGGAAGCGACGTTCCGGAGCATTTGCTTCGCTACAAAGATTTGTTCGTATATCAGCAACTGCAACAAGAAGTGGGGTTGGGAGCAGATTTCGACGCCCGTGTGCTTGCAGAAGTGGAGACTCCGGTGGTGAAGGCAAAACGCTTGACGCTTACCGCACGTTTCATTCCGCTGTTCAAGGCCGCCGCAGTAGTGGCAGTGGTACTTTCATTAGGGAATGTGATGCAACATTCATTCTATAGTGATATAAAAGAAGTAGCCGCAGCCGATACGATAGGCAAACAAATTACCACACCTTCGGTAGCTCTCTCGGGAGACGTGACGATTACCCATGAACAACAGATTCTGGATAGTCTGCAACGGATAGACAAGAAGGTGGAACTGAAGAAGTAACGTTTTCATTTGCTTTTAAGAATAACATTTTCATTTGCTTTAAACATAAATATAGTTAGTGTGCTTTATTAAAACAACAAATTGAGGCTGTGAAGTTTCAATTCTCTCAAATTCTTATAAAAACTAACTAAGATAGATGGGACGCCGCGAGATGCAGCGTCCCTTTTATGTATATATGCTCTTCAAAGCTGAGACGATTTATTAAAAACGAACTGGTAAGATGGTTATTATAGTAGGATTTTATATCTTTGTCCTGTTCGTAAACGTTTGTAAGCATGAAAGACCGGTACCTGCTTTTTGTAATCTCTTTGCTGTTCTGTTGCCTTCTGCAAGCGCAGGAGAAAATAGATTCTTTACTGGTAGTTCTGGACAGGACAATTGAAAACACCGTTCAATATGAGCAGGCCAGACTGAAACGCATTGATCAGATTAAAGGATATTTCCGGACTCGTAAAAGTACTTCTCCATCTGATGAGTACCATATCAATCAACAACTTTTTGATGAATATGAAGCGTATATTTGCGATTCAGCAAGACATTATATCAATCGCAATATCGAGATTGCCCTTCAGCACAACAATCAAGAGTGGCTGAATGAGGCCAAACTGAAGAAGGCAAGTATCTTGGGAAAGACAGGTCTGTATGCAGAAGGCGTGGCCTTGTTGAAGTCTATAGATAGCAAGCAACTTTCCAGAGACCGACTCATTGAATATTACATCACTTTTGAAGATATTTATCTCTATCATGCAGAGTATGCGATGGATGACGAATATCAGATTGAATATCTGAATAACCTGTATATCTACCGCGACTCTGTATTGCAGATGGTAGAAGAGGGGTCTTATCAGTATGTCATAGCTTATACTCCCGAACTTCTGCAACAAGGAAGAGGAGAGGAAGCCATTGAAATGTTGGAAGTTTATCATCAAAAACTTTCACCGGATACACGGGATTATGCAGTGGTGACCTCTATTCTTGCCTTTATCTATCAGAGTACGGGACAGCGGGAAAAGCAAAAAGAATATTTGATAAAGAGTGCAATTGCCGATATTCGTGGTGTGGTGAAAGAGAATAATTCCTTGCGTGCATTGGCGGAACTGTTATATGAAGAGGGGCAGTTACAACGGGCGGATGTTTATATGAAGCGCAGTATGGAAGATGCCAATTTCTACAATGCCCGTCTCCGGAATGTGCAGGCTTCAAGGATGCTCCCGGTCATAGACCATGCCTATCAGGTGGAGAAACAGAAGCATCAGCAGGTGTTACAGATCTTCCTGGTTGTTACCAGTTTGCTGACGCTGTTTCTGGCATGTGCGGTCTGGTATGTAATTCGTCAGGTGAAGAAGTTGGCCCGTGCGCGACAGGATTTGCTGGCAATGAATGAAGAGCTGAAACTTCTGAATGAAAGATTGATCGAAGTAAATCAGAGACAGCACGAAACGAATGACTCACTGACGGAGGCTAATCATATTAAGGAGGAGTATGTCGGCCGATTTATGGGATTGTGTTCCACATACATTGACAAGTTGGAGGGATACCGTCGGATGCTTAACAAACAGGCAGTTTCGGGGAAGGTGGAAGAACTCTATAAAACGTTGAAATCGTCCCGTTTCATCGATGAAGAACTGAAAGAATTCTATCAAAACTTCGATAATTCATTCCTTAGTATTTTCCCTGATTTTGTGAAACGCTTTAATGAGTTGTTGCCGGAAGAAGAAAGAATTATTCCTAAACAGGATGAACGGCTGACAACGGAACTTCGTATATTTGCCTTAATTCGTTTGGGAATTACGGACAGTGCCAAGATTGCAGGCTTCCTGCGTTATTCCATTACTACTATTTATACCTATCGTTCCAAATTGAAGAATCGTTCTCTTTGCCGTGATAATTTTGAGGAAGAGGTGATGAAGATTGGGTCTTTTGCTGGTTAGTGAGCTATATGGTATAGTAATGAATTTGCTCACCACAGATTAACACAGATTCTCACAGAGTTTAATCAATTAAAATCAGAGAAATAAAATTCTGTGGAAATCTGTGTTAATCTGTGGTGAATTAATTCATACCCCCTCCGAAATGAACCCAAAATCCCGTTTTTTCTATTCTGCTTTCTTTGTTTTCATTTAGTTTTTTAACGCCCTTTATTTGTCTTATCTCGCTGATATATAATATTTTGATCCTTTTGTTAATCTAGATTTTCTTTAGTCCTCTTTTCTTTCCCCCTTCTTTTTACAGACATTTGCATTGTCGCCTCAACCTGTGGAGGTGAACAGAATGATTGCTAATCTAAAAACTAATAGTATGAATGTAAAAAGAACAAAGTTATGTTTGTGCCGGTCTCTTCTTCTTATGGCCGGCTTACTTTTTGCAGTGGCATCCTTTGCCCAGGATTTAACCGTGAAAGGAAAAGTAACGGATACCACGGGCGAAACTGTAATTGGTGCTAACGTAACCGTGAAAGGTACAACTAATGGTATCATTACCGATATTTCTTCCGCCGCACCCACAAAAGGCAGCGTTGTTTTCGATTTGGTGAAAGTGGTAGAAGAAACATTCATCGGCAACCTGTCCCGCGCAGGACTGATGATTATGACCATCGGCGGCTATGTAGCCTTTATGAATCACATAAAAGCCACCAATGCCCTGGTGCACATCTCCATGAAACCGTTGGGTTTCTTTCGCCGTTATCCCTATCTGGCAGCTACCGTCACCATTCCCATTGGTCAATTGCTCTTTATCACTACCCCCTCGGCAGCCGGATTAGGACTCTTGCTTGTCGCCTCAGTTTACCCCGTCCTCATCGGATTGGGAGTAAGCCGCCTCACCGCATTATCCGTCTTTGCCGCCGCAACGCTGTTCGACCAGGGTCCCGGCTCGGCAAACAAAGCCCTTGCCGCCGAACTTATCGACCAGACCAACGTAGCTTATTTCATTACCCACCAACTCCCATTGGTTATCCCTACCACCTTGGTAGTCATGACCCTGTTTTACTTCAACAATAGGTATTTCGATAAAAAAGAAGCCGCCAGGCAGAGTACGGAAAATAGTGAAACAACAGAAGTCCCGCAGACCTCTGCCAAACCGGATATTCCATTAATATTCGCCATGCTACCCGTACTTCCGCTTGCGCTTCTCATTGTATTTTCGCCCTATGTGGGCCTGTTCCAGCCTCCCATAACGCTCAATACAACGACCGCCATGCTATTTTCCCTCTTCATCTCACTCGTATTCGTAGGTTGCCACACACGCAATATACGGAAAACCTTTGACGCCTTCTCCAGCTTCTGGAAAGGGATGGGAAATGTCTTCGGAAGTGTCGTGACACTGATTGTTGCCTCCGAGATATTCTCCAAAGGACTGATTAGCCTCGGCTTCATCGACTCACTGGTAGATTACTCCACGCATATAGGACTTTCCGGCATTGCCATCGCAGCAGTCTTCGCCCTAATAATCTTCTGTGCGGCCATGCTGATGGGAAGCGGAAACGCGGCTTTCTTCTCGTTCGGCCCGTTGCTGCCCGGAATTGCCGGACAGTTGGGTATGCCTGCCTATTCCCTCGTGCTTCCCTTGCAGTTATCCGCCAGCATGGGGCGTGCCGCATCCCCCATAGCGGGAATCATTGTCGCCATTGCCGGTGTGGCGGGTGTATCGCCCATTGAACTGGCAAAGAGAAACACCCTGCCCCTTATAGGCAGCATCCTGTTCCTGATAGCTTATCATTTCATAACACTATAAAACAACCCCGAATCATGTTCACACTCATTAAAAATGCAAACTTATACTCTCCGGAGCATCTCGGCATGAACGACGTTCTACTGGCAGATGACAAAATAGCCCTCATAGACCGGAAGATAGAATTGACCGGTATTCCATTGGATACCATAGACGCCGGCGGATGTGCCGTCACCCCCGGTTTTATCGACCAGCACGTCCACATCACCGGTGGCGGCGGACAAACCGGCTATGCTTCCTTAGTCCCCGACGTCTCCATGAGCGAACTGGTGGCTTGCGGGACCACCACCGTGATAGGGCTACTCGGCACGGACGGTTTCGTAAAAGAACTGACCACCCTTTACGCCAAAACCAAAGCCCTGGAAGACGACGGCCTCAGTGCCTACATGCTTACCAGTTTCTACGGATTGCCTCCCAAAACACTGATGTCCTGCGTAGCCGACGATCTCATCTTCATCGACAAAGTGATCGGTTGCAAACTCGCCATGAGTGACGACCGCAGCGCTTTCCCCACCGAACTGGAGATACTACGCCTCATCAACCAGGTACGCCTCGGCGGTTTCACTTCCGGCAAGGGAGGTATCCTGCATATTCATCTGGGAGCCTTGCCCGACGGTATCGCTCCGTTGCTGGATATCGCCCGCAAGTACCCCACGCTGATTTCCTACCTCTCGCCCACCCACCTGATACGCACGGAAGCCTTATTCCGGCAAGCCGTAGAATTTGCCTGCATGGGTGGCATGGTAGATTTCTCCACCGGAGGAACCAAATTCGACGCTCCCCACCGCTGCGTCATGAAAGCCCTCGAAGCCCACGTGCCCCTCGACCGCATCACCTTCTCCAGTGACGGCCGTGGCGGAGTACGCCGCACCAATCCCGAAACAGGAGAAACGACCTATCGCCCCGCTCCCCTGCACCTCAACTTGCAGGAGATGACATTGCTCGTAAAAGAAGGCCTTCTGCCTCTGGAACAGGCACTGCCCCTTATCACCAGCAATCCGGCACGCAACCTCAAACTGCGCACCAAAGGCAGAATAGCCGCCGGTTTCGATGCCGACCTTTGTTTCCTTGATTCCGAACTTCAACTGACGCACGTCATAGCACGCGGCAAACTCGTCCTAAAAGACAAGGAAGTCATTAAAAAAGGGAGGTATGAAGAATGAAAAGATTAATTCTACTTCTTGCTATTGTTTTTCTGGGCACCGGACTCCGTGCCGCCTCCGTGCTTCCCGTAGGTGAAGGCAAGTTCACCTACAAAGACTATCCTCCCTTTGCCGACCGTCCGGTAAATGTGCACTACTACATTCCGGCTTCGGGCGATGTGCGCCGTATGCCCATTGTTTTTGTCTTCGAAGGTGCCGACCGCGGTTACACTTATCTACTCAAAGCCTGGAAGCAGGAGGCAGAGAAGCATAAATTCATGGTCTTCATTCCCCACTTCGATTTGGAAAGGTTTCCTTTACCCGATTATCAGGAAATCGGTGTCATAGACGACAAGGATCATACGATACGTCCGGCTGAAAAGCGAACTCCGGCACTGGTTGATAAAATCTTCGAGTACGTCCGCCAATCTTCAGGTAGTGAACGGAAAGGATATATGATTTACGGTCACTCAGCTGGAGGGCAGTTTGTGCAGCGTTTCATGCTTTTCCATGACAGCCCGTATGTGGAGAAAGCTGTTATCGGCAGTCCGGGATGGTACACTTTCCCCGATGCTTCGCAAGATTTTCCCTACGGAGTACGTAACATTCCGTATGTTACTCCCGAAACAATCAGGAAGTATCTTGCCAAACCGATTATCCTCCAACTGGCTACGGGAGACACCATCCGCGAATCATATTTAAGGAAGACTCCCGAAGCCGAAGCACAGGGATGCAATCGTTACGAGCGCGGCAATCAGTTCTACCAATACCTCCATCGGATAGCAGCCGAACACAACTGGCCCTGCAACTGGCAGAAAATAGAAGAACAAGGCATCGGACACCACTCCACCGGAATGGGCAGACGTGCCGTTCCTGTCATGTTGGAAGACTCTCTCCGTGCGCTGTTCATAGGTAACAGCTACACACAATACAACCGTTTAGTCCGACAAGTGCAGGCCCTTGCCGCCTCCACCGGCCACAAGCTTTCTGTAAAATTAGTGGAACACGGCGGGTGGACATTGAAGAAACATGCCGCCAACCCTGAAACCCTGGATGCCATTCGTGAAGGAAACTGGGATTTCGTCATCCTGCAAGACCAAAGTAAAGCGCCTGCCCGCGAAAAGGAATGGGTGCGGGAGAATGTGTACAAGCCCGCCCACTCCCTCGACAGCCTGCGCCGCCTCTGCAATCCGAAAGGAAAAACCGTCTTCTACATGACCTGGGGACACGACATCGACACGTATGCCGAAATGCAGCAACGACTGGCTGAAAGTTATTTGGAGATGACCGCACAACTGAATGCCTGGTGTGCCCCCGTCGGCATCGCCTGGAAGCGTGTCCGCACGGAAAATCCAAGCATCACGCTTTACAATAACGATCACAGCCACCCTTCCCGACAGGGTTCTTATCTTGTCGCCAATGTATTCTGTAGCGTATTTTTTCAGAAACCCTATACAGGTACTTATTATGCCGGACTGCCCGAAGAGGAAGCACTCTATCTGCAACGTATTGCGCAAGAAACCGTATTCAGCAACCCTTCTCTCTGGAATATCCAGCCCACGGTGCAGCCGGAAGAGGTAACCCGCCGTTTCTATCCCGAACCGGAGCAGCAATATTCCACTCCCACCCTCAGCAAACCGCTTGAAGAAGGTCTGGCTTCCTTGTTCGAGATAAACAGGTATTTGAAGGATTTAGCCGACAGGCATCCCGATAAGGTTACGCTGTCCGATATAGGAAAGACTCCACAGGGCAGGGATATTCCCGTGCTCTATTTCGGAACTCCCAACGAGAAAAAGAAAATAAGAGTCTGGATACAAGCAGGACTGCACGGCAACGAACCTGCCGGGCCGGAAGCAACCTGTATGCTTGTCGATTATTTACTGAATACACCCGAAGGTACTGAACTACTGAAAAAGGTGTCTCTTGCACTTGTACCTGTAGCCAATACGGATGGTTATGCCATGCAAAGCCGTAAATCAGGCAGTGGGTATGATTTGAACCGGGATCAAAGTAAACTTGCCGATCCGGTGACTCTTCTTCTTAAAAAAGCGTACAAGGAATGGAACCCCGAAATAGCGCTGGACATCCACGAATTCAATCCTTTTCGCAAGAAGTTTGAATTGCTGCGGGGTACTAAAGCAGCTACGGCCGCCGATGTCCTTTTCCTACCCAGCGGGCATTTGAATATCCCTGCCGGAATACGTACACTTTCCAACGGCTTATTCCATGAAGAAGCAGAGAAGACATTGGAGGCTAACGGTTATCATTCAGGCTTTTACTTTACACCCAGTGTCAGGAATGATAGTTTGTATGCAATGAAAGATGCTAAGAGTCCACAATCTAGTTCCACGTTTCAGGGACTCACCAATGCAGTATCTCTATTCA
>ENA-OPCB01002160-OPCB01002160.1-human-gut-metagenome-genome-assembly--contig:-NODE-2160-length-11046-cov-2.028933_pt1 | contig 11046 bp, 9 predicted proteins | sample MGYA00241561_ERZ501473 | MGnify/ENA primary metagenome ERZ501473 (study PRJEB25962, sample SAMEA2042519) | human gut metagenome | biome: human gut; feature: human-associated habitat; material: faeces... | reverse complement strand
TGGTGCTGAACGAGAAAGTGCGCAACCCCGTCGCGCTTCGCGCGCGTTTCGGCGAGCGTCGTCGACGGAAAGTCCGGATGCGTGTCGGACGCGTAGAGAAGGGGCGTGATTTCGTAGAGACCCGCGAGGTGGTCGATCGAATCCTCGAGCGCCCGGCGCGTGCCCGTCCCTTCGAGGTCGCCGTTGTGCTGCGTGAGATAGAGCTCCTTCTCGCGGATGAGGGCCGCCGTGTTCTTGAGGTAGGGGCCCGTCGCCGCAGCCGAGGGCATCGCGCGCGGGAGCGCGATCGGATCGGGAACGTAGCCGCGGGCGCGGCGCACGAAGAGCGTCTTTCCCGCGACGCGCCGCACGACCGAGTCGTCGCAGCGGATCAGAATGTCTCGGTTGTGAAGCAAAAAGAGGTCCGCGAGGTCCCCGAGCCGATCGTAGGCTTCGTCGTTGTCGATCACGAGCGGTTCGCCGCTCGGATTCGCGCTCGTCATGACGAGAAGCGCGTCGGAGGCTTCTGAACACCAGGCCGTTCCGGAGGGTTCTCCCGCGAGCGTGTGAAAGAGGAGCCAGTGAAGCGGCGTGTAGGGGAGCATCACGCCCACGTCCGCGAGGCCCGGGGCGATGCCTGCCAATTCCACGCCCGGACGCTTTCGGAGGAGCACGATCGGACGCGCGACGCTCTCAAGGAGCTCCTTCTCTTCGGGGGTCACGAGCGCAATGCGGCGGGCCGATGCGACCGACTGCGCCATGAGGGCGAAGGCCTTTTCGTCTCGGCGCTTTCGCGCGCGGAGTCTTGCGACCGCTTCGGGGTTTCGCGCGTCGCAGGCGAGATGAAAGCCGCCGAGGCCCTTCACCGCCAGAATCTTCCCGTCCCGAATCGCCCGCACGGCTTCGCGCACGGGATCGCCCGGCAGAGGTGTGCGGTCGGGCAGGGTGAGTTCGAGCTTCGGTCCGCAGACGGGGCAGGCGTTGGGCTGCGCGTGAAAGCGCCGGTCAAGCGGATCTTCATACTCCGTCAGACAGTCGGGACACATCGCAAAGGGCGCCATCGTCGTCTGCGGACGGTCGTAGGGAAGGCGCTTTGTGATCGTGAAGCGCGGGCCGCAGTGGGTGCAGTTCGTGAAGGCGTAGCGGTACCGGCGGTTCGCCGGGTCGAAGAGGTCTTCAAGACACGCCGCGCAGGTCGCCGCGTCCGCAGTGATTCCCGTGCGCACGCGGCCGCCCTTCGTCTTCGTGATCGTGAATTCGGTGCGGCCCGTCGCGGGGACCTCGGTCATGACGACGTCGTCGATGCGGGCGAGCGGCGGCTTTTGCGCGCGAAGCACCTCGGGAAAGCGCAGAACCGCTTCTTCGGGGCCTTCAAGAATCACGCCCACGCCTGCGGCGTCGTTGAAAACTTCGCCAGCGAGCGCGAGTTCGCGGGCGATGCGGTGCACCGTCGGGCGAAAGCCCACGCCCTGAACGAGTCCCGTCACGCGAAAGAGCCGTGCCGTCGTCATGATGATTCCTCCAGGTTTTCGGGGTGGCGGCCTCAGTCGAGCGCCGCCATTTCGGCAAGACGCACGAGCCAGGCGTCAAGCCCCTCGCCCGTGAGCGCCGAGACGCGCAGAATCCGGATGTCCGGATTCACGCGCCGCGCGTATTCCTCACACTTCTCCGCGTTGAAGGGAACGTAGGGGAGGAGGTCGATCTTGTTGAGGATCATGATGTCGGACGCGCGGAACATGTCGGGGTACTTGAGGGGCTTGTCCTCCCCTTCCGTCACCGAGAGGATCACGACCTTGTGCGCCTCGCCGAGATCGAAGGCCGCGGGACAGACGAGATTCCCGACGTTTTCGATGAAGAGAAGCGACCCGTCTTCGGGCCGGAGTTCGCCAAGCGCCCGCTCGATCATCGAGGCGTCGAGGTGGCAGCCTTCGCCCGTTTGGATCTGGAGCGCCTTCGCGCCCGTCGCGCGGATGCGTTCGGCGTCGTTTTCCGTCTGTTGGTCGCCTTCGATCACGGCGAGCTTGGTGCGTCCGCCGAGTTTGCGGATCGTCGCCGCAAGGAATTCGGTCTTCCCCGACCCGGGGCTCGAAACGAAGTTGAGCGCAAAGATCCCGTGCGCCTTGAAGTACGCGCGGTTGCGGCGGGCGACTTCGTCGTTTCGCGCCAGAATGTCTTCTTCCACCGCGATGGCGCGGTCCGCGCCGAAGTCGGCGTCGTGTGCGCGGCGGGGCTTCATGTCGTCGTGCGGGTGGTCGTGAGGATGATCGTGCCCGTGTTGGTGATCGTGATCATGGTGATGATCGTGCGTGTGGCCGCAGCCGCAGGTCGTGCACATGGTGTTGTTTCCTTCTCAAAAGTCAGTTCGTTTCGGGCTCGCTTCTTTCGGCTTCGTCTTCGGCCGGGACAAAGTCGAGCACCTTGAGTTCGGTTCCGCCGTTGGGGATCAGCCGAAAACCTCCGCATTTGGGACAGGCGTCGCCGAATCTCCCGAGCGGCACGGTTTCGCCGCAGTCCGTGCAGTAGGCCGTGCCTTCGGGTCGCTCGACGACGAGCTTCGCCCCCGTGAGCGGGCCCGTCATCGTGACGGAGCGCCAGGCGAATTCGAGACTCGGAATGTCGACGCCCGCGAGTCGCCCCACGGCGACGCGCACGGAGGCGACCCGATCGACGCCGTGGCGCTCGGCCGTACGCTCGACGGCGGAGACGATTCCTTCGCACAGCGAGAGTTCATGCATGACGGTCCTCCCAGACGAGGTCGGTACAGGGGTCAAACGCCGCAAAGAGCGTTTCGAGCCGCTCTCTGAGACGCGGATCTTCTCCGCGGTCCGCGAGAAAGTGCTTCGCCCAGACGAGCGCCAGGCCGTCGGCGCGCATCGACCATTCGGTGGGCGCCAGAAAGCCCGCCCGAACGATGCGGTTTTCGTCCGTCTCGACGGCGGCAAAGAGCACGCCGCGCGCGGTTTCGAGTCCCGCGACGGCGGCTCCGTGTCCGGGCGCCGCTTCGGAAAGCGCCAGGGTGCGAAGCATCCCGAGACGCGTCTCCTTCCCGTCGAGCCAACGCCGAACTTCAGTGAGACGCGCGGCAAAGAGGTCCTTCGGCCGGAAGACGGGGGCGAGTCCCTCCCGCGCGCATTCCCGCGCGAAGGCGCCGGGCACGCCCGCCCGGGGCGCTTCAAGTTTTCCTTCGAGCAACGCCCGCCCGAGTCGGGCGAGCTCGTCGTGCGCAAGCGTTTCGACCGTGAGCAGCGCCTTCGGGTCCGCCGCGGGAAGCCGCGCGAAGTCGTCAAAGAGCGCCGTCACGTCCGAGAGACATTCTTCGTCGAGCGCAACTCGGACCGCTTCCCGAAAAGCCGCTTCCGAAGCGTCGGAGAGGTGGTCGGCGAGCGCGCGCGCATGGGTCGCCCGAAGTTTGCGCGCCGCCTCGAGCGCGGGACGGAGCGCCCTGTGACGCCGCGGGATGTCGTAGACGGCCGTGCGCACGGTTTCGCTCACGGCTTCGACGAGCGCCCGCCGGACGATTTCCCCGGGGTCGGGCGCGTCCTTCAGACCCGCGGCGCGGACCGCGGCGGTAAGCGCCGCCGCGTGCGCTTCGGGGCAGAGCGTCAAAAGCATCCGCAGAATGTCGAGCGAAAGCGAAAGCGTCTTTCCGCGCAAGAGGAGAGCCGCCGAGAGGGGCTTTTGCACGCGTTCGTTCGTGAGCGTCAGGGCGTCGCCCGCAAGGGCGAGCCGAATGACGGGGAGGCCGGGAGTAGCGGTAGTCATCGGAAGTAACGGGTCAAAAAGGCGCGGCGCGACTGCGGTTGGGCGGCCTTGGCCGCCGCTTCGCGTGCGTCCTCGATGGGGATCACGCGTTTGAGGGGCGTACCGTTTTCTTCGGGGATCTCTGGCAGGCCTTCGCGCAGAAGTCTCAGCGCTTCGAGCGCGATGCCCTGCGCCGCGTCCTGGCGCGGGATCTCGAAGACGGGGCTCACGAGCGAGAGCGTGAGATAGCGTCCGATTTCGGGCTCGTCGGCGCCGAGAAAGGAGAAGTCTCCCGCGGGGAGCGTCACCGTGACGGTTTCGCCCGGACGGGCGCGCAGATCCTCGAGCGCCTCTTCGTCGGCCGCAGCGAGGACGGCGAAGATCGACCAGGGGGTCACGAGAGCGCCGAGCCAAAGCGGCCCCGTGCGCTCAAAGCCCAGTGCGCGCACTGAAAGGTTGGGGTTCAAAAGCGGAAGTCCCGCCATGCGGGTTCGGGCGATGCGCTCGAATCCGCGCTGAAATGCGGTTTCGGGATTCTGCGGAAAAACGGTTCCTTCGGTCATCCTTCTTTCTCGTTGTGTCGTATGAAAGAAGCCTAGCGCGATTTTCCGGACTTTGCCCATCCGTCCGTGGAGGGGATTCGTCGTGGAAAAAACCTCCTTTCTATTTCCAAAGGAGAGGGGTGCATTGGCCGAAAGAAGGTCTGGTTCCTCGTCCGCTTGCGCGTCGGCTTCGAAAGCCGGGTAACCCGCACTCCCGCGGCGGAAAAATTGCGGGTTGCGGCGCAGATCGACGGCAAAGTGTGTCGTGAGGCGTCGAGGAATCGTCTCTCTTCTTACTCTCCGAGATGGTTTCCTGTAGGAAATAGTCCGAAGGGACTAACAGGGCATAGTCGTGGTTACGCTCAAAAAGCCCGTTTCTCCGCACCGTTCTAAGTCCATCGGAGACTTTCCTATTTTCCGTTCGGCTCCTAGACTTGACAATGAAAGTCGTCGTCCCCGCCTTTTGCGGTGAAGACGGCGAAAAACCCCGAGAGGAGAACCTCCATGTTTGAAACGCAATATCAGGCACTGCGGCGTCAAGGCGTCAGCCGACGCAGCTTCCTGCAGTTTTGTTCGCTCACGGCCGCGAGTCTCGGACTCGGCAGCGCCGGCGCCGAAGAAATTGCCGAAGCCATGCAGACGAAACCCCGTACGCCCGTGATTTGGCTCCACGGTCTCGAATGCACGTGCTGCACCGAGTCCTTCATCCGCTCCTACCATCCGGTGGCGAAGGACCTCGTTCTCTCCATGATCTCGCTCGACTACGACGACACGATCATGGCCGCGGCCGGGCATCAGGCCGAAGCCGCTCTCGAAGACACCATCCGGAAGTTCAACGGCAACTACATCCTCGCCGTCGAAGGGAACGTGCCCCTGAACGAAGACGGCATCAACTGCATTCCCGGCGGGGAAACCTTCCTGCAGAAGATTCAGCACGTCGCCAAGGGCGCCAAGGCCGTCATCGGTTGGGGCTCCTGCGCCGCCTGGGGCTGCGTGCAGGCCGCCAAGCCCAATCCCACGAAGTCCGTCCCGATCACGGAAATCATCAAGGACAAGCCCATCGTGCTCGTTCCGGGCTGCCCGCCGATTCCGGAGGTGATGACGGGCGTCATCACCTACATCCTCACCTACGACCGCATCCCGCCGCTCGACCGTCTCGGCCGTCCGAAGATGTTCTACGGCCAGCGCATTCACGACAAGTGCTATCGCCGCGCCCACTTCGACGCCGGCCAGTTCGTCGAGACCTTCGACGACATCGGCGCGAAGCTCGGCTACTGCCTCTACAAGGTCGGGTGCAAGGGCCCGACGACCTACAACGCCTGCTCGACCATCCGTTGGAACGAGGGTCTCTCCTGGCCCGTGCAGTCCGGTCACGGCTGCATCGGCTGCTCGGAAAACAACTTCTTTGACAAGGGCAGCTTCTACAACCACGAACCCGACATCCTGCCTCCGGGCTGGGGTGGCGTCGAAGCCACGGTCGACAAGGTCGGCATCGCCACCGTTGCCGTCGTCGGCGTGGCCGCCGCAGCGCACGCAGCCATGAGCGCGGTTGCCCAAGCCCGCGCCAAGACCAACAAGGACATCGGAGGTAAAGAATGAGCAACAGCCAGAACACCCGCCGCGTTGTCGTTGACCCCGTCACCCGCATCGAAGGTCATCTGCGCGTGCAGGCAGAAATCGACGCCAACGGCGTCATCACCGACGCGATGAGCACCGGCACGATGTGGCGCGGTCTCGAAGTGATTCTCAAGGGGCGCGATCCGCGCGACGCATGGGCGTTCGTCGAACGCATCTGCGGCGTCTGCACCGGCATTCACGCGCTTGCAGCCGTGCGCGCCGTCGAAGACGCTATCGGCATCAAGATCCCGAAGAACGCCAACATCATCCGCAACCTGATGAATGCCACCCTGTACGTACAGGACCATCTGGTGCACTTCTATCAGCTCTCGGCTCTGGACTGGGTCGACGTGGTGAGCGCTCTTTCCGCCGATCCGCGCGAAACGAGCGAAATTCAGCAGAAGATCAGCCCGCATCACCATCTGGCGACCGCAGGCTACTTCCGTGACGTACAGGCGCGTCTGAAGAAATTCGTCGAAAGCGGCCAGCTCTCCATCTTCAAGAACGGCTACTGGGGACACCCGGCCATGAAGCTGCCGCCGGCCGTCAACCTCCTTGCCGTCGCGCACTACCTTGAAGTGCTCGACTTCCACAAGGAAATCATCAAGATCCACACAATCCTCGGCGGCAAGAACCCGCATCCGAACTACCTCGTGGGCGGCGTTGCCTGCCCGATCAACATGCACGACACGGGCGCCGCAGGCGTCATGGTCAACGAAGTGAGCATGAACTACATGCGCGACATCGCCAAGGCGTGCGTGGACATCGTCAACAATGTCTACATTCCCGACGTCAAGGCGATTGCGAGCATGTATCCGGAATGGTTCAAGATCGGCGGCGGCATCAGCTCCAAGAACCTCCTTTGCTACGGCGACTTCCCTGAAATTCCGAATGAATGGAGCGAAAAGAGCTTGATGATGCCCATGGGCGCCATCATTGACGGCAAGTTAAACGAAGTGCATCCGGTTGACCTGCGCAACCCGGACGAAATCCAGGAATTCGTCGATCACTCGTGGTACAAGTACCCGGGCGACAAGAAGGGGCTGCATCCTTGGGACGGCGTCACCGACCATGCCTTCGGCTTTGCACCGGACTCCGACGGCACGCCGCAGAAGTACAACTGGATTTCTCAAAACGGCAAGTACACGTGGGTAAAGAGCCCGCGCTGGAAAGGACACATGATGGAAGTCGGACCGCTTGCCCGCGTCGTCATGGGCGTTGTCAAGAACATGCCGCAGTACAAGGATCCGGCTCTGGCCACTTTGAAGGAACTCAACCTTCCGCTCGAAGCCATGTTCTCGACGCTCGGCCGCCACGCCGCCCGCGCGCTCGAAGCAAGCTTCATGGCCGACATGATGGTGAAGTACGTCGACGATCTGATCGCCAACATCCGTGCCGGCGACGAAGCTGCCGCCAACATGGAATTCTGGGAACCCAAGACCTGGCCCAAACAGTGCAAGGGCGTGGGCGCGTGCGAAGCACCCCGCGGCGCACTGGCACACTACTGCGTCATCGACAACGGCAAGATCGCCAACTGGCAAGCTGTTGTTCCGACGACGTGGAACGCCAGCCCGCGCGATACGGAAGGCAACCACGGCGCCTTTGAAGCTTCGCTTATCGGCACCAAACTTGCCAAGCCCGAAGAGCCGCTTGAAATCATCCGCACGATCCACTCGTTTGACCCGTGTCTCGCGTGCGCCACGCATGTGTTGGACAACAAGGGCGAAGAGCTCGTGAGCGTCAAGGTTCGTTAACGCGAACGTTGTCGTGTCAAGTCCGAACGAGCGGCAGACGCTGTTTGCTGCCCGCCCGGATCAACAGATGGAAGGTACGTTTATGAAAATCGATCCCGTCACCTATGAAGTTGACGTTTCGGCAGGAACGCACCCGCTGTACGTGTGGGAAGCGCCCGTGCGAATCTGGCACTGGGCGATGGCCGTGTGCATGGCGGTGATGATCGTCACGGGTTTTCTCATCGGAGCTCCTCTGGTGGCAAACCTCGGCGACACCTGGGCGACGTATGACTTCGCATACATTCGGCTTGCGCACTTTGCTGCCGGCATGATCTTTACGGTCATCTTTATCTGGCGACTGTACTGGGGCATCGTCGGCAACAAATACTCGCGCATGATCCTCGTGCCGCCGCTTTGGAGCCTGAAGTGGTGGAAGATGCTCTTTGAGCAGGTCACGTACTACCTGTTCCTGAGAAAAACCTCCCCCGAGTACGCCGGTCACAACCCGCTTGCTCAGTGCGCCATGTTCTTCATGTTCACTCTGGGCAGCATCGTGATCATCATCACGGGTCTGGCGCTCTACGCTCAGGCCTGGGGCGCCGACGCCGGCTGGTACGCCTGGTTCGAGTGGGTGTTCGTGCTCTTTGGCGACAGCCAGGCCGTTCGCACCACGCACCACGCGTTCATGTACATCTTCATCCTCTTCTCGATTGCTCACATCTACATGAGCTTCCGCGAAGACGTCATGGGCGGCGCCACCACCATCAGCTCAATGACGAGCGGCTTGAGAATGTTCAAGCACGGCGGCGAAGAACACTGACCGCAACTCAACCCGTGCAGCCCTACGGGGCTGCCGCATCCGACGGACTGCAGGCGACTGCGGTCCGTGTTTTTTATGCGCGGTGTAGGTCGGCTGAAGTACTCTGTTTTCGACGAACGACTGAAGAATAAGACGCTGCTTTCGCGCAAAATTGTTAAGTCCCGTGCAACAGACGATTTCATCCTAATTTGTCAGGTTCTTCTCATGCAAACTGTTCCCGGATTTGATCTTTTTGAACCGATCGACGTGCTCGTTTTAGGTGTCGGAAACATTCTTTGGGCCGATGAAGGCTTCGGCGTTCGCGCCGTCGAAGCGTTCAACGCCCGCTACAAACTCCCTGAAAAGACAAAGGTCGCCGACGGCGGCACGCTCGGCATGTACCTCCTGGAACTGATCGGCTCCACCAAAGACCTGCTTCTTTTTGACTGTGCTGACCTACAGGAAAAACCGGGCACACTCAAGCTCCTTACAAACGACGAGGTTAAGTTCTGGTCGGCCACCAAAATTTCGCCGCATCAAACAGGCATGAACGAAGTGCTGGCACTTGCCGAACTGCAGGGCCACGCACCGGAACGCATCGCCGTGGTCGCCATTCAGCCGGAAATTCTGCAGGACTACGGTGGGTCATTGACACCCGCCTGCGAATCGGCGCTTGCGCAGGCTGTCGAGATAGCCAAAGATGTGCTGACCGGTTGGGGCTACGAGGTTGTTCGTCGATCCGAAGGCGAAACAGTGGCGCCTCTGGGTGACGCTTCGCTCAACAAACGCGACTACGAAACACAGCGCCCTTCCGAAAAAGAAGCGCCACGCGAAGGCGACATTCGCTTCTTTCCCAAATTCCAATAAGGAGACCACAAGATGTGCATCGCCGTTCCCATGCGCGTTCTGGAAGTTCGCAACGACTGCGACGTGGTCGTGACGCGGCCCGGACGCACGGAGATCGCCAATGCTTCCTTTGCCGATAAAATGCCCGAGGTCGGCGATCTGGTTCTGGTTTTCCGCGGCACAATTCTGCGCACCGTCTCTCAGGACGAAGCACTGAAAATCGAGTCGGCTTTGTGCTGCGTGGAAGAAGCAATGCGCACGGATGAAGCCGAGAGCGCCGACGCCGCCTTTGCCGACATCATTGAAAACACCGGAAAGTTACCGCCTCACTTGCAAAAGCTCGTCGGACAAAAGACACTATGAGGCCAACGGCCCACTTCGGAGACAACTGCGGTCTACCGTACAATTGCGCACATTGACGGTACCTTTCTTTTGCTTATCCGATGTCTGACGTCTTGTCCGTTCTCGCCTCTTCTCTTAACGATACGCAGTTGGCCGCAGCCGCTCGCCGCCTAAAAAACTCAACGGTAAACGGCGGTAATCGCTCGGCGGCTCTCACGGCGCTCATTGAACTGGCCCGCAGCCAAAAGCGCATGGCGGTTTTGATCTGCGCCAACGCGTTTGACGTCGCGCGGCTCAATCAGGAAATCGCCTGGCTCGATCCCTCACTCAAAGTTTCGAGCCTTCCCGACTGGGAAACTCTTCCCTACGATACCATGAGTCCGCACGCAGACCTGGTAAGCGAACGCCTGGAAACCCTTTATAACCTTACGAGCGACGATCTGCAGGCCCGGCCCGATGTGTTGATTGCGGCAGCTAGCACCGCCGCGCAACGCTTTGCGCCAAAGTCTTATGTTGCCGGCAATACGTTTTTCTTTCGCAAAGGTCAAACCATAAGCATCGGTAAGTTGGAGGCCTCCCTCGTTGCCGCAGGCTACGGACGCGTCGAGCAAACAATGGCACCCGGCGAATTTGCGGTTCGAGGCGGCATCATGGACATCTTTCCGATGGGGGCCGGCACTCCGTTGCGGCAATCCGCCGTTTCGATCCCGAATCGCAACGAAGCACCGGCAGCGTTGATCGCGTGCGTATTTTGCCCGGTCACGAATTTGCCTTTGACGAAGAATCCCGCAATCGGTTCCGTGCCGCCTGGCGCGCCGCTTTCCCTGGCGACCCGAACAAATGCCCGGTCTACGTGGACGTGGGTTCGGGAATTTGTTCCCCTGGCATAGAGTACTATCTACCCCTCTTTTTTGAGTCAACCGGAACGCTTGCCGATTATCTTCCGGACAATGCGCTTTTCATCACGTTAGGTGAGACACGAGACGCTATCGACTCCTTCATGCGTCAGACGCAGGAGCGTTACAAGTTTCTCTCGCACGACGCACAACGACCTGCTTTACCCCCTGAAAAACTCTTTGACAAAGCCGACAGCTTTTTCGACGCTATCGCCCCCTTTGGTCGCATTTCTCTGAAGGCCCCCGAAACGGGAATTGACACGTCACTCACGATTGAGCGCTCAGCCAAAGACCCTGCTGCCAAACTCAAGGACTTCGTCGCAAAATGCCGCATTGAAAAAAAGCGCATTTTGATCGTAGCAACCGGTTCGGGCCGTGCTGCGCGCTTGCAGGAACTTCTGCGCGACGGCGTGCGCGAACCCGAGCTCGTCGAATCGTTTGCCGCGTTTGTCAATGGCTCAGAGCCGCTTGCCATTGCCGTAGGGCCCCTTTCGGGCGGCTTCGTGCTTGAAGAACCCGGCTTGGTCATCATTACCGAGTCCGCACTCTAC
>ENA-OPCB01002159-OPCB01002159.1-human-gut-metagenome-genome-assembly--contig:-NODE-2159-length-11047-cov-3.319505_pt1 | contig 11047 bp, 7 predicted proteins | sample MGYA00241561_ERZ501473 | MGnify/ENA primary metagenome ERZ501473 (study PRJEB25962, sample SAMEA2042519) | human gut metagenome | biome: human gut; feature: human-associated habitat; material: faeces... | reverse complement strand
ATACGCGCACGGGCTGCCAAAGTCAGCAATCCGCGTACACCGAAGCAACAGGAACAACGTGGCAAATTTGCCACGGCATTCAGTTTTCTGAAAACTATAAAACCTTTCATACGCATTGGTTACAAGGAATTTACACAGGATAAATCCGCCTTCAACGCCGCTATGTCCTATACTCTGAAAAGAGCCGTGACTGGCAGTGGAAAAGAAATCAGGATTGACTTTGACCGGGTATTGGTTTCTATGGGAACCCTAATGCCGATATTTGAAGGTACAGCTACGCAAAACGGAAATAAGATGTACTTCAACTGGCAGGACAATAGCGGTATGGGGAATGCAGAAGATACAGACATTGCTATGTTACTGGTATACAACAAAGACAAAGAAACGGCCGTTTATGATACGAAAACTGCACTGCGCTCTTCCCAACACGCTGAACTACAACTTCCTTCCGACTGGCAAGACGATGAGCTAATAGCTTATCTCAGTTTTTGCAGTGCCGATGGAAATACTATAGCCAATAGCATTCGCCTGTCGGTTTCTGCAATTGACACACCGGAAAATGAGATAGAAATACTAACAGAACCTATTCCTAAAAACTATAAAAATCCTACCTCCATCAAGAAAAAAGGGACTCAGATTCAGATAAAACAAAATTCATCATACGCTCCCCCCAAGGACATTCGGACATGGAAGTTCAAGCCACCACAATGGACCGATATTTCACCCCAGGCTCCGCTACCCTTAATTCCCTGCACACAAAGAGCCAATATCCTGTCAACAAAAAGTTAACTCCTTGCCGACAAGGTATTAACTTCCTGTTGATAGTTTTTACAGCTTACAAGACCCCCGCGTCAGTATCGCTATTCTGCATTTTTTTATTATTACTCTTGTAGTCGCGTCCGAAGTTGATGTTCCATGACAATGTAACACAAATCATGCGGGCAACATCATCGATGTGATACTGATAGCTGTATCCTGCATATTTGTTCCAGTCCTCCTCATTGCGTTTGTAATCCTTCTGGAAAGGATTGAACATACGCAGTCCGACATTCAACCGTTTCCAACGATATTGAAGGTCAATTGCATGTGCCTCTTCACCGGTAGCCAGAACTTCGCCAAAGAAATAATCACTATTATGCTGGAATTCAACAGAAGCTGTGAAGTTTTTATACATAAAGGTAGCAGCTACATCCCAACCGATGCTGTGCTGTGTATGGCGAAAATCAATACCGTTACTCCAATATTTACGACTTTCGATGCTTCCACTCAGTTGCAACACATTCCAAAGCATACCTACACGTCCATCCAGACCTACAGTCCAGTCCTGGAAACTGGAATGATTAGCGTAACTATGGACAAATCTATCATCCTCACGATAAATATGAGGCATGATGGCCTTATCACGGTAGTTATACTGGTTGCGCAATCCGATATCCCATTTGCCCTTACTGTAATTCAAACGGAAAGTAGAACGGTAATAAGAATAAGGTTTCAGGTTCGGGTTACCACGTTCCGACTGCAAAGAATCGGTCAGCTGCTCTACAGCACTTAACTGCGAGAGCGAAGGATTCATTGTATTGACATTTCCATTCAGTGAGATGCTCCACTGATCGTTGAAGGCATACGTCAGGTTCAGACGCGGGTTCAAAGAATAGGTTTCATAATCTTCCTGCCCTATCTGCTGAAACCATGAGCGGGTGACACCCATTCCGAGACGATAACCCAGTTTACCCCATTTACCATTATACTGTGCGTAAGCATAAGTATCAGCCTGTTTCATCTGCGAACTGTATTGCAGCGTACCATTATAATCATTATCCGTATATCCCTGAGTATGACGTACGCCTGCACTCAATTTTCCTCCATCTTTAAAAGCTTTCTCATAGATACCTTCACCGATCAACGAATATTTTTTACCGCGTATCCCCGAATAGTAATCTACTACCGGCTCTCCGGACAACAATTCGGTATAGCTGCTACGATTCTTGGTATTAATATATGTACCTACGACATTGAGAGCCAGGAATTGCTTATGCTTCAGGTTTTTCTGAAAATAAAGATCTAGATAAGGACTGAGGTTGCGGTCATGATTCCACTCTTCACGATCGGTTACGGAATTGGGAAATTCTTCGGTATACAGTTTGCCTTTCATTCGTAAATCAGGATCATTATAGTGAGAAAAGCCCACGGTAGCGTTCAGCATATACTTGTCAGTCTCTTGCAGATTATAGGTTACAGCACCCCATTGTTGCAAGTTCTTCTTTTTGTTTGCCTCAGCATACTGGCTGCGATGGTACTGACTACCATCTTCAAAAGTGAACGTTTCATTCTTATCGAACCATATCTCGTTGAAATATTGCAAGCGGTTACCGTAGTAAAAGCTAATCTCCGATTGTTTGAAATTTACTTTTCCCGTCAGATTATGATTGCCAAAGCCACTCTTCAGGCTTTGCATACCATTGTAACCGAAAGAGCCTCCCACTTCATAACGGCGAACGATGTAGTTTATCACCGCACCTGCATCGCCATAGCGCAGACCTGGATCTTCTTGAAACTCAACACGTATAACCTCTTCAGGCAACAGGGCAGTGACTTCTTCTTTTGTAGCTTTTCGTCCATTGATACAGAGTTGTACACTGCTACCATCGGTCATGCCTACACTGCCATCCATACTATTAACACGAAGCCGGGGCAACATCAGATGGCGCAACATGTCCACACCATTGTTTGATGCACTAATTTGTTTTTTACTGGGAAATATCAATTTCTGATCTGCCCGACTCACTCTGCTGGAAGCGGTAACAGTTACTTCACCCAACTCTTGCGAAGCGTCTGCCAAAGTTAGCGTACCTACATCAGCGGTACGTTCAAAGCCCTGGAGAGAAAGATACAACGATTGATAACCGATGCTGGAAATCGCCAACCGATAGTCTCCGGCAACGATTTTCTGAAGTTTGAATTCACCCTTTTCACCAGTAGTAGTTCCGGTTACAAAGGCAGAATCTACGGTTTGCAACACTACGTTAGCATAAGGAAGCGGTTGCTGCGCTTCATCCACCAGTTTTCCACTGATATTTTGTGCCATAAGGCTGATGCATGCAGTTAAGCAAAGCATTGACAAGATAATCCTTTTCATTTTTAATATGTAATATGTAGTAGTTTCATCATGAATCGTTTACTTAAATCAAATAAAAAGAGGAAACTCCATTGAAGTTTCCTCTTTTTATCTCGAAATTAGAGTATGGCTGATTAGCCATTAACTCTTTTTTCTTTAATTCTTGCTTTCTTACCGGTAAGAGCACGCAGATAGTACAATTTAGCGCGACGAACCTTACCTACCTTGTTCACTTCGATGCTGTCGATAGCCGGTGATTCGATTGGGAAAATACGTTCTACACCTACGGTACCAGACATTTTGCGTACAGTGAAACGCTTTTTGTCTCCATGACCGGAAATCTTGATAACAACACCACGATACAGCTGTACACGTTCTTTGTTACCTTCGATGATACGATATGCTACTGTAACAGTGTCACCTGCTTTGAAGCTCGGGTGTTGTTTACCGGTAGCAAATGCTTCTTCTGCAATTTTAATTAAATCCATTGTTATTATTCTTAAATTGTTTGATCGTTACAACGCAACATACCAGGCTTCTCTCGTAGGTCCTGACAGCGATTGCGCGAAAGCGGTGCAAAGGAACGAATTATTCGGCAGATACACAAATAATTCGCTCGTTTTTTGCTTAGCGACGATCGCCTGAAGAACGGCTGGAACTACCGGAACTGCTGCTTCTTGTTGAAGAAGAACCGCTGCTGCGTGTACTGCTTCCGGAAGAACTCCGTACACTAGAAGAACTGCTTTCCTTACGTCCGGTACTCGGTGTAGTACTGCTGCTACGGCGGGAAGAGCTTGTATTGCTCTTCGTTTCACTACTGCTATTGGTACGCGTACTGCCACTGTTAGTACGAGAGCTGCCACTATTACGTGAACTACTATTATTGGTACGCGAGCTATTATTAGTGTCAGTAGCACTACTCTTCGTACTACTGTTGGTACGACGTGAACTGCTGCTGGTATTAGTAGTTGCACCGTTGTTCGTACTTTCCCTGCGGGTAGTGCTTGGAGTGGTAGTGCGATTGCTACTTGAACTACTGCGACGGGTAGTGTACACATCATCTCTCGACGGCGCACGGTCAGAGCCGGGACGTACAGTTACAGAGCCAAAATCCGAACGGCGGTGTGTTGTATAGGATTTTGTATCACGAATTCGATACGAACCATTATAGTATGGATGTTTGTAACGTCCGCGATAATAGCTCACATTATTATGATGCGTGCGATAGTGCCCTCCTACATACGTGCGGTAGTGATACGGACGGGGGAAATAGAAATGATTGTGGTTGGTATACGTGATATAAACACGGAAGTACCAACGGTTTCCACTGGTATAGATGGGGCGGTAAAAATACTCCGCCTGCATAAAGCGGGCATACTGCCGGCTACTAAGCACCCAGCGGAGATCGTCATTACGTACATCCAGATAGTCATAATATCGGTTGAGTGCCCACTCATTACCATATAGCACATCGTCCATTACATAGCGTACACCGGAAATGAAGTCATAATTGATTTCATATACATCATTGTATTGTTCGGTGCTCAGGTTCAGCTCATAAGCCATTTTATCTGTGAGGAAACGAGTCTCCTTACGTACTTTGCTATTACTCATAGCATTCGTGCCTGCGCTGCAAACAGCAGTACTCAAAGTGGCAAGCAGGATAAATAATATTCGTTTCATGATAGCGTTTTTTACTTAGTTTATGAATTGTCTATTCTTTGTTGGAAACAAAAATAGGGGAAGATTATCCCCTATCCATTTGTTTCTCTCTATTCTTATATAGGGATTTCCCTAATCTGTTTAGGACTTTGGAGATTTTGCCAATATGATGCCATCCTCTTTCAAAATGATGAGATGTTTCTTATAGAGGTCGCCTACACCTTTCTTGAAAGTTTTCTTGCTAACGCCAAAAGTGGCATAAATGTCATCTGCCGGACTTTTATCATTCAGAGATATCTGTCCGCCATTATCCTTTATATATTGCAACAGGGTTTTCGAGAAGTCATCCACTTTTTCAAAGCCCGGCTTCTGAAGTATCAAGTCTATCTTACCATCCTCACGTACTTGCTTGATAAAAGCTTTCACCTGATCGCCGGTATGCAAGGGTTGGAATATCTCGCTATCATACAACAAGCCACCATACTTATTCTCAATGATCGCCTTGAAGCCTAAATCCGTTTTTTGCCAGATGAGGATATTCACCTCATCTCCAGCTTCATAAGGCGCTGCCTCTTTAGAAAGATAGCGGTCTACTTTGGCTGAAGCTACGATACGGTAGCTTTCATCATCCAGATGAGCATGGATAACGTATTTCTTTCCTACCTGCATCTTCATCTTCTGTTCACGGAAAGGCACGAAAAGGTCTTTCATCAACCCCCAGTTCAAGAATGCTCCATACTCATTTACCCATGCTACTTCCAAACAGGCAAACTCACCTACCTGCACCAACGGTGTCAATGTTGTGGCTATCCAGATATATAAATACATTCAATTCGTCTTCCGGCTGGCAACCTTCAGGCACATAACGCAAAGGAAGCAGGATTTCTCCATCTTCACCACCATCCAGATACATACCGAACTCCACTTCCTTGACTACCTGCAAGATATTGAATTTACCTAATTCGATGCTCATAATTTCTTTCGTTTGGGGCAAAGATAATGTAAACCAAAGGCAGTACAAAATAAGCTTGATTATTTTTAATGCTAAGATGCAGCTTATCTTCGCTTTTAAGCAAAGATTAAGCATAAGGCATAACTTTTCAATCTAAGCCATAACTTTTTTCTATGAACAAATCTCTTGGAAAACAGTTATTTTTGTATCGGGAAACTAAAGATAAGAAAAATTATATTCACCTTTTAAATACATAAAAGTTATGGAATTTCTAACAAACGAAAAACTTACGATTGTAGGAGCCGCCGGAATGATTGGTTCTAACATGGCACAGACTGCCATTATGATGCATTTGACACCCAATATTTGCCTGTACGATCCGTATGGACCGGGACTGGAAGGTGTAGCAGAAGAGATGCTTCACTGTGGTTTCGAAGGACTGAACCTTACGTATACTTCCGACATCAAAGAAGCGTTGACCGGAGCCAAATACATTGTATCTTCAGGTGGTGCCGCCCGCAAAGCCGGCATGACACGTGAAGACCTGCTGAAAGGTAATGCTGCCATTGCCGAAGAGTTCGGTAAAAATGTAAAAGCTTACTGCCCGGACGTGAAACATGTAGTAGTTATCTTCAATCCCGCCGACATAACCGGATTGATCACTCTGTTGTATTCCGGTCTGAAACCTTCACAGGTAACTACTCTCGCAGCTCTCGACAGTACCCGTTTGCGTAGTGAACTCGCCAAGCATTTCCACATTTCTCCTGATAAGGTAGAAAATTGCCGTACGTATGGCGGTCACGGAGAACAGATGGCTGTTTATGCTTCAACTGCCAAAGTAGATGGTAAACCTCTGTTGGAAATCATCGGCACACCTGCCCTTACTGCTGAACAATGGGCTGAAATCCAAAGCAAGGTAACCAAAGGTGGCGCTAACATCATCAATCTTCGCGGACGCTCTTCTTTCCAAAGCCCGGCATACGTTTCCATAGAAATGATTGCTGCCGCCATGGGTGGTAAACCATTCCGTTGGCCTGCAGGTACGTATGTACACAGTCATGGCTTCGACCACATCATGATGGCAATGGAGACTGAAATCACCAAAGACGGTGTACACTACAAAGAGTTGAAAGGCACTCCGGAAGAGGAAGCCAAGCTGAAAGAAAGTTATGCTCACCTCTGTAAATTGCGTGACGAAGTGATTGGAATGGGAGTACTTCCGGCTATTAAGGATTGGAAAAGCATCAACCCGAACATTGACTAAATTATATATATAAGGGAATACCCCCGAGAACTCCTGTTTAGACTTTCCCTCTTGCGCTCACACAAACCGGGCGCAGGGGGAATTTTCTTTTATTTTTTCAGAAATCCTTTGGCTGTATTAAAAAAACTATTTATCTTTGCACCCGCAAACGAAGAAGGTGCCATAGCTCAGTTGGTAGAGCAAAGGACTGAAAATCCTTGTGTCCCCGGTTCGATTCCTGGTGGCACCACTTTTCGAAAAAGGTATCGGAATGTAGCGCAGTTGGTAGCGCACTACGTTCGGGACGTAGGGGTCGGGCGTTCGAGTCGCCTCATTCCGACACAAAAAAGGTCTGATTCTCAAAAGGAGTTAGACCTTTTTTGTTACATTCTCAATCCCCCAAACAACATTATTCTAATCCGATTCTATTATGCTTGACATCATACTGATCATATTAGGAAGTCTATGCCTCATAGTAGGCTTATTGGGATGTATCCTCCCTATAATTCCCGGACCACCCATTTCATACGCCGGTTTGTTATTACTCCATATTACAGATAAGGCGCAATTTTCTACATCGCAATTACTGATTTGGTTATTTCTGGTAGTGATAGTACAAGTATTGGACTACTTCACTCCCATGATTGGAAGCAAATACAGCGGAGGAAGTAAATGGGGCAGTTGGGGCTGCCTGATAGGTTCAATCGTCGGAATCATCTTTCTTGGCCCGTGGGGAATTGTTATCGGTCCTTTTGGAGGAGCTTTCATCGGAGAACTCTTGGGAGACAGAAGTGCAAGGGATGCCCTAAAATCAGGTATTGGAGCACTGATTGGTTTTCTGGTAGGGACAGTGTTTAAGGTAGTAGTTTGTGGATACTTCGTGTGGTGTTTCGTAAAGGCATTGATATAATTTCACCACAGAGTGACACAGAGTTTAATTTGAAATCAGAACTCTGTGGGACTCTGTGTCACTCTGTGGTGATTATACTATTATCGTTGTAATGTAATTCCCATCAACCCAATCACCACATCATTAGAAAGAGTTTCAAGAACGAGGTGGGAAAGTTTCTTATCAGGATTCAAGGGCATTTCAAGCAATATGGCAGCACCACCATCCAATTCACGGGAGGCACCTGGAAAGCCTAATTCTTCTCCAAAGTTATTGCTAATCTCGCCTGTTTTAAGACGCAGGCGATAAAGTGCCGGAGCATGTCGGTTGAAAGCCAGACCATCTTCAAAGAAAATATGCTCAATGGGCGCCCAGTTATCGGGATTACGCAAAGCCATCTTATCGCAAGTACCATCTTTGTAATAAACACGGATCAGCCCATTGTCAATATGGCACTGCATGTGATTGGTGCTACCTGCCATGAGTAAATATGCACGGGATGCCTTTCCTTTGAGAGAGACCGTCAAACTATCCGGATAATTATCCCACAAGGATGTGAAAGCTATATTTTGGCCCTCAGCAGGAGTACGGAAAGGAACTCCCAGCTTAGTATTCAACACTCCCTTCTGAACGGAAGAGCTAAGTCTGGAATCATCAATATCCACCGTATGCAAAGGATGGCACCATTCACCGATGCCTTGCTTGGGTATCTGCAAAGTGGTATATGGAGACCGAGGTGAAAGATACTCATTACGGAATATATCTGTAACGGCAGAATTGAATTGTTCATCCATCACAACCGGTTCACACTTAAAAGAATTGACTTTAGCGAAGGCGGAGAACTGAGTAGAATCATCCTTATCTGCGGACAGCGGATTATCTACAGGAACCCACCATTTCATATCCCCTTGTTGCATCGGAACAAAACATACAGGAGCTTCAGCTGAAACAGCTTCTATCTGAGACTTTGTCGGACTACCAAGCACTTCCCCGCCCCATTCAATGTTAATTTCCACTTTTTCATCCGAGGAAGCAGGGATAACGACGGAAAGTACCGGACGGCTGATGGAGTTCTCTACCAATGTCCATGTTGCAGGCTTTCCATTGACTGTAAGCTTCGCCACTTCCGAGCGCTGAGCCGGAAACTGAAGTTCCAATGTACGTACCGCAGGTAATCGGTGGATAATTGCATAGGATGTTGCAGTTTCATTAGTATGCTTAAAGTCAAAATCAATATCCGGAGTATGCAGAGATGCAAAAGGCCAGGAGGAGGGTAAGCCGGGTTTCACCAGCAGGCGTCCGTTCATGGCATCAGGAAGGATACCATAGAGTCCTTGTATCAATACACGGGAAGCTACACCTATAGGATCCCCGAAATCACGGTAACACTCTCCACGAGCAGCATCATAAAAACTGATTTGCCCGAAGTTACCGGGGCTTTCACCCAGATACATACCATCGAGGACAGAACTCTTGAGCAGATGAAAACCTGCATCCGCACGTCCTGCCTGGAAATAAGCAAGAGCAGTATGCATCACTTCGGCAAAAGCAACATTGTTGATACTCCAGGAATAAGGCAACCAGTTCGTAGTGGAGATAGTAGCATAACCTTCATCTTTCAAACCATCGCCACAAACGGGGATATGCGGTATTTCGCGATCCACATAACTGGTGGCAAGATAAGCTTGGAAAGGATCAGCGATGTTGCTATCCAATGCATGATAAATAGTCCATACACCAGGACTGGTATGCAAACGTTTATGCCCCATGAAATCCTGAAACTCAGCCCAATGTCCACGTTCGGGCATCCAAAGGCGGGCATTCAGAGCTTTCAGTATTCTGTCAGCTTCTTCACGATAGGGTGCAGGGTCTTCTCCAATCTTCTCGGCAATCATAGCTGCGAGGCGATTGGAACGATAGTTATAGGCAGAAGAATGAGTGACCGCACCACTATTATAATAAAGGGCATCACTTGCCCAGATGCAGGCATAGGCATCATAAAGTCCGTCATTATCGGGATCATAGTTTCGTTTTTCCCAAGCAAGGTGACGGGTCAGGACAGGCCACATACGGCGGGCGTATTCCAAATCACCGGTCCAGTTGAAATGCCACAAGAGTTCATCAATATAACAAAGATTCATGTCATAATGATGCATCTGATCGTTCCGACGGGGGTTACGGCAGATATAACCGTTACTATATTGGGGTGTTCCCCACTTCTTTTCGGAACGTGCCAAAGCAAGAGTTGAATCCTGTGCAGGGTGTGGAATCGTGTTCGGCACTTCTGTCACCTGACTGGCGGCATAAGCATTGAAGTGCGTACGGGCACGGTCGTGCCAACCTAAGGCATCACCGGTATAAGCAGCACGCCAGCCACTGAGAGGCATACGCCAGCCAATAGCACCATGCAACCAGACTTCACCATCCCAGATGCCATCCGCAGCTACGGCAAGGGCACCACCCAGAGTATTAAAGTATGGATCGGGAGTTATGATCCTGATACGTGAGGCAAGATCGGCACGGGCTTGTTCAGACTTATTATAAAGGGCAATGCCTTCTTCCTGTGAAGGTACTACCAAGGAATAGTCACGTACAAGTACATAAACATCCTGCCGGTCGAAAAGGGAGATACCCAATGATTGTAATTGTTGAGGTTGCTCGGGTGCATCAAAACAACCGGGAGGATCGGCCCCCATATCACCGTTACGACTCAATCTGTTCAGGCGGATTTCACTCAACATAGGGCGCAAAACCGCGCCTACAGGCATATTTACGGGGGTAATCTTCCAAATGGCAGCATCCTCATCCGGCAAAGCAAGAGCAGAGATTTGCAGTTCAGCATCTGTTCCCCAGGAGGGGTGCTTCAGACGATAGGAACGCCGTCCGGGAGTGTAACGAGACTCACACCAAGCGGTCTCTTCCAATGGAGTCACTGAACTATCAGCCAGTACGAGATGGAAATGTAAATTCTTACTGTTGCGCTTTTCGTAGACAGCAAAAATAGGACGGTCACTCGTTTCCAGACGGAAAGCGGTATGGCTGCCATAAAGGGCACGAGTATAGCGATTCTTTCCATTGACACTTACAAAATCTTCACCGTCCGGGCGATATTGCAGGGTACGGGCAGCACCCCGCTTATGATCATTGTAAGAGGTGGATTCGATGCGGTCGCCGGCACTTTGCGGT
>ENA-OPCB01002147-OPCB01002147.1-human-gut-metagenome-genome-assembly--contig:-NODE-2147-length-11087-cov-3.533539_pt1 | contig 11087 bp, 9 predicted proteins | sample MGYA00241561_ERZ501473 | MGnify/ENA primary metagenome ERZ501473 (study PRJEB25962, sample SAMEA2042519) | human gut metagenome | biome: human gut; feature: human-associated habitat; material: faeces... | reverse complement strand
GAACCTCTCAGTTCAACGGTTTTCAAGACCGCCGCAATCGACCACTCTGCCATCTTTCCAATAAGTAAATCGTGTGACCTGGGAGGGGCTCGAACCCTCGACCCAATGATTAAGAGTCATTTGCTCTACCAACTGAGCTACCAAGTCATTCATGCTATCGTTGTTTCTCGATTGCGGGTGCAAAGATAAGAGTTTAATTTTTCTTCGCAAACTTTTTCCGCGTTTTTTACACAAAATTTTAATCAAATTCAAATATATCAGACGGTGTAGTCCGTTTCAGAGCATGCAGGGAAACATCCTTTCCAACCCGTACCCCTTCTTGAAACAGGCGGAAATCGACTGTCTTATAAGCAAGTTCGGGATGGTTATTGTCACGGCTCAGGTGACACAACCAGATATCTTTTAATTTGGGATCATAATGAGTTGCGAGGAATTCGGCAGCTTCACGGTTGCTCAAATGTCCGGTCGGGCTGGCTACGCGTTCCTTCAGAAAAGCAGGATACGTGCCGAATTGCAACATCTCCTCGTCATAATTGGCTTCTATGATCAGGTGGTTCGCCATGCCCATGTATTTACTTACCGTTTCGGTAATATGGCCGACATCCGTTGCCAACGTAAACTTATGATCTCCATATTCGATATAATAACCCACATTATCGGTACTATCATGCGGGACTTCGAAAGCAGTAATGCGGAAATCGCGGATCATAAAAGGCACTTCCTTTTCTATCACCTTACGCGAACTGACAAGCGTTTCCTCCACGTAGCGACTCTTGCTGATTCCTCGGTGGACGGCCTCTGTCGTATAAACAGGAATACAATGTTTCTCTCCCAGACAACCTACAGTCTTGATATGATCGGCATGATCGTGCGTGATCAGGACTGCAACAATTTTGGAGAAATCGATCGCTTTATCTTTCAACACCTTCTTTATGGTACGAATACCGATACCTGCATCAATCAACACGCCGAATTCGGGTGTTCCCAGATAATAGCAGTTTCCACTGCTTCCACTTGCTAAACTCAGAAATGATAGTTTCATTTTAATTTCCAATTCAGTCCTTAAGAGGAATTACGGGCGAAATGAGTCGGGGATCGTCACCTCCCCGATCAGCGAACAGTTCATGTGGTCCTTCACCTCTTCCGGCGTCAAGCCGTGGCCGAAAAGGAACATGAGCTTGGTAACAGCACTTTCGGTCGTACTGTCGAAACCGCTTATCACTCCCGCTTCCAACAATTTATGACCAGTCTCATACCGATGCATTTCTACACTTCCGGCACTACACTGGGTTACATTTACAATCACAATTCCCCGGCTCACCGCTTCTTTCAACATCGTCAGGAACCAATCGTAGCACGGTGCATTACCGCTTCCGAACGTTTCCATCACGACTCCCTTCAGTCCCGGTATGTTCAGGATGCTTTCCACCACCTGGGGAGAAATCCCCGGAAAAAGTTTCAGCACCGCAATATTCCGGTCCAAGAGATAATGCGGTTTCAACGGTCTTCTCGAAACAGGATGGTAAACCTGCCCAGTGTCATACTTTATATAGATACCGGCATGTGCCAGCGGCGGATAATTGTATGAACGGAAAGCATTGAAGTTGTCCGCATTGATCTTACTCGTACGGTTACCCCTCAACAAGTCATTTTCGAAAAAGATACAGACCTCCGGCACAACCGGGACACCGTTTTCCTTGGCTGCGGCGATCTCGATGGCGGTGATCAGGTTTTCTTTCCCGTCGGTCCGCAACATACCGATCGGCAATTGCGAACCGGTAAAGATGACCGGTTTACTTAAGTTTTCCAGCATAAAACTCAAAGCAGATGCCGTGAAAGACATCGTGTCCGTACCATGAAGCACGACAAAGCCGTCGTACAACTGGTAATTGTCTGCAATAATCTTTACGATCTTCATCCATGACTCCGGCCCCATCTCCGATGAATCCATAGCCGGATCGAACTGAATGGTCGAAACCGCATACCCCAACTTCTTCAGTTCCGGCATATTATCCTTCAAATGTTGGAAATTGAACGATTCCAACACGCCGGTTTCGGGGTTTTCGATCATACCGATCGTTCCGCCGGTATAGATGAGCAGGATCGAGGCTTTCTCACTTTGAATGTTTATACTTGCTGTCATATCGCAAAGTTAATAATTTTATTCTTCTCCTTTTAATACAGGGACGCTTATATGATATTTTACTGCCACTATCCGTGAAACGAATATTCCGGTAGCAGCAATAAGCTGCGTCAGTGAGGGCCCGATACCCATCTGTAAGCAAGCGTAATAAATAATGCCTCCGAACACGCATGCCAGCGCATAAATATCTTTTCGGAAAATCAGCGGAACCTCGTTAATCAGGATATCGCGGATCATACCGCCGAAAGCCCCCGTAATTGTCCCCATCACAATAGCCACCCACATCGGAAACCCGAATGCCAGCGCCTTCTCGATACCGACCACGCCGAACAGTCCCAGCCCTATCGCATCGAAAATAAAGAAAGTATTGTTCAAGCTAATCACATATTTCCTGAATATGATAACGAAGAGCAACGCCAGAGCCGATATGATGAGATAAGAGGCTTGTTCCATCCAAAAAGGGGTGGCATTGAGCAGGATATCGCGGATCGTACCGCCTCCTACCGCCGTAACCACACCGACAACATAGGCCCCGAACCAGTCAAATTGTTTGGCAGAGGCCAAACGGATGCCGCTAATCGCAAAAGCGAATGTCCCGGTGTAATCGCAAAACGTAATAAAGTCTATCATTTTGATTTTTTCTGCAAAAATAAGTATTTCCTCGCAATGTTGCGGTTTTCTATAAAGATGACCTGATAATTATTTAAACCAAACGAACATCCGGCTGTTAATTATATATAAGTTTGCATTCAAAAAGGTGCTGATGACTATCTAATTAAGGGAAAAATGAAGAAATTTATACTAACCGGACTCATTTGTCTGTTTTCGTTCCCCTGGATACGGGGACAAGAATATATACCTCAAATTACACATCGTCATTATATAAGTGACACAACCCTATTCCATCCCCGCCGTCCCTGGAAAGCCGCACTCGAAACATTCGGACTCAATATGCTCGTCTGGAGCTTCGACCGATATATCGTAAAAGAGGATTGGGCTTATATCAACGGGCATACGATCAAAAGCAATTTCAAAAAAGGCCCGGTATGGGACACCGACCAGTTCACAACAAACCTTTTCTCCCACCCTTATCACGGTTCACTCTATTTCAACGCAGCTCGCAGCAACGGTATGAACTTCTGGCAATCCGCCCCGTTTGCAGCCGGCGGCAGTCTGATGTGGGAGTTCTTTATGGAGAATGAACCGCCTTCGATCAACGACATGCTGGCGACAACGTTCGGAGGAATCGAATTGGGTGAAATCACCTATCGGCTGTCCGACCTGTTCATAGACAACCGTTCGTCGGGAGCCGAACGTGTGGGGCGCGAGGTATTGGCAGGCATTTTGTCGCCGGTCCGCGCCTTCAACCGTATCATTTCAGGAGAAGCCTGGCGACACGGTTCTTCAAAAGGACGAACCTACTCTTCCGTTCCCGTCAATTTTATCGTCACGATGGGACCTCGTTTCCTCGCAGAACAAGAAGGTTCGAAACGGGGAACGACCAGTCTGAACATTAATTTCCGCATCGACTACGGGAATCCTTTCAACGATGATTTTTATTCTCCCTATGAATGGTTCCGCTTCAACTTCGGAATGGATTTGTTCTCTGCCCAGCCGGTGGTCAGCCAGGTCAATGCCATCGGAGCCTTATGGGGAAAAACTGTTTGGACGAAAGGGCCGCGTTCCCTTTCCGCCGGATTATTCCAACATTTCGACTTCTATAACTCGGAGCTCCGCGACGGAAGCGACCTGACCGTTCCTCCTTACCGCATCGCAGCACCGGCAGCAGCAGGAGGAGGCCTTATCTATTACAAGCAGGCCACATCGGGAGACAAGACGGATATTTACGCCGAACTGTATGCAAACGGCGTCGCTTTGGGAGCCAGCCTTTCGGATTATATGCTGCTTGGCGAACGGGATTATAACTTAGGAAGCGGCTACAGCACCAAGGCCGGTGCAGGCATCATCTACAACAGACGATTGGCTTTCCTGCTCAACATGGAAAACTATCATATCTTTACCTGGAAAGGATATGATCCGGAGATCGACTGGTCACAGGCAGATCCCGGAACCCTGAACATTCAAGGCGATGCAGGAAACGCGCGCCTGACCATCTTCTCGATGAAACTGGCTTATTTATTAAAAGACAAGTGGAACATCACCCTGACAAACCGCTATTTCTCACGACGGACAAACTACCGGTATTACCCCCGGGTAGATTATTCCACTTACGACCTGATGCTCGGGCTAGGGATACGGATTTAATTCTTACGCTCCAACTCGTTCAGATTTTCCATTTTCTTGCGTTGCAGAAACTCGTAGATACCTTCGAGATGTTCCGTCACTTTCTTGTTTCCGAATTCATAAACTTTGGTCACAAGACCGTCCAGGAAGTCTCGGTCATGCGAAACGACGATCAGCGTCCCGTCAAAGTCCATCAAGGCTTGTTTCAGGATATCTTTCGTCTTCATATCCAGATGGTTCGTCGGCTCGTCAAGAATCAGCAGATTGACGGGTTCCAGCAATAGTTTAATCATTGCCAAGCGGGTACGTTCGCCACCGGAGAGCACCTTTACCTTTTTTGCAGAATTCTCGCCCCCGAACATGAAAGCCCCCAACAAATCCTTTATTTTGTTGCGGATATCCCCTTTTGCGACATCGTCTATCGTTTGGAACACTGTCAGGTTTTCATCCAAAAGGGAAGCCTGGTTCTGCGCAAAATAGCCGATCATCACGTTATGCCCGATCGTCAACGTGCCGTCATGCTCGAGTTCTTTCATGATACATTTTACCAGCGTAGATTTACCTTCGCCATTCTTTCCGACAAAAGCGATCTTGTCACCCCGCTCGATCGTCAGATTGGCATTACGGAAAACAGTATGGTCTCCATACGATTTAGACACATTCTCGATCGTCACCGGATAAGAACCCGAACGGGGCGAAGGCGGGAACTTCAGGCGCAGAGCGGAAGTGTCTTCTTCATCGACTTCCAGTATTTCCAGCTTTTCAAGCATCTTCACGCGGCTCTGCACTTGCAAAGTTTTGGAATAAGTGCCTTTGAAACGCTCGATAAAGTCCTTCGTTTCAGCAATAAACTTCTGTTGCTCGTCGTATGCCTTCTGTTGCTGCTCGCGGCGTTCCTTGCGCAGCTGCAGATATTGGCTGTAATTGACTTTATAGTCATAGATACGCCCCATCGTAACTTCGATCGTGCGAGTCGTGATATGATCCACAAAAGCCCGATCGTGACTGATCACTACGACCGCTTGCCCGTTATCGATCAGAAAATCTTCCAACCACTGGATGGACTCGATATCGAGGTGGTTGGTTGGCTCGTCCAGCAAAAGCACATCCGGTTTCTTCAGCAACAGTTTTGCCAATTCGATACGCATACGCCAACCACCGCTGAACTCGCTTGTCTGACGGTTAAAGTCTTCACGGGTGAAACCAAGCCCTAACAGAGTCTTCTCTATATCGGCGTCATAATTGATTTCCTCGATGGAATAGAACTTCTCGCTCAATGTCGATACGCGTTCGATCAGTTCCATATAGCTGTCCGATTCATAATCGGTGCGTGTCTCCAATTCTTTGTTGAGAGCAGCGATCTCTGCTTCCATCTCGTGCAGATGAACGAAAGCCTGAGCAGTCTCTTCAAACACCGTACGGCCATCTTCCGTCATCAAATGCTGCGGAAGATATGCGATAACGGTATCTTTCGGGGCAGACACTTTCCCGCGAGTCGGTTCACGCACACCCGCCAATATCTTCAGCAAAGTAGATTTACCCGCCCCGTTCTTTCCCATCAGGGCAATCCGGTCTTTCTCGTTAATGACAAAAGATATATCCGAAAATAATGCGCTACCGCCAAACTCTACTGTTAGTCCGTCTACTGAAATCATATAATATATAAATGTATTGCTTTTATAAAACGAGCGGCAAAGGTAAGAAATAAATAGGTACGATAATAATTGAATTAGAAGCGGTAGCAGTTTCGTTTTAAACGAATACCTTTTTTAAAAGAATAACAACAAATCCTTTTACCCAAAAACGTCAGTCCAAATCTTTCTCATGCAACCAAGCGGAAAGCAAATCTGCCACTTCAATATTATTCAAATCCGAGAAAGGGAAATGTGTGTTACCGTGCAATCCGGCTTCCGGCAGATGGACAACCGTGACATTTCCCCCCAGTTCGTTCAACATTTGTGCCCATTTGCGCATCAGATATAAACGCCGCGTCCACTCGTATAACTCTGGTTGTTCGTCCGTTTCCGGCAGATTGTCTCCGTAATATACGACAATCGGTATTTTAGTGTACTCCATAAAATCAGACATAGGGACTTCAACCCCTTCCGTTTTCCTGGATAGTGTCAGAATCTTTCCCTCCTCCGGAACTTGTCCTTCGGGAAAAGGGACTCCCCCACCCGGTTCATAGGATACGATTCCCTTGATATTCTTTGTCTTCAACAACGTTCTCCATCCGACAGGACCACCTTGAGAATGCGTGACGAAAACTGCTGGCCCTATCTTGTCGAACAAAGCTGCGTATGCATCAGAATAGACTTCAAAATCAACAGACCCGACAGTCGGTGTCATCTGCCGGAAATACTGATCGAGAGCATCTTTGTCACGACTGAACTGCACCCCGTCGAAAAAATCAGGCCAAATACCGAGACGAAAACGGTTGAACCAGATCTCTTCATCAAAAACGGGCGACAAAGTAACTGTCTCCGTTCCCCTCCCGGCATTCCCCCGACGAGGCTGATCGACAAGATACGTGGAGAATCCCCGACGCAAAAAGATATTCTGGAATCCCTCGCGCCCGTCAGGTGTCGTCTCCCACGTTTTGGAGAATTGTCCTACTCCGTGAGCAAAAACGAGTGGATATTTTTGTGCATCAACCGGCTTCTGATAAAACACGTATGCATGGTCGCCATGATAAGTACGTCCCAATGAATCGGTCAGTACCGTACCGCCAACGGCAAAACTGCCCTGTTCGACAATCTTCAATACTGAACTACGGGAACATGCAGCCAACAAAAGCAACACACTCAAACCTAATGCAATCAGATTTTTCATTCCTATACTTGTAATTATTTCTGAACTTTAGATTCCTGCAAAGCATCATAACGACTGCCGATAACCGGAATGGCAGCAACAGCCTCCTCCAATTCTCTCATTTCGCTCTCCGTGAAACGAATTTCTGCCGCCCGCAGATTTTCTTCCAAATGGGAAAGTTTTGTCGTTCCGGGAATCGGTACGATAAACGGCTTCTTATTCATCAGCCATGCCAAGGCAACTTGAGCCGGAGTGATTCCTCTCGTTCTACCAAACACGTTAAGTACTTCCACGATACGCATATTGGCACGAATAGCATCGGGTTGAAAACGCGGTAAAGTCTGACGATTGTCATTCGCCGCTTCGAATCGCGTATATTCATTGATCATGCCACCCAAGAATCCCCGGTTGAGAGGACTGTACGGAACAAAGCCGATACCCAGCTCCTCACAGACCGGCAATACATTCTCTTCTACATTGCGGTGCATAAAATGGTATTCACTTTGTATGGCCGTAACAGGGCAGACCGCATGCGCACGGCGAATTGTTTCGGCATTCACTTCGCAAAGTCCGAAATGCAATACCTTTCCTTCCCGAATCAGTTCTTTGACAGTATCAGCAACTACTTCGACAGATGTATTCGGGTCAATACGGTGCTGATAAAAGATACCAAGCGTTTCGACACCAAGATTGCGTAAAGAATTTTCACAAACCCGGCGGATATTGGCCGGAGTACTATCCTCCTCCGTCTTGATCTGCACGCCATTTACAAATTTATGCCCGAATTTAGAGGAAACGAACACACGCCCCTCATAACCTTTCAAAGCCTCCCCCATTAGTTTCTCGTTCTTATGATAGCCATAGCTTTCAGCAGTATCGAAAAGTGTTACGCCACGTTCTATCGCTTCACGTATCAAGGCAATCGCCTGCTCTTTACCTGGATGCTGACTGCGATGATGGTTCAATCCCATGCAACCGAATCCCATCGCCGAAACGTTCATGGCAGCAGTGCCACTACCCAGTGTCCGCCGATTATGAACAGCAGCCATACCTGCAAGACCAGTATACGGTCTCCCGGATATATTCATTACTGCCGGTTCCGAGCCTACCGCCTTCCCGGTTGTCGAAGCCACACAAAATGTAGAACCAGCCAATACCGCCTGCCTCAAAAAACGACGACGGTTCATACCATGTTCATTGTTCCATTCTTTTTCCATTTCCTGTTGCATTTTTTACATATTCTGTTTTCTGTTGCAAAAATAGAAAGGAACATTCACACGGTCCGTACCAAAACTACGGATAGAAATACCAATTTCATCGATCGGTTAATAAACCTATCGTTTCAGCATCCTATTTCTGTCAAAAAAAGTAACTTTGTATCCACAAGGAGAATAGCTTATGAGTGAAATAATGAAAATTGACACAGTTCGGCAATACAATGACTATTTCGGAGTAGAGACTTTACATCTCTCAGTCAGCGTCATCGAAGGATGTAAGGCAAAGCCATTACGGTATTGCCGGAAGTTATACAACCTATATGCCATCTTATTGAAAGATACAGATTGCGGACAGCTGAAATATGGGCAAAGCTGTTACGACTACCGGCAAGGCACAATGCTTTTTCTGGCACCCGGACAAATAATGGGGTCTGAAGACGACGGAAGGCTACATCAACCAGAAGGCTGGGTATTGGCTTTCCATCCTGAATTTTTGCAAAAGACACCATTAGCTCGTCTGATAAAAGAATATTCTTATTTTTCCTATAATGCAAACGAAGCATTGCATCTTTCGGAACAAGAACGCAAAATCGTCCTCGAATGTATGGAAAAGATACGGACAGAATTACAACATCCCATCGACAAACACAGCAAATCACTGATAACGGATAATATCAAACTGCTACTCGATTACTGTATTCGTTTTTATGACCGACAATTCATTACACGCGAAAATGTAAATCATGATATCCTGACGCGTTTCGAAAGTCTTTTGGATGATTATTTCGCCTCAAATGCACCAGCAGAAAGCGGTATGCCATCGGTACAATATTGCGCCGACAAACTTTGTCTGTCGGCCAATTACCTGGGAGACTTGTTAAGAAAAGAAACCGGGATATCTGCCTTGAAACATATTCAACAGAAAACATTGGATATAGCCCGGGAACGAATGTCCGATACTTCGAAATCCATCGGTGAGATATCTTATGAACTGGGATTTCCTTATCCCCAGCATTTCAGCCGTTGGTTCAAGAGAATGACAGGATATACTCCCAACGGGTACAGGATGGCAAACTAACTGACTGAACCTTGCCATCCCACCCGGTCAAAAAGAGAGATTTATTTCACGACTTCCGGACGTATCAAACCACCACCGATCGAAACACGATCCTTCCCAGTCAGAGACATATCAATAATATAAGAGTTTCGCTGGTTCACTTCCGTCTGACTTTTATGGGCATGGAAAATATAGCGGTATCTGCCCGCCTTGTCCAAAAAGGGTGCACCATGACCGGTTCCGACAAGTTCTTCCACTTTATGCAAAAGCGGATTTTTCTCGCTTTTCCTCCATGGACCGAAAGGAGAATCCGAGGTTGCATAACCTACGGCATAATCCTGACTTCTGAAGTCATTTGCGGAGTAGAACATATAATAAAGCCCGCCCTGCTTGACAATAGAAGGCCCTTCAACCACCTTTCCGAACACCAGCTCCCACGGTTCGGTAGCTTCAACACATTGCGTCAATGTTTCTTCTTTGATCTCTTTCAGATTATCTTTCAGCTCCGCACACCAAATCACATTACCGTTTGTAAAGCGAACAAAATAAAGATAGGCTTTCCCGTCCTCATCGAAAAAGACGGATGTATCGATTCCTTTTTCTTCTCGAATCGGCTTCTTTTCATCTTGCACAAATGGGCCCAAAGGAGAATCGGACGTGGCAACACAGACATGTTCCTCTACCGAATAGAACATATAAAATTTCTTTTTCGATTCGATATAGTAAACCTCTGGTGCCCAAAAGCCCCACTTCCCGTATGAATCGGCTGCCGACAACGCTTGTCCCTCCCGTTTCCAGTTCTTCAAATCGTCCGAAGAAAAACAGGCGAAACCTTCACCTTTCGTTGTGCCACCGGTACCATAGGCATAATACTTGTTATTATAAAGCATCACATACGGATCAGCAATAGGCAGACGATCTGACTCAACACTCACTTTTTTCTCCGGAGCATTGTTTCCTTCTTTCTCCATTGCACCACTTTTTCCGTTGCAAACCAACAGGATGCAAAGAAGCAAAAGAGCGTTCATCCCTTTCTTTATCATAGACAGACTTTTTAAGTTTATAATTGCAGACAAAGTTACTTATTTTTTCGGGCAAAACAGTTATGTTCTGCACCTTAACCATCAATAATGACACAGGGCGGGCTAAAAAGATTTTTTTTAGTCCACCCCATACCAACAATCAGATAAATATCATGAGTAAATGGAACCTGTTATTTCAGAGCATCACAGATCTCCTTATTCATCTTCCTCAATGTTTTCTCATCCAGCTTGATAACCTTACGGTCATAAGTCAATAATCCGTTTACTTCTACTTCCACATCTGTAGTCTGAGTATAGACAGCAGCCGAGAATCCACGGGGAATCAGTTCTTTCAAGACATTGGCATATTCCATATATTTATCGGTTGCCTCCTTAGAAGTATTAAACTGAACATATCCCCAGTTACGATCCGGTTCCCATAGATGCTCTTTCAATACCAGACCGATACCACCATATTCTCCGAGCACTGTAGCACGCTGGGCGTCATACAGAAACATTTCCGGCCCCGGATAATGGTGCAAGTCAAGCATATCACCACAAGTATAATGATTACCACCACTGGCAGGATTCAC
>ENA-OPCB01002145-OPCB01002145.1-human-gut-metagenome-genome-assembly--contig:-NODE-2145-length-11101-cov-2.696904_pt1 | contig 11101 bp, 5 predicted proteins | sample MGYA00241561_ERZ501473 | MGnify/ENA primary metagenome ERZ501473 (study PRJEB25962, sample SAMEA2042519) | human gut metagenome | biome: human gut; feature: human-associated habitat; material: faeces... | reverse complement strand
AAGCAGACACAGACACCTCGGACAGCGCAGACAATGAAAGTACAGACAACAACGCACAGGACAGCTCTTCTACCGAAGGAGATACCGGTGCAGCAGAAGATACCGAAGGCGCTGAATAAATGGAGCATAACAATCAGAATAAATGAACACACAAAAAGAATCCCCTGAAAAATCAGAGGATTCTTTTTCACTTTCAATTTTAAAATTCAAATATAGCTACTCCATATGGTTTCAGACTGTAAGCAAAAGAATATGGTCTTCCGTCACATTCCTGTTTTTCCGCCTTATATACAAGCGGTCTTTCTTCTCCTGTTCCGCCGTATTTTTCTTCATCACTATTTAGAACAAGCTTGTACTGTTTTCTTTTCGGAACTCCAACTCGATAATCTTCTCTCTCCATCGGAGTGAAATTGCATACGAACAACAGATTCTTCTTATTATCCTTCGAATGTCTCACGAAGCTGAAAATACTTCTATAAGCATCATCTGCATTGATCCATTCAAAGCCTTCCCACGAATGATCCAGTTCGTACATTGCCTTATTCTTCTTATACAGATGCAATAAATCTCTCACCCAGTTTTGAATTGCCTGATGCTCTCTCTCTGCAAGCAGATACCAGTCAAGTTCCCGTTCCTCACTCCACTCGCGAAGCTGTGCAAATTCCTGTCCCATAAAGAGCAGTTTCTTACCGGCATGTCCCATCATAAATGCATATCCGACTTTCAAGTTCGCATACTTATCAAAGCCAAGTCCCGGCATCTTATTGAGCATCGAACATTTCAAGTGTACAACCTCATCATGAGAAAGAACTAAAATATAATTCTCGCTGTAAGCATAACTCATTGCAAATGTCATCAGATTATGGTTATCTTTCCTGAAATAAGGATCCAACTTCATATACTCTGTAAAATCATGCATCCATCCCATGTTCCACTTCAAACTGAAGCCCAGTCCATCATCCTCTACCGGACCGGTCACCATTGGCCACGCAGTAGATTCTTCTGCAATCATAAGCGCTCCCGGATTTCTGCCAAGAACAACAGAATTCAGATGCTTGAAGAAGTCAATCGCTTCCAGATTCTTATTTTCACCATATTTATTAGCAATCCACTGTCCATCCTGCTTTCCGTAGTCAAGATAGAGCATCGATGCCACAGCATCCACACGCAGACCGTCAATATGAAAGTATTCTACCCAGAATAATGCGTTGGAAATGAGGAAATTGCGAACCTCATTCTTTCCGTAGTCAAAAATCTTTGTTCCCCAGTCCGGATGCTCACCCTTCTTTGGATCTGCATATTCGAATGTCGGCGTTCCGTCAAAGTCAGCAAGTCCATGTGCATCTCTTGGAAAATGAGCCGGTACCCAGTCAAGGATTACACCGATCTTATTCTGGTGAAGATAATTGATCATCCACGCAAAGTCCTCCGGTGTTCCGTATCTGGATGTCGGAGCATAATATCCGGTCACCTGATATCCCCATGAACCGTCAAACGGATGCTCTGCAACACCGATCAACTCAATATGTGTATAGCCCATATCCTTGACATATGCCGCAATCTCCTTACCGAATTCACGATAGCTGTAGAAGCCTTCATCCTCTCGTCCCGGATGACGCTTCCATGAGCCGATATGTACCTCATAGATTGACATAGGTTCTTCTTCATTCTTCCATGTCTTTCTTGCTTCCATCCACTTATCATCCGTCCACTTCAAATGACTGATATCCACAACCTTGGATGCAGTTCCCGGACGAAGCTCTGCATAATTTGCAAAAGGATCTGCCTTAAAAATATATTCATGCTGATATGTTTCAATACAATATTTGTACAGCGTCCCCTCTTTTACCTTCGGCACAAAGCACGTATAAATTCCCAAAGGCTCCTCTCTCACCATAGGATTTGCCTCTACATCCCAGTCATTAAACTCTCCGACTACGGAAACAGATTCTGCATGCGGCGCCCATACTGCAAAGTATACCCCTTCCTGTTTCCCATTCTTCACACGGTGAGAACCTAATTTTTTATATATTTCATAATGGTTTCCCTGCCCAAATAGATACTGATCAAGTTCTCCAATCTCATATGGTTTCTTTTTCTTAGCTGCCATAGATTCATCCCTCACATTCCGAAGCAATTATAGTAATATTATACTTTAGGACAAACTAAAATTCAAGCATACCTGTACAATCTGACCAATCCTTTCACTGAAATTAGTGAAAAAAGTGTCGGTTTTCTACGATAACCGACACTTTTTATAAGAATGTCCATTTGAAATTAAATCTTAAAATCTTCTTCTTTCAGAATTACTCTGTCAGAATCATCTGTACTCTTTCCGAATACTCTTCTCGCAAGATGTTTTACATTTGCCTTCTGTGAATGAGCAATCGCTTCATCCATGATTTCCTTTACTTCTGCAACAGTCACTGCGTGATCTTCTCTCTGCATTACATCAATTCTGCTGTACAATGCAAGAATACCCATCTCATCCAGCTTATATCCATTCTCTTTTGCATAGGTCTGACCAAATGTCACCAGTTCATCATTGATAAATACCGGAAGCTCAAGCTTGGATGTGAATTTTCTCTTGAAGTCAGGATTTGCGGTCAATATTCTCTCAAGCGGCTTTCTCTGATCTTCCAGAACAAAGAGCATCTCTCCGGTCTTCTTTTCCATCAGATAGCTTAACTCTTTTACCGTTCTCGCATTCAGCTTTCCTGCTTTCTCGATAATGATCGCTCCACCGCGCAGCTTTTGAATGATATTAGAGAGTTCTTTCTTATTCAAAGATTCTCCGGTTACAATCGCAACCTTACCTTGCTTTAAGTTTCTCTGCTTCTGAATCGCTTTTACAATATCTACTGCAAGAACCGTCTTACCGGAACCTTTTCTTCCGATTACGAGCAGGTTTCCTGTCTTTGATGTGCCTTCTCTTTGAGCTCTTCGATCATTATCAAGAACTTCTACGATCTGCTCACTCATTCCACGAACCGGTACAAAGTATGAGAATAACTTTTTCTGTTCCTCTGTAAGTCCTGCCTTTAATCCAATTTCACTGGTAGCACTTAAATCATAGCGTCCGGTAACAACGAATCCGGTATCAAACGGAACACCGCTTCCCTTGGACTTCTTAATACGCTTCTGAATCTCTGCTTCTGACGGTTCCTCAATTTCAAAGTCCGCTGCTTTCACCGGTTCTTCCTCGGCAAAAAAGCTGTCAAGATCGAAATCCTCTTCATCCTCCTCAAAGTCGTCTTCCTCAAAGTCCTCTTCATCAAAATCCGCCTCAAAATCATCTTCATCCTCAGCTTCATCGAATTCATCAAAATCGTCTTCTGAGAAGTCGTCGTCGAAATCGTCCTCATATTCTTCTTCGGCAAAATCCTCTTCGTACGCATCCTCGAGGTCGTCCTCGTCCTCATACTCTTCGAAATCCTCGCCGTCTTCTACTTCTTCATACTCTTCGAAATCCTCGCCGTCTTCTACTTCTTCATACTCTTCGAAATCGTCACCGTCTTCTACTTCTTCATATTCTTCCTCGTCAAAGTCGTCTTCCTCGTCGTACTCTTCGAAATCTTCTTCTTCGAAGTCTTCCTCGGCTTCTATTTCTTCGTATTCTTCTTCGGCAAAGTCATCTTCCTCTGCATATTCCATATCATCATATGCAGCTTCATTCTCAAACTCTGCCTGTAAATATTCTTCATCAATCTCTGGAAGTTCTGTCTCTTCTCCACCGATAAAATCGTCTTCTGCACCTCCGAAGATCTCTTCTTCCATCTCATCTTCTTCCGTCAGTTCTGCTTCCATCTCTTTCGCAGCCTCTGCGCCTGCAACTCTGCTTTCGAGCTGCTCTACAAGTTCGAGAATATCATCCGGAAGTCTCTGTGTCTTACCTTCAAGACCCGGATCTCTGTCTTTTTCTGCCATCTGAACGATTGCTTCCAGTTCTGCTTTTCGCTCCGCTTCTTCTGCTGCCTTTCTTGCAGCCTCCTCTTCCGCTGCTTTTCTTGCAGCTTCTTCCTCTGCCGCCTTTCTCGCAGCCTCTTCTTCCGCCGCCTTTCTTGCAGCCTCTTCCTCTGCTGCTTTTCTTGCAGCCTCTGCTTCTGCTGCCTTGCGTTCTATCTCAAGACGTTCTGCCTCTCTTCTTTTCTCGGCAGCTTCACGCTCTTTACGGATTCGCTCTTCGTCTTTCTTTTTCTGTTCCTCAATGGCATCCGCATGAACTTTCTGTTTTTCTTCCCATTCCTGCAGAATCTCATCAATCTTCATCTGGCCTCCGAGAAGAAGTTCTTCTTCCTTCTGTGCCATTGCCTCTTCTTCAATCTTGATACCACTGGCAAGATTCGTCAACGCTTCTTCTAACGTTGCGCCCGCAACAACTCTTGTAATCGCAGAACTCTTCTCACTCTCTGCCGGTTTTTCTCTTTCTTCCGCCTCTTCAGACACTGCTTCTTCCGTTGTATCTGCCTGCAGTGCTTCTTCTGGCTTCTCTTCTGCCTGCTCTTCACGAACCACTTCCGCTTCCTGTGGTTCCTCTTTTACTTGTTCTGCGGCTTTTGTCTGTGCAGCTTTTGCTTTCACTGCTGCCAATGTATTTACCTTCGGTCTCGCACCCGGTCTGCTGTCATATTTTTCCTGCTGAAGCGGTGTCAAAGGTTTATACTTCATCTTCAGCTCCATCGCCTGATATACGTATTTTCCTTCGCTGAACCAAAGAATCAGATCATCACATTCCTCAAGACATTTTGCAGTCATTCCTGCCTGATGATACAGACTTGCCAGCTCATACGCCCACTTTTCCACATACTCTGCTTTCTTAAAGTCCTCCAACGCACTGATCTGCTCTGTAAACGGTGCATTCTGTGCCTTGAGTATCTTATATTTCAAAATATACTGATTCGGATCTTTTGGCGCAACCTTAACAAACTCTTCATAGCAATCAGATGCCTCATCTGTATCATTGATCTTCAAAGCTAACAATCCGAGGCGATATATGACCTTACGGCTCTCCGGAGCGCGATCATATGCCACAAATAAAATATCACGGCTCTTCTGGAACTCCCCATTGTATTCATAGATCTCACTGACGGTATTCAACATAGAAGGGTTCTTTACCCTGCGCCAGTCGATCGTGTCCGCAATTTCCATAGCCTTTTTATACTGCTTTTCTTCTGCGTATTCGAGCATCTGCTCTGTCTTTACCCGATATTCATATTTATCCAATTCTCTCACCTCAAAATATATTAAATTATAGTTTTAGTTACAATTTCACTGATATCAGTTTATCACAAAGACCTGCTGATTGTCAAAATATACGCCTAAATTGTTAAAAAAATATTACAAATTTGCTACAAAAATAGCCATCACAATCATGCTTGATCGTAATGGCTATTTCCTATTGAATTTTATCATACACTTTTATATTAATCGGAGGAATCTTATCGATTACCTGTTCCCTTCTTAACCGTTTTCTTTTTATAAACGATTTATGACTCCAAGTCTCAGATTTTACTTATAATCTTCGATACCTTATTTATATCCCTCTAAAAGTTTATATAAAATAATTATTTTGATTATTATATCTATAACCGTTCCCTTTATAGCCAGTGCCCTTATTATTTGTCTATAAAAGTATTAAGTTATTCTCTCTATAATCTTTATTTTATATTCTTTGTTATATACATCTGCCTATCAGAACTGTTGCCCAATAAACAATATGCATATTAATTATATAAATCGATAGATTAGGTAATGTTTCTTCACACATTGTCTAATCTCTTTGAAGTTCTGTGGTATTATCCTCAATATGTCTGCAGATGTTAATCTTTATCATCCGGTTTTCTCTGCTCCGATTTCACTTTTCATTCTCACTTACCGGTTATCTTCTATGGTAAAGGCTTAATTGACGGGAACTTTTCTCTGCCATACCACTAACATATTGACTTGTTGATTCTTTTACATTGTCCAATGGATTAAGCCTCCTTTTCTAAATTTCCAAACTCTCCATCTCACCAACATATGAAATAGAATGTTCACAAATAACACTTTGCCGGAAAATCCTTTTTTCCTTTGCCAGAACCCTTTCTCGTCAGATTCCTTTTTGTTATTGTTTAATCTCTTTTGGATTGACTTTATAATAGCACTGGAGTTTTGATTTGTCAACACTATTTTTCTATTTTTATTTATTTATTTTATTATTTTTATTCACCGTTACTATTTTCAGACTTTTTGTGTTTTTATATTTAATTCGCACTTTTCTTTCACTTCTACACAATTCATTTGTTAACCATCTATTTTATTTTGGTTGACATATTAAAATACGGAGAATATAATTCAAATCAATGATTATTTTTTACAAAGGAGATTACCAAAATGACAACAACAAACTCTATATCTTCCACGAAACGAATGGTCTGGGTTGCTTTATTTACCGCTATCACTTGTATTTTAGCCCCCTTGTCCATCCCGATTCCCATCAGTCCTGTGCCAATCACTTTAACGAATCTGGTTCTGTTTATCAGCCTCTATATACTGTCGTGGAAAGAAGCTCTTATAAGCTATATCCTCTATCTTCTCTTAGGAATCTGCGGGCTTCCGGTATTCTCCGGCTTCTCTGGCGGAATCGGAAAACTTGCAGGTCCTACCGGAGGATATCTGGCAGGATTTATATTCTTGATTTTAATTGCCGGATTTTTTATGAAAATCTTTCCAAAGAAAAAGACTCTGACGATTCTTGGCATGGTGCTCGGAATGGCTGCCACCTATATCTTTGGAACACTGTGGCTCGCTGCTCAGATGGAGCTTTCCTTTACCGCCGCCTTATCCGTCGGAGTCTTTCCTTATTTGCTTGGAGACGCCGTCAAAATTGCCGCCGCCTCCATAGTTGGTCCGATATTACAGAACCGTCTCTTTTTTATCCGCGATAATAATTGATCAGACATCCTTTCAGAATAATTTCTCTCTCGGCGTCTGTCATATCACCAAGTTTAAAATGAACCTCTTTTAATTCATTTCCCACAACGTATGCCTTGATATCTGCCGCTTTCTCTTCGATTGCCCGGCGGATATCCGGCACAAATATATAATCACCGTTCTGGAAGCTCAACTTCTCATGGTCTTCTTCGGTAATAAACGGAAGCATCCCCCAGTTGATCAGGTTCGAGCGATATCTCTTTGTCGCATACTCACATGCAATATTCGCCCATCCTCCAAGAACCTTCTGACAGGATGCGGCTTGTTCTCTCGCTGAACCGTCTCCTGGTTTTACTGCAAAAATCGTACTTCCGATTCCAAGATTTCCTTCACCTGCTTCCGGGTAGGTTTCTCTTACTTTACCCATTACTTCTTTTAACTCTTCCAGCACTTCAAGAGGACACGTTCCTGCTTCGATTGCTTTCTGCGCCTTCTGAACTTCCTTTGCTCTTCCCACATAAGCCGGGTCTTTTCTGGACAATGCAAATTCTGCAAGTCCCAGTGGGTTCGAACGATAGGAGGATGTTTCTCCTGACGGGATCAGTTCGTCTGTAGTTGTTACCGGATCATGAATCTCAGACACTACTTTCAGAAGCAGATTCTCCGGAAGCGCCGGCATCTTCGGCCAGTCTTTAATGTTCGGACCAAACTTGATCTCCACAGAATCATCTGCCACGCCTTTACTGTCAAATACTCTGTTTGCATAGATCTTCTCATCAAAATGATAGGTCTGTCCGGTGTATTCTACATCCATAGCTGTTGCCGGTGTAAGGAATCCTTTATTTGCTGCTGTTGCCGCAATTGAACGAGCATCCATAAGAGCCACAGATGCAATCTGTCCGCTCTGAAGCTTAGAACCTTCTCGGTTCGGGAAGTTACGTGTAGAGTGACGAATAGAAAAAGCTCCATTTGCCGGTGTATCCCCTGCGCCAAAACATGGTCCGCAGAATGCTGTCTTCACGATTGTTCCTGCCTGCATAAGATCAGCCACCACTCCATTTTTCACAAGTTCCATATAGATTGGCGTACTTGCCGGATATACACTGAATGTAAATGCATCCGAACCGATATAATGACCTTTGATAATATCTGCTGCCGCACAAATATTTTCAAAGCCACCGCCGGCACATCCTGCAATAATTCCCTGATCCACGTATAATTTTCCATTTACAATCTTGTCCTGAAGCGAATAATCCACAGCGCCGTCAAGACTTATCAGCGCTTTCTTCTCTACGTCATGAAGCACGTCCTTTAAATTTGCATTGACTTCATCAATCGTGTATACATTAGACGGATGGAACGGCATAGCGATCATCGGTTTGATCTCACTTAAATTTACATACACAAAGCCATCGTAGTAAGCAACTGCTCCCGGATTCAATTCTTTGTATTCTTCTACTCTTCCATGAGTCTCATAAAATTCTTTGATTGTTTCATCCGTTTTCCAGATAGAAGAAAGACAGGTCGTCTCTGTTGTCATAACATCAATACCGATACGATAATCTGCACTCAGCTTATCCGCACCAGGTCCGACAAATTCCATCACTTTATTATTTACATAGCCATTTCCGAATGTCGCGCCTATAATTGCAAGAGCGATATCCTGAGGTCCTACTCCCTTCATCGGCTCACCGTCCAGATAGATTCCTACTACCTGCGGCATCTTAATATCATAAGTTTTATTTAAAAGCTGTTTTACAAGCTCCGGTCCTCCTTCGCCCATTGCCATCGTTCCCAGCGCACCATAGCGCGTATGGCTGTCCGAGCCAAGGATCATCTTACCGCCGCCGGCAAGCATCTCACGGGCATACTGATGGATAACAGCCTGATGAGGCGGCACATAGACACCTCCGTATTTCTTTGCACAGGTCAGTCCAAACATATGGTCATCCTCATTGATAGTTCCGCCTACCGCGCACAACGAATTGTGACAGTTGGTAAGAACATACGGAATCGGAAATTTCTCAAGTCCTGACGCTCTCGCTGTCTGAATGATACCTACGAATGTAATATCATGAGATGTCAACTTATCAAATTTAATCTGCAGTCTGTCCATATTACCGGATGTATTATGTTCAGATAAAATATTATAAGCCATTGTTTCTTTGGCTGCTTCTTCTCTGGAAACTTTTCTTCCGGTCTTTGCCGCCACTTCTTCACAGCTTTCCACAATCTCTGTTCCATTTAACAGATACACACCTTTGTCATATAATTTCACCATGCCTTCTAGTCCTCCTATGCTTTCATATTTTTCATGTGTTCGGCTACCATCATTGCTATCTTAAATGTCATTGCTTCATCAAATACTCTGACATCAAGCCCCGTTTTCTTCTGAATCTTTTCCAGACGATACACCAGTGTATTGCGGTGGATATACAGTTGTCTGGACGTCTCAGATATATTTAGATTGTTATCAAAAAATGTATATACGGTTGTCAGTTCTTCCTCTTCGAAAATATCTGCTGCCCCGCCATGAAAAACTTCTTTCAAGAACATTTCACACAGCGATCTTGGCAGCTGATGAATCAGTCGCCCGATTCCAAGCTCATCATACGCAAGAATTCCGCGTTCTGCATAAAAGACGCGTCCGACCTCCAGCGCCACTTGCGCCTCCTGATAGGATCGAGGCACTTCTTTTAACTCCTGCACGATCGTACCATACGCCACGCGCACACTTGCCATCGCCTCCATGTTCAGCGTGTCTGTGATCACCCGGGCAATCTGCTGTGCAGCCTCATACCCCTCTGATTGTTCCAGCGCTTTCACGAGTATGACATGATGATCATCCACTGCCGTAACAAAATTCTTTCTTCCGGACGCATACAGGCCTCGCAGCGTCTCAATAATCAGATCTTCTCCTTCATTTTTCTTCTCGATCACATATACAAGCCTTTTTTGATCTGTTGCAATTCCCATTTTATCTGCCTGATTATAAATATCCACAAGCAACAGATTGTCAAGAAGCAGATTCTGAATAAAGCGATTCTTATCCAGCTTGTCCTTGTAGGCAGTCAAAAGGCTGGTCAGCTGGCTGACTCCCATTCTTCCTGCCATTTCCATATTTGCAGATTCGCCCTCAAGCGCTAACAGATAGATTGGATTTTCTTCATCAGACACAAAAAAGAACCCCTGTTTTTCCCGCAAAATCTCCAGATTCTCATCAGCATCCTGCCAGAGTTCCTGCACCTGTTTTTCACACTTCTGCATTTTCTCATGGGTCATTACAAGACAGGTTCCCTTCCTGTCCCATACAGCACAATCAAATCCGGCAATATTCTTAATGTCCTGCACCGTTTTATGCAATACTTTATTTGATAACATACATATGCCTCCCAAATATTCACATACACGCTTATTCTAGCACATGAAAATAAAGCTGTCTAACATTTTAACGTGCGAAAGCAAACAATTATTCGATATCATATTCTTGATAAAGTTTCTCACACAATTCAAAATCCTGCACCGCTTTTATATCCGCGAAAAAGGAGTCTTCTTATGAGAATAAGTATAAAGAATCCATCCCCGATTATCAAGGTTTTTCGCATATATGAAGTTGTGTAGTTCTGTTGAAAAATCGTGGGGAAATTCCCATAGATAGTTCTCAGATTATCTTGTTCCCCTGCCCCTTTCAGAAGGTAAAAAACGACTTATTTTCAAGGCGGATCACGTCATCCGCTTTCTCTGCCAGCATCCGCATATGAGTGACTACAATCACACAGATTCCTTCTTCGTGCGCCAGCTTTTGAAACAACTCAATGATCTCCCCTGCCGTATCTTCATCCAGAGTTCCTGTCGGCTCATCTGCCAGAATAATCCTCGCCTGACATGCCACCGCCCTCGCAATCGCTACTCTCTGCTTCTGCCCGCCGGACAATTCCTTCACATTCTGATCTGCGGTATCCCGTCTAATTCCCATTTTTTCAAGAATCTCATAGGCAGAATCAAGGTCCCGCCTCTTTCCCGCAATCGCCATCCCCTCCAGAACATTTTGCACCCCAGTATAATAATCTAACAGGCAATATGTACCAGCGAAGAAGCAAGTCTGCTGCATCTTCAAAAGGCTGATCCTGTATTTCATATGACAAGATTTTACTTTGCGGATGGGACTCCACTCTGCCTTACAAGCACT
>ENA-OPCB01002135-OPCB01002135.1-human-gut-metagenome-genome-assembly--contig:-NODE-2135-length-11133-cov-4.007853_pt1 | contig 11133 bp, 10 predicted proteins | sample MGYA00241561_ERZ501473 | MGnify/ENA primary metagenome ERZ501473 (study PRJEB25962, sample SAMEA2042519) | human gut metagenome | biome: human gut; feature: human-associated habitat; material: faeces... | reverse complement strand
CCGTCGTAGCGCCCCTGATCCCAGCCGCCGCTCTTTCCCGTGACGGCCACTGTGGTGCCATAGTCCACCAGCGCCAGCGCCTCGGCGTCCCAATCGCCGCTGCGGCGGATGTAGAGGGCGTCAGTGGGGACAGCCGCCGCCAGCACGGAGGTATCCGTCGCCGGAAGGCTCTCCTCCTCCGCAGGCTCCGCTGTCACGTCTGCCGTCGGCTCCGCCGTCTGGGGGGCCGCCAGAGTCGCAGTCTCCGCCGCCTTCAGCTTCTCCAGCGCCTCTCTTGGCACCACCATGCCCAAGTGGACGGCGGGGGAAACCACATTCTCCGGCGGCGTGCGCTCCGTGGTGAGATGTACCGTACACAAAGCCGCCAACAGGATCACCAGCGCCGCCAGCAGAAATTTTCGTGTCATGCCGGACACCCTTTCTCTCGCTTATTTCCCGGCCAGAGCCCGCTCCAGCCAGATGGAGCCCACGTCCATGGCTGCGTACAGGCTGTCCTTCTCGGACTTCTTCACCACCCGGTCACGGGACTTCAGGTCAGGATCCGTCAGCTGCAGCTGCACGGACACACGGGTGGCCACGTCCATGTCCTGCTCCTTCTTGGTGTCCAGGATCTGCAGCATAATGATGTACTTGTCCGCCATGCTGCCGTAGTAAATGATGTTGTCGATACGGCGCAGAGGGTGGTTTTTATAGATGAGACCCTCGGTCTTTTTGTTTTCAGCCATTTGAATAACTCCCTTCTTTAATAGAACCATACACTTGTAACCAAATTGTAACACACACCGCTCCCCTTGTCAATTCGCCCGCCGGGAAAAAGCCTGCCGCTTTCTGTCGTCGCTATCATTCCACGCCCTCCCGCCGCTAAATTTTTAGCATCCACATTAATTTTATCTCATATTAGTAAGGTTTCATGATCCCATTTTACAGCGATTTTCGCATACACAGCGCAGATAGTGAAATCCTTTCCGCCAAATCCCCCATAGTTTCGTCACGTTTTCGTCACATAACAGAAAACAACCTCTCTATACGCTAAAAAGTGCTTGCCAAAAAATGGCAGTTGGTGTATAATGACCAGAGATTTTCAAAAGAGGAGACCTTGCCATGTCTGCTATGACTGCTTCGGAGCGCCGCCAGCAAATCGCCCGGCTGCTTTCCGCATCCCAAGCGCCTATCAGCGCCACGACCCTTTCTCAGGAGCTGGGCGTCAGCCGTCAGATCATCGTGGGGGATATCGCCCTGCTGCGTGCCGCCGGTCAGGAGATCACCGCCACCGCACGGGGCTATGTGATCCCCGCACAAAATGGCCTGCTGCGCCGCATCGCCTGTATACACTCTGCCGGGGAGACACGGGACGAGCTCGACGCCATGGTGGACTGCGGCTGTACCGTGGTGGACGTCATCGTGGAGCACCCGGTCTACGGGCAGCTTACCGCTCCCCTGCACCTGTCCAGCCGTCTGGACGTGGATCAGTTCATGAAGCGCATGGACGGGGCCGCCCCCCTGTCCCAGCTCACCGGCGGCGTGCATCTGCACACCCTGCACTGCCCGGATGCCGGGAGCTTTGAGCGCATCAAAAAAGAGCTGGAAGAAAAAGGCATCCTGTACCGCAAGGAGTGATGCGGATGGGGATAGACCCAGTATAAAAAAGGCTGAGGGCCTTGTCTATCCGCAAAACAGGAAAATGGTTGGATAATCAACGAAAAAGCAAAAGAGGTGGGTTTTCTGGATATTCGCATTGAAAAAACGGAGCGTGCCATCAAGCAGGCATTCATGGAGCTGCGGGCGCAGAAACCGCTGGAAAAGATCAAGGTCAAGGAGCTGTGCGATCTGGCCTGCATCAATAAGTCCACCTTTTATGCGCATTATCAGGATATCTATGCGCTGGCCAACGCCATGGAGGACGAAATGGTGGAGGTGGTGGTGGAAAGCCTGCCGCAGCTGACCGCCCGTGATGTAAGCGAGCGCACCGAGTGGCTGACTCGGGAAATGTTCCGGGCGTTTACCCGGAATCAGACCGAGATCGGCATTCTGTTTTCCGGCTCCCGTCAGGGACTGTTCATCAACCGCGTGGAAGCTGCAATGAGCAAATGCATCTCGGAGAGCGACCCCTCGTTTGATGCCGATGTGGTGCGTAAGATCGTGCTTTCCTTCTGCGTGCAGGGCTGCTACTACACCTTCACCAGCTACTGCGGCCAGATGGACGAAAAGCGGCTGGTGGCTCTGCTTGCGTCCATTGCCCGGGCGGCGCAAAAAATCAGGATGTAACACAACAATTTAGAATGCCCGCCGCGTGCGCTTTGGGCATGAATAGCGGAAAAATAGTTTTAATAGAGCAATGCCGGGCGGTCTGCGGACCGCCCGGCATTGCGTTTTCACGGGAAAGGTCGTAATGGCAAACGGCATGTGCTGACGCTGGCTCCCTGCGGGAGCATTCGCGTCAGCATGAAAATATGCTGCTGCCCTTACGTTTCGTCGCGCAAGCAGCTGTAAATCGGCGTAACACTCAATCCACGCGAAAACGCTCTGCGAGGGAAGCACATCTTTCTGACTGCATACCCCGCCAACTGAATAATTTCAACAAAAAATAGCTGGAAAAATTGGATGCAAATTCTAAAATCCGTTCCCCACAAAGATATAAAACTGTGATATAATCATAAATAAGATAGAATACAGTGGAAGTCTGCCTGACTGTATGTCCGAGTAAAATCTGAGGAGGCGAATGCCCAATGGCACAGATCCGCTCCAAGCCCTTCGGTGTGACCAAACAGGGCGCAAATGTTACAGAGTACATCCTTTCCAACCCCGGCGGCCTGACGGTGAGCGTTCTGGACTACGGATGCATCATTAAAAACATCATCGTTCCGGCCAAGAACGGCCCGGTGGATGTCGTGCTGGGCCACGACACCATGGCAGATTATGAGGATGACTTCACGTCCTCCGGCAGCACCTGCTGCGGCGCGTTCGTGGGCCGCTATGCAAACCGCATCGAGAATGCCACCTTCAGCGTGGGCGGCAAGACCTATCAGCTGGAAGCCAACAACGGCCCCAACCACCTGCACGGCTGCTTCTCCCGTAAGCTGTACCGGGTGAAGGCCTTTGGCGACACCCTGCTGATGGAGGCCGAGAGCCCGGACGGTGAGGACGGCTTTCCGGGAAACCTGAAGCTGGCGGTGCGCTATACCCTCACCGAGGACAATACCTTCCGCATGGATTACCGCGTCTCTTCGGATGCGGATACCATCGTGAACCTCACGAACCACAGCTACTTCAACCTGAATGGTGAGGGCGATGTTCTGGGCCAGAAGCTGCGCATCTATGCCTCCAACTATCTGGAAGGCAACAATCAGACCTGCCCCACCGGTGCCATTCTGCCGGTGGCAAACACCCCCATGGATTTTACCGAGGGAAAGCTCATTGGCCGGGATATCGATACCGGCTTTGCCCAGACCACCATGGTGGGCGGTGGCTACGACCACTGCTTTGTGATCGACCGCGCCCGCGGCTCCAGCCAGAGCATCTGCGCATGGGTCACCAGTGAAAAGACCGGCATCAGCATGAAGCTGTACACCACCCAGCCGGGCATCCAGTTGTACACCGGAAACTTTTTGCAGGACTGCCCCACCCCCGGCAAGGGCGGCGTGCCCATGCAGAAGTACGGCGGCTTTGCGCTGGAGACCCAGCACTACCCCTGCAGCCCTTCCCACCCGGAGTTCCCCACCACGGTGCTGCGGGCAGGCAAGGTGTTCCGCGCCACCACCACCCTGCGCTTTTTCACCGGCAAGCAGTGCGGAAAATTGTAAAAAATGATGCACCACGCAAAAAACGTCTGCTCCGGCAGACGTTTTTTGCGTGGCAGGAGGAGAACTCCCCCAGTCATCTCGCTGCGCTCGATGCCAGCCCCCTCTCCGAGGAAGCTGGCAAAGCCGTCAGGCTTTGACGGAGGGAGTTTTCGCGCCATTTCTATGTTTTGCACAAACCGTGCCTTTTATCCATGACAAAATGCCAAAAAACGTTTTTAAATCAAAACCTCGAAAACAAAGATGCAACAAAAATTTATCTAAATAGAAGACGCATCCCTTGATTCTGAACCATAAAAGCGGTATTCTTTAGGCAAGGCCGGGGAATGCCGGCATCAACTGTAATGTAAATGAGTGAGAGAGGTACTAGGCTATGGCAATTTTGGTTTCCGGCGGCGCCGGTTATATCGGCAGCCACACCTGCATCGAACTGCTGAACGCTGGCTACGACGTTGTTGTGGCAGATAACTATTATAATGCATCTCCGGTGGTGCTGGACCGCATCAAGCAGATCACCGGCAAGGACTTCCGCTTTTACAAGGCAGATATGACCCGGCACGAGGATGTGGAGCACATCTTCTCTGAGTGCCCGGACATTACTGCTGTGATCCAGTTTGCAGCCTACAAGGCCGTGGGCGAGAGTGTTTCCAAGCCCATTGAATACTATTACAACAACCTCAACTGCACGCTGGTCATTCTGGACGTGATGCGCCATCACAACTGCCACAACTTCGTGTTCAGCTCTTCCGCAACCGTCTATGGCGACCCCGCCAGCGTGCCCATCACCGAGGACTTCCCCACCGGTGCCACCACCAACCCCTACGGCACGACCAAGGTGTTCACCGAGCGCATCCTGCAGGATGTGTGCAAGGCAGACCCCAGCCTGAACGTGGCCCTGCTGCGCTACTTCAACCCCATTGGTGCGCACAAGTCCGGCCTCATCGGCGAGGACCCCAACGGCATCCCCAATAACCTCATGCCCTACATCGCCAAGGTAGCCGTGGGCAAGCTGGAAAAGGTGCATGTCTTTGGCAACGACTATCCCACCCCGGACGGCACCGGCGTGCGCGACTACATCCACGTGGTGGATCTGGCCCGCGGCCATGTGTGCGCCATCAAGAAGCTGGAAACGAACTGCGGCCTGTTCATCTGCAATCTGGGCACCGGCAAGGGCTACAGCGTGCTGGACGTGATCCACGCTTTCTCCAAGGCCTGCGGTAAGGAGATTCCCTATGTGATCGACCCGCGCCGCCCCGGCGACATTGCCGAGTGCTATGCAGACCCCACCAAGGCAAAGAACGAGCTTGGCTGGGTGGCGGAATACGGCATCGAGGAAATGTGTGCCGACAGCTGGAACTGGCAGAAGAATAACCCCGATGGCTACCACACTGTGAAGTAAACGCATAAACCTCCAAAGCCGTGCATTCTCTGAAAAAGAGGGTGCACGGCTTTTTTGCGCAAACTCCCTCCGTCAAAACCTGACGGTTTTGCCGGCTCTCTCGGGGAGGGAGCCTTTGGCGTGCCTGCAGGCTTTGCGTTTTAGCTGCAAACTTTTTCCCGTTATGCCAAAGGCCCCATCCCAGAGGGGGCTGTCTGCGCAGCAGACTGGGGGAGTTAAACCTTCACCATTTTATCTATTGACAACCGCGCAAAGTTAGCCTATATTACTATTGTTAACACAAACTAACACACGTTGACAGTGGATAAAATGAGAAGGTCGATCTTATGACATTAAAAGAATTGCAGATCGGAAAAAGCGCTGTTGTGGATACCGTCGGCGGCAGCGGCGCACTGCGCCAGCATTTTCTGGATATGGGCCTGATCCCGGGGGTGGAGGTCACGCTGGTCAAGCTGGCACCCATGGGCGACCCCATGGAGCTGCGCATCCATGGCTATGAGTTGACCCTCCGGCTGGACGATGCCGCGCAGATCGGCATCACCCCCACCGAAAAGGCCCCGGCAATGTCGGCGGCTCCGGCAGATGATAAAATGGTGGATCACCCCGGCCTTGGCGAGGGCGGAAAATACCATATCAAAAAGGGGGAGAATCCCCTGCCCGAGGACAGGACCCTCACCTTTGCGCTGGCTGGCAACCAGAACTGCGGTAAGACCACCCTGTTCAACCAGCTCACCGGTTCCAACCAGCATGTGGGCAATTTCCCGGGCGTGACGGTGGACCGCAAGAGCGGTGCCATCAAGGGCCACCCGGAGACCGAGGTCACCGACCTGCCGGGCATCTACTCCATGTCCCCCTATTCCAGCGAGGAGATCGTCACCCGGCAGTTCATCATCGGCGAAAAGCCCACCGGCATCATCAACATCGTGGATGCCACCAACATCGAGCGCAACCTCTACCTGACCATGCAGCTCATGGAGCTGGACACCCCCATGGTGCTGGCGCTGAACATGATGGACGAGGTGCGCGGCAACGGCGGCACGGTGCGCATCAACAAGATGGAGGCCATGCTGGGCATCCCGGTCATTCCCATCTCTGCTGCCAAGAATGAGGGCGTGGATGAGCTGGTAGACCATGCCCTTCATGTGGCAAAGTATCAGGAGCGGCCCGGCCGCATGGATTTCTGCAGTGAGGACGACCACGGCGGCGCGGTGCACCGCTGCATCCACGGCATCATCCACCTGATCGAGGACCACGCTAAGGCGGCGGGCATTCCGGTGCGGTTTGCCGCCACCAAGCTGGTGGAGGGCGACCAGCGCATTGAGGAAGCCCTGAAGCTGGATCAGAACGAAAAAGAGATGATCGAGCATATCATCGTGCAGATGGAGCAGGAGCGCGGGCTGGACCGCGCCGCCGCCATTGCGGATATGCGGTTCTCCTTTATTCAGGAGCTGGTGGCCAAGACGGTGGTCAAGCCCCACGAAAGCAAAGAGCAGCTGCGCTCCAACCGCATCGACAAATTCCTCACCGGCAAGTACACCGCCATCCCGGCCTTTATCGCCATCATGGGTCTGGTGTTCTTCCTCACCTTCAACGTCATCGGCCTGTTCTTCCAGAACCTGATGGAAACGGGCATCGACGCGTTGACCGGCATCGTGGACACGGCGCTTACCAACTGGAACGTCAATGCGGCGGTGCACTCCTTGCTCATCGACGGCATCTTTACCGGCGTGGGCAGCGTGCTGAGCTTTCTGCCCATCATCGTGGTGCTGTTCTTCTTCCTCTCCATGCTGGAGGATACCGGTTACATGGCCCGCGTGGCCTTTGTGATGGATAAGCTGCTGCGCCGCATCGGCCTTTCGGGCCGCAGCATCGTGCCCATGCTCATCGGCTTTGGCTGCACCGTGCCCGGTGTCATGGCAAGCCGCACCCTGCCCTCGGAGCGCGACCGCAAAATGACCATCCTGCTCACCCCGTTCATGAGCTGCTCGGCAAAGCTGCCCATCTACAGCCTGTTTGCAGCGGCGTTCTTCCCGCAGTATGCGGGCCTTGTGATGGTGCTGCTGTACTTTACCGGCATCGCGGTGGGCGTGCTGGCGGCACTGCTGCTCAAGAGCACGGTGTTCAAGGGCGAGGCGGTGCCCTTTGTCATGGAGCTGCCCAACTACCGCCTGCCCGGCCTGAAAAACGTGGCACAGCTGCTATGGGAAAAGGCCCGGGACTTTTTGCAGAAGGCCTTCACGGTGATCTTTGCGGCCACCATCGTCATCTGGTTTTTGCAGAACTTTGACCTGCAGCTGCGGTTGACCGCCGACCCGCAGGCCAGCATCCTTGCCCGCATTGCGGGCGACATCGCCCCGCTGTTCGGGCCTTTGGGCTTTGCGGACTGGCGCATCTCCACCGCCCTCATCACCGGCTTCATGGCAAAGGAGAGCGTGGTGTCTTCGCTGCTCATCCTCTTTGGCTCCGAAGTTGCGCTGTCGGCGGCCCTCACCCCGGCGCAGGCGGCTCCCCTGCTGGTGTTCTGCCTGCTGTACACCCCCTGCATCGCGGCAGTGGCATCGGTCAAGCGGGAGCTGGGCAATAAGTGGGCGGTCATCATGGTGGTGAACCAGTGCGCCGTGGCATGGCTGTGCGCTTTGCTGGTGCGTCTGGCGGCTGTGGTGCTGTTCTGAAATATTCGTTTTGTTTTGAGGTCCTGAAAAGCCTGTGGGCTTTTCAGGACCTCTTTTTCTCTTGACATCTCTCCTCTTCTGCACTATAATACTTCAAAAATGAATCATTCAAAGATGAAAGGACAGACCTGCTGTGAACCCGAATATCGAATTTTCCATCAAGACCGCGCAGGCGTACAATGCCGTCTGCAAACCGCTGTGTCAGGAGCTTGGCCTGTCGCAGACGGCGCTGGACATCCTGCTGTTCCTCGCCAACAACCCGGACTATAAAACGGCCCGGGACATCGTGGAGGTGCGGCATATCAAGGCAAACCTCGTCTCCATGAATGTGGATAAGCTTGTGCAGGAAGGGTATCTGGAACGGTACGCTGTGGTCGGCGACCGCCGCAAAACAAAGCTTCTCTGCACCGGCAAGGCAGACCCGATCATCCGCCGGGGCCGTGCCGTGCAGAACGCCTTTTTCAAGCGCCTGCTGGATCATGTGGAGCCGGCCGATCAGGAGGTCTTTTTCCGGACTATGGAGCTGATCGGGAAAAATCTGGACGAAATTATAAAGGAGAACGCATAAAATGAAGGTGTTGTTTACGGTTCTTGTCACCTTTTTTGCCGGCATGGGGGCCGGCCTTGGCACCGGCTTTGCCGGTATGAGCGCGGCGGCGGTCATCAGCCCCATGCTCATCACCTTCCTGCACATGGACCCCTATATGGCGGTGGGCATCGCCCTTTCTTCGGATGTGCTGGCCAGCGCCGTTTCGGCCTATACCTACCACAAAAACAAGAACCTGGATATCAAAAACGGCCTGATCATGATGGTAAGTGTGCTGCTGTTCACGGTGGTGGGCAGCTGGGTGGCCAGCAGAGTGCCCTCGGCCACCATGGGCGGCTTCTCGGTGTTCATGACCTTCCTGCTGGGCATCAAGTTCATTGTGCGCCCGGTCATGACGACCAAGGAAGCTATGCAGGGTGTCAGCGCCAAAAAGCGTGCCATCCAGTCCATCGTGTGCGGTGTGCTCATCGGTTTCATCTGCGGCTTCATCGGCGCAGGCGGCGGCATGATGATGCTGCTCATCCTCACCAGTGTGCTGGGCTACGAGCTGAAGACCGCCGTGGGCACCAGCGTGTTCATTATGACCTTCACCGCCCTGACCGGTGCTGTCTCCCACTTCATGATCGGCGGTGCGCCCAATTGGTTCGTCTGGGCGCTGTGCGTGGTGTTCACCCTGCTGTGGGCGCGCATTGCCGCCGTGTTTGCCAATAAGGCAGACCCCAAGACCCTGAACCGTGCCACCGGTATTGTGCTGGTGGTGCTGGGCGTGGTCATTATGGGCTTCAACCTTCTGAGCTGATATCCCCTGCCCTTCAAATAAAAAAAGAAAGCCCGTGCAGCCGGAAACTGCACGGGCTTTCTCTGTATCAGAACTTACTTTTCTTCAATGGTAGAGTGCTCGATCACCCAGTCGGCAGCCTTGCGGATGCCCTCGTTGCGGCGCATGGCGGGAATATCGGATTTTTCCTTGATCTCTTCCAGCGTCTTTTTGGCGCGCTCTGCACGAGCGGCCAGAGCCTTATCGATATCTTCCTCGGTGGGCACCAGATTTTCCTGCTGTGCGATCTGCAGCAGAGCCATGTGCACACGGGCGGTCTTCTCGGCAGAAGAGCGCACCTTGGCGGTAAAGCTCTCGCGGGTCTCGTGGATCTGGCTCAGGTAGCGATCCAGGCTCAGACGCTGCATCTGCAGCTGCTGCTGGATCTGCTCCATCTGCTGCTGGTAGGTGGTCTCCACCAGCACACTGGGCAGTTCGCCCTCAGAAGCATCGGCCAGCTGGGTCAGGATCTGATCCTTGGCACGGTTCAGCGCACCGGCATGCTTTCCGTCGTGCAGCTGCTGCTTGACCTGTGCACGCAGCTCGTCCATGGTGTCCAGATTGGCAACCTTCTTGGCAAAGTCGCTGTTCAGAGCAGGGATCTGGCGCACGCATACGTCGATCAGCTTGATCTTGAACACGACGGGTTTACCGGCCAGATCCTTTGCGTGGTAGCGGTTCGGGAAGGTGACGAAGATCTCGAATTCCTCGCCTGCCTTGTGGCCCAGAATGCCCTCTTCAAAGCCGGGGATCATGCGGCCGCTGCCCAGCTGGACGGCCTGGTTCTTTGCGGTGCCGCCCTGGAAGGGCTTGCCCTCCAGCAGACCTTCGTAATCGATATGTACGATGTTGCCCTTTACGGCCGGACCCTTGTGCGGCACCAGCTCAGCGGCAGCAGCGCGGCGGCGCTCCAGCACATTGTCGATCTCCTTGTCGGTCACTTCCGGGGTGACGCACTCGGCGGTAAAGCCGGTGGTCTTGGTCAGGTTCAGCTCAGGCTGCAGGGCAACCGTGGCAGTGGCCACAAAGCCCTCGTCCTTTTTCACGCTCACAAGATCGTACACAGGATTGTCAACAGCCACAAAGCCGTGCTCTGCCATGGCGGCATCATACAGCGCGGGCACGTCCTTGTCCATCAGATCGTTGATGGCATCGTACCAGAAGGTGTGCTCGCCGCGGTCAGCCTCGATCTGTGCGCGGTCCGCTTCGCCCTTCTTGAAGCCGCGGATCGTATAGGAGGCGCGGGTGCGTTCGTAAACGGCGTTGGATGCAGCTTCCAGCTCTTCGGGGCTGGCGCTGAAGGTCATTTTGCAGACACTCTTTTCGGGAGTTTCCACGCTTACCAGTTTCATAGGAATCCAACCTCCGTGTTGCCCCAAAAGGAGCGATTTCAAACATTAGTAAAGTTATTATAGCACAAGTGCAGCAAAAGCGGTATAATAAACTTGATAAAAATGTGCCGTTTTGGCAATTTTAGTCCATTTGAGCAGGAAAAAAGCGCGTTTTGCGGCAGCAGCTGCCGCGCAAAAGTGGGAAAACCCTCAGGAAAGGAAGGCTGTCCCCTATGCGATTATTTGATGTTCTGGGCCCGGTGATGATCGGACCCTCCTCCAGCCACACCGCCGGTGCGGCAAAGATCGGCTATACCGCACAAAAGCTTCTGGGCGAGGTTCCGGCGCAGGCAGACATCGGCCTGTACGGCAGCTTTGCCACCACCGGAAAGGGACATGGCACGGATAAAGCCCTGGTCGCCGGCCTGCTTGGCCTGCGGCCAGATGACCCCCGCCTGCCCGACAGCTTTGCCCTGGCCGCAGAGCAGGGCATGGCATTCCGGATCCATCCTGTGGAATTGCGCTCTGCGCACCCCAATACCGCTGTTCTCACCCTGACGGGCCGGGAGG
>ENA-OPCB01002128-OPCB01002128.1-human-gut-metagenome-genome-assembly--contig:-NODE-2128-length-11166-cov-3.276393_pt1 | contig 11166 bp, 10 predicted proteins | sample MGYA00241561_ERZ501473 | MGnify/ENA primary metagenome ERZ501473 (study PRJEB25962, sample SAMEA2042519) | human gut metagenome | biome: human gut; feature: human-associated habitat; material: faeces... | reverse complement strand
CTCTTTCAGGTACTGCTTCACAGTTTCCGAAAGCGGTGTATCGCCCGTCTTGTCTGCCTGGACAATCTCGGAAGCGGTCTTGTTGACTACAATTATATGGTTGTCTTCGTATACGACAGTCATACTGTTCGATTACATATTCATACCACCATCTACCTGAATCACCTGACCTGATACGTAAGAAGACATATCTGATGCCAGGAAGGTAGCGATGTTTGCCACATCTTCAGGAGTACCGCCACGACGCAAAGGAATTTTCTTTGCCCATTCAGCTCTTACTTCGTCAGAAAGAGCGGCAGTCATATCTGTCAGGATGAATCCCGGAGCAATGGCGTTGGCGCGGATACCACGAGAGCCCAATTCTTGTGCGATAGACTTGGCCAATGCAATCATACCGGCTTTGGAAGCAGCATAGTTAGCCTGTCCCGCATTACCGTGAACACCTACCACAGATGCCATATTGATAATGCTACCCGCCTTCTGGCGCATCATGATGGGTGTGCAGGCATGGATAAAGTTAAATGCCGATTTCAGGTTGACATTGATAACCATATCCCATTGCTGTTCGCTCATACGCATCATCAGACCGTCACGTGTGATACCGGCATTGTTTACCAGAATATCAATACGTCCAAAGTCCTTATGGATTTCTGCCACTACCTTGGCAGTGTCTTCAAAGTTTGCTGCATTGGAGGCATAAGCTTTTGCCTTTACTCCCAAAGCTTCCAATTCTTTTGCCGTAGCCTCGGCATTTTCATCAATCACCAAGTCAGTGAATGCGATGTTTGCTCCTTCTTGAGCGAACTTCAAAGCGATAGCCTTGCCGATGCCGCGTGCAGCACCTGTCACAATGGCTGTTTTTCCATCTAATAATCCCATATTATTTTAAAATTATTTATAAAATGTATTCTTACTTCTTTCCCAATGCACCAAGTACCAGACGGGTCACGTAAGTATCGCGTACCGCATCATCCAGATTGGCTCCTATATGACCGCGGATATAAGGTGTTTCAATACCTTTGACACTGTAATGCACAATCTCGGCAGTCATATCCAAGTCATCTATCTGGAAAACGCCCTTCTCCATACCTTCACGCAGAACCTCCTTGAAAAGCTGGGTCTCTGTAGCATCGAAACGTTTGCGCACTTTCTCCACTCTCCAAATATCCCGAAAGAAATTGGCACGAAGAGTACCATTCCGAAAGACAACCTCTTTTACCGCATCCAGATGGGTGTAAATCATTTCCATCAGTTTCTCGTCCGGCTGAATATCTTTCTCTACCACGTGCTTCATCATATCCGAAAGAATATCCAGCTCCGACTCGACAACAGCCAAGTAGATATCTTCCTTGCTCTTAAAATAGGTATAGAGCGTTCTCCTACCTTTCTTCGAAGCGAGGGCAATATCATTCATCGTGGTATTCTCAACGCCCATCTTTGCAAACAGCTGACGGGCAACGTCCACTAATTTAGCTTTTGTCTTCGATACGGTCATAGATTAATTGCACATTGCTTTATTATTTGAGCAAAAGTAAGACATTTCCGCATATCTTACAAGAAAACATTCATTTTATTAATGAACAGCCCTAAAAAGGAAGAAAAAAAGTAGGCTTATTATCGTTCTATTTATCAACATATTACTCATTAAAATCCACTTAACCTCAAAAATATCATGCATTTTATTTGCATATTAAATAAAAAGCCGTACCTTTGCACCCACAAAACAATAACATCGCGGAGTGGAGCAGTTGGTAGCTCGTTGGGCTCATAACCCAAAGGTCATTCGTTCGAGTCGGATCTCCGCAACTACAATGAGGATAAAAGGTTTAAAGGCCGTTTATCCTCATTTTTTTTAATTCCCATCAAGGACAGAAAAAAATGTTTGCGCAAATAATGTTTGTGCAAATTGCTTCCACACTTCCACCTCCTCTCCACATCCCTTTATTCATCGGCATTACAGATGCGGTGGAAGCAACTCAAAAGTGTGGAAGCAAAATTTGCTTCCACACCGTTTCACAAACAGAAATACTGACACACAAGAAGCTAACATGAAGTAACACAAGTTATTAATTTCTTGTATCACATCTTATTTATATCGTACCTGCACGAAATCAATATCCTGCAAACACGGTATTAATTCCATCTCCTCCCCCTTCAAATGCAATCAGAACAAATGCGTACAGCCACACAAAGCCAAGACTTCAATACTGTTTTCCTCTGTGCTTTATTCAGAGAATGAAGGTATTTATTACGTCGGACATAAGGAATCAACAGTATGCAACGGCCATGATGCAATCGCCTAACGGCCATCAACAACCCGCTTAACAGCCGTCAGCAGATCGCCGCACGACCATTAGGCGCTGATAAGGCAATGAGTAAAAGGGAACACTCCCCTATACACAAGTAAACAAAGCCCTATATACAACGGATTGAAAGCAGCGGTTTCCCTTAGAATATCCTGATGAAAAGCAACCCCAGCCCGATGGCAACGCCAGTCGAAACAAGTCCGGGAAGCATGAACGAGTGGTTCAGCACATACTTGCCGATACGGGTAGTTCCGGTACGGTCGAAATTAATGGCTGCTACTACGGTGGGATAGTTGGGAATAAAGAAGTAACCGTTTACGGCCGGGAACAGAGCAACCAGTATCATAGGCGAAATGCCCAAAGCGATGCCCAAAGGCATCAGTGCGCGCACAGTGGCGGCCTGGCTATAAAGCAGAATCGACATGGCAAACAAGGCTATCCCGAACAGCCACGGCATTTGCCTCACCACTCCCTCGATGGACTGGGTCAACTGAAGCATGTTTCCCTGAAGAAAAGTATCTCCCATCCAGGCAATGCCGAATATGGCAATCACCGCCTGCATGCCTGCCGGGAAGACGGAGCCTTGCGTTGCCTTCATGCCGTCGGTGCGAGTCAGCAGCAAGATGAGGGCGGCGGCAGAGAGCATCACGATTTCGATAATGGCGGACATGCCGAGTCTCACCGTCTCGCCGTCTATCACGAAGGCAGGACGCAAACTGTCGAACGAACCAAAGAACACGATAAAAACAGTGGCAAGGATAAAGATAAGCACGGACAAGACGGCATGCCGTTTATTGTGTATATCCTTTATCTCCACCTTCTTGACATCAAGATAGCCTTCGGTCAACCTCTTTCTGTACTCCGGGTCGTCTGCCAACTCCTTGCCCACCTTCATGGAAAACAAGGCGCCCACAAGTACCCCGATAATGGTAGCAGGAATCGTTATTTTCAGAATATCGAACAAGGTGACATCAAATCCCGCCAGCAACCCAAGCAGTGCGACGGTGGCAGCCGAAATGGGACTTGCCGTAATAGCCTGCTGCGAAGCAATCACCGCAATGCCCAGTGGCCTCTCGGGACGAATCTTGGTCTCCGTGGCAACCTCGGCAATCACGGGAAGCACCGAATATGCCACATGTCCCGTGCCGGCAACAAAAGTAAACAAATAGGTCACAATAGGGCTCAAGATGGTGACCTGTGAAGGATTCTTCCGCAACAACCGTTCTGCCAGCTTTACCATATAATCCAGTCCGCCAGCCGCCTGCATGCAGGATGCGGCAGAAATGACGGCGGCTATCATCAACATAACGTCAATGGGAGGTGATGTAGGCTGCAATCCGAAACCAAACGTCAGAATTGCCAGACCTATCCCTCCCATTACACCTAGTCCAATGCCGCCCAAGCGGGCGCCTATAATGATAGCTACCAATACGAATGCCAATTGCAAGGCCATATACTCTACACTTTTTGATTCATGTGCAAAGATAAGTCATTTCGTATTATGGCTACTCACCTACTTCTATTTTAACTGCTTGTTTTAACTCCACACTCAAAGAGGCATCATCCTTTAACGGTGTCCAGAACACCCGGCGGCATTCATTCTTCTGCAAAAGACAACGATGATAGCGACTGCCGGACAGATGCTCCGTATCGATATGGAAGGAACCGGTATTGACATCCCAGTCGGCTATCTCGTCCAGATTCAGATAAAGGTTGCGCACTGTGCCGCTGTTGAGATGCAAGCTCTGCGCCTGCGCCGCAAGCGCAGTGACATGGCAATCTTCCAGCCGGGCAAGGTATCGCGTGCGGAAAGAGAGCGTATCGCAACGGAGTCCGTAGAAATTGGTTTCCATATCCTCCACATCTACCACAACCGCTTGTACCTCCGCAGGCAACCGCAATTCCATCCCTTCTGAACGAACCCTTATCCAAATGTCATTCTGAAGATGCTGTTCCAGCTTATCCTCCGGAAAGTCAAAGGTGACGAGCAGGGTATCGCCAACGGAAGTCATCGACATAAAAGCCTCCATATCCCCTGCATAGGAGAAACTGCCCTGCTGCAAAGAGTCGGCAGTCACCTCCAACGGCACTTCCCCGAACGAGAATATACGCTCCGCCTCCACAATACCTTCTTTTTTCTGTTTCCACACCACCGGAGGCTGTGTCAGCTTCAACACCCTGCACGAGGGCAGCTGCACCGTTTTCCGTTCTCCGCCGATTTCCATAAAATTATCTTTCTGAGTGACATTGCGGTCCACCACATAGAACATGAGTCCGCATACCATTGCCACACCGGTAACCAGCATTCCTATCATTATATAAGTCGTTCGTTTCATAACTGTCTTCTTTTATTTTTGTTTCTTGATAAACTCCTGATACATCCCGGACAACTCCTCGGCAGAGATGCCCAGCGTGAAAATCTGCTTGAAGAAATAATCCACTTCCTCCTTCAGAAAATACTCTTTCCTCAACGAAAGAATCAGCTTACGTGCACCTACCGACACAAAATAGCCGATACCCCGCTTGTTGTAAATCACTCCTTGCGTCTGCAAGTAGTCGTACGAACGCATCACCGTATTGGCGTTGACCTCTACCACAGCCGCATATTCCCGTACCGAAGGAATACGTTCTTCCTCCTGATATTGCCCGAGAAGTACCTCGTCGCAAATGCGGTCTGCTATTTGCAGGTAGATGGCCTTGCTTTCCTTAAAGTTCATAGTTACCAGCGATTAATGATTTCGGACTCCTTGAAACGGAAATAGGCAAGCACCCAGTTGAAAAGGGCGAAAAACGAAGTTATAAAAATCAGCCAGCCGCCCGATGCCTCCCTGTCAATATAGGGCTCAGTCATGAAGAAGTTATTAGGCAGAATGGCCTTCAGGCACAATACAGCTATCAGGATATATGAAACGAAGATGCAGACACCGGCCGCAAAAGTCTTGATAAGTGCATTTTTGGGCCAGACCGTACTGCCCAGCAGGAAGAAAGACTGTAGGAAAAAGTAGCAGCTCAGGAATACCCCCCCCACAGCCGGTCCGCTTCCTATCGTCTCATAGAAACAGTTCGTGTTACAGCAGAATTCCCACAACGGAAAGGAGTGAACGACATGCAGCTCCGGGTAGGCCAGAAGATAGAAGACGACTCTTGTCAAGTCCGCCAGCTTGAAAGCTATCAGAAAGACCAAGATAAAGCCGCAGGTAGCCACCAGCCAGCGGGCAAAGAATTTCTCGAACATGGTGGCAGGTGTCATGAGCACAACGGTACGACTCGTCTTGCTTTTCATCCTTTCCATGGTAAACGAGGCGCTAATGCATCCCCAAATGACAAGTCCCCAAAGAAAGAATCTGGACTCAAACTCCCAGATAGGGTCCATGCCCACAGCTCCCGCTTCCAGATTGTGATACTGATAGTATCCATTCCAGACAAAGACTATGGCCAACATTCCGTAGACCATCACCGAGCGGAGTATATAGGTCTTCCAATTCTCCACCATCTCTTTGCGGCATACGTTCACAAAGCGATGCAAATTAAAAAAGGTATCGCGTATCATTATTCATTTGTTTTAATGTGAAACATTTCCGCTATCTTCCCAGGCTCTGCAAGTACGGCGCCAAACAGAAGTTCAAGATTAATCTCCGATTCCTCACCTTCCGTATTGGGCAGCATCAAGAAATTGCCTTGTACGGAGGGAAGCGTGTACAAGGCAGTCGCAGCCAACTCCCGGTCGTCACTCTCCAAGAAGAACAGCTTACTGCAAATGCTGGCAGTGGATTCGTCCAGCAATACGCGGCTGTTGTCCATAATCAGCACATGGTCCAGCACTTTGTCAATGTCACGCACCTGATGGGTGGAGATAACAATCGTCTTGTCGTCCGACATACCCGAAGCCAGGAATTTACGGAACTGGCTCTTCCCCGGAATATCCAGTCCATTGGTAGGCTCATCCATCAGCAGCAGGGAAGTATTGGTGGCCAGCGCAAAGCTCATGAAGATTTTCTTTTTCTGCCCCATGGACAAGGCTCCCAAATCAGCATCCATATCCATCTCGAAGAAATGTAGGTACTTCACCATGTCTTCCTTGCTGAAACGGGGATAGAACTTACTGTTCAGTTCAATATAGCTGACCAAGGAAATAGGAGGCAGCTCGAACTCCTCGGGTACCAGAAACATGTCCTGCAACGTGACGGGCAACCGGCGGCGCATGTCGGTATCATGATACATCACTCTCCCACGTTTGGGAGCCAACAAACCGCTCATCAGATAGAGCAACGTAGACTTGCCGGCTCCGTTCTTACCCAACAGACCGTAAACCCGGCCGGCTTCCAGCGAAAGTGAAAAATCACTCAGGACTTCTTTCCGCCCCTTGCGATAACTAAATGAAATGTTTTCTACTTGTAACATACGCTTGGATGAATTAAATATCTTATTGTTTATGTGTATTAGTATAATAGTACACTGCAAACATAGGCATTTTTTTTAGAATAACAAGAGATTTGAGAAAAAAGGAAATACGTACGAAGGTTCAAAAAAAAGGAGGAGCTAAGAATCACTCTCCACTCCTCCCGACACGACAAACAACTAAAATTATTGCTATTTGATGCCGTCCAATGCCTTGTTTGCTGTGGCATTGGTGGGGTCGATAGCCAGAATTTTATTCCAGTACTCTTTCGAAGTAGCATAGTCACTCTTCAACAGATAGTAGTAGCCCAGATAACTGTAACACTCTATCAATGCAGAGTTGTACCTCGGTTCGTTTTTGGCAAGCAGTACGTCCACCACCTTCTCGTAATAAGGTTTCGCCAATCCCTCTGTAGTTTCGGGGTCCATGGCAGAGTGTGTGCGGGCGCGCCACATATCTCCCAAATAACTGTCGGAAGCTTGTTCGGCAACAAGTGCGAACACAGAGTCGGCAGCCTGCAATGCCGCCATGCGGTCGGCAGACTGAACGGAGAGAGTGTCCGAGGACGTACCCTCTCCGTAGTACAGACGCCCTAACTGGAATAAGTTTTCGGACGTCTTTTTATCTTGTGCCAGCGAGTCATAGTACTTTTTATAAGCAGCAATGGCTTGGGTATAGTCGTTTTTCAATTCATAAGCATCGGCAATCTCACGCCACAAATCCACCTGACTCTCATCCTTCTCCAATGCCTTACCATATTCCTCAATGGCCTGGTCATATTTCTTCAGAGCACTCAACAGAGCACCGTGATAGCGGTAATCCAAGTATGAATAATCGGCATTATCCGAAGCATTGAAGAAAGCATCGGCAGCCTTCTCTGCCTCGTCATAACGCTTGAGGTCGACATTGTTGTACATCACAAGCCGGTTGAATGCGGCATGGCGGGCATTCTTCTGCAAACCTTTCTGCGCCACCGCCAAGGATTTCTCGAAGTCGTGGTTCAGGAATAGTGCAAAAGCATATTTCAGGATGTCATCTTCCGTAGCCACGGGAGTATCGATGAACTTGGCATAGGTGTCGGCAGCCTTGCCAAAACGGTTGGTGGCGTAATACACTTCCGCCAGCTCCTTGTCTGCTTCCAGGCAATCCGGAGCTATGGCCTTCAGCTGGTTCAGCTTCTCTATGGCCTGCGAAGGACTGGCAGACTTGTATGCCTGCGCATATTTCAGATACGCATCCTTATAATTCGAATCAAAATAGATGGCTTGCTCATAAAGCTGGCATGCCTTTCCGATATCTTTCCGGGCAAAAGCGATGTCACCCTCGAGTACAGAAACTGCCGGAGCCTTGTTGTCGGCCTTTCTTGCCATCTCCAGATAGGTTTCCGCCTCTTTCAGCTGTCCTGCATCCAGATAGGCACGGGCCACGGAAGTCACAAGCTCCACATTTTTTTTGTTCTTGCCCTTCAGCAGTTCTCCGGCTGCGTCGGAAGCCTGCTCCGGATTCGTCTTTATCAGACTTTTTACTTTATCCACCCCCGCCTGCCATTCGGGCACCGGCGTTTGTGCGGCGAGCGTACCTGCAAACAGCATCGCTCCCAAACAAAATACAAATCTACGTTTCATGTTAGCATTCATTTTAGTTATTCATCCTTGACGTTCACCACGCGCACCGGTTGGGTGGCGGGGACCAATCCCGACTTCAATATAATCCGCTGTCCCCGGTCGGAAGCGAGGAAAGAGGCAAATCCCCACGGAAGTGCGCTCCGCGGATCATTCAACAAGGCATAGATGCTGCGTGCCAACGGATAATCACCGTAATACAAATACGCCTGATAGGGTTTGTAACTGTTGTCCGGCATGGCCTTGTCAGCAGCACTGACGGACATCAGCCGCACCTCTTTACTGAAAGAGAGCCCCGTACTATCATTCCGGTCGCTCAGCCAGTTCACGCCGATAATACCGATGGCATCAGGCGTGCGGGCCACGTAGTCAATCACCTCCCTATTGGTTTTCAACGCTTTCAACTGACTGGAAAGCGGTACACCCTTACAGATGGAATCGACAGCAAAACGTACGGTACTGGAGTTCTTGTTGTCAAACACAAGACTGATATCCCCCAGACGGGAAGCCGGATAGATATCTTTCCACTGCTTCGCATCACCCGTCAGGATGCGGCGGATGTCCTCCTCCGTGTAGGAGTGGACCGTCTCGGCGCCCCAGCTGGTGAACACCTCGTCGGCGTGGTGGTGATGGTGGTGGCAGGAGCACTCCGGGTCGTCGCACTCGCCGTCGTGGTGATGGTGGTGCTCATGCTCATCATGGTGCTCGTGCTCCTCGTGGTCATGGTGGCAGCAGCCCTCGTGATGGTGATGCTCATGTTCGTCGTCATCGTCATCATCGTCGTGGTGATGGCCGCAGCAGCAGTGGCCCTCGTCCTCGTCGTGGTCATGATGATGGTGATGCTCGTCATGGTCGTCATGGTCATCATGCTCATCATGGTCGTGGTGGTGATGGTGGTGCTCCGCCTCCTCCGCCTCGTGCTCGGCCTGCATCCTGGCCAGCAGTTCATCGGCCAGAGAGACCTTTTCCACAGCGGACAGCAGAGTCTTGCCGTCCAGCTGGTCCCACGGGGTAGTAAGGATGGCGGCGGTGGGATTCTTCTCCCGCAGCAGAGCCACGGCGGCCTCCAGCTTCTCCTGGCTGAGCTTCTGGGTCCGGGAGAGGATGATGGTGCCGGCGGCCTCGATCTGGTTGTTGTAGAACTCACCGAAGTTCTTCATATAGACCTTGACCTTGCTGGCGTCGGCCACGGTGACATAGCTGTTGAGCTTGAGCTCGGGGCACTCGTCCACCGTGCGCTGCACGGCAACGATGACGTCGGAAAGCTTGCCGACGCCGCTCGGCTCAATGAGGATGCGGTCGGGGTGGAACTGCGCCACGACCTCTTTGAGCGCCTTGTTGAAGTCACCGACGAGGGAGCAGCAGATGCAGCCCGCGGACATCTCGGAGATCTCGATGCCAGACTCCTTCAGAAAGCCGCCGTCGATGTTGATCTCGCCGAATTCGTTCTCGATCAGCACGAGCTTTTCGCCGCTGTAGGCTTCCGCGATCAGCTTTTTGATGAGCGTGGTCTTGCCGGCGCCCAGAAAGCCGGAGAAAATGTCAATTTTCGTCATAAGAAATACGCTTCCTTCTTTTTTATTGATTTCCAAACCTACATTATAAGCAGAATTTGTGAACGATTCAAGTCTTTTTCCACGCAAAATGCGCCTTTTCCCGCTCACAGGCCCATACCGGGCAGCGGCACACGATGATCTAAGATCACGTGTCCGAAGCAGATAAAGCGCTTTCCGCTCTCAGGGCCGCAGACGACGTCCGCGCCGCGGTCCCGCCCCAGAGAAAAGAGGTACGAAACGCCGAGCGGGTCGCGGTAATACTGCTTGCAGAGCATGTCGCCCCCGACGCAGAAGATGCCCACGTCGCCCGCATGCAGCGGGTCGTGATTGAGGTAGGCGACGCTGCCGCTGTGCAGCACGGGTTCTAAACTGTCGTCGCGGATGCGCACGGCGAATTCCGCTCCCGGCGGCACATCGCCGTGGTCGACGATGTAGTCAAAATCCTCGCCGAGCACGGGGGCGGCGTAGCCCGCCGCCTCGATCGAGCGGTAGAGCGGGATGCGGCGCGGCGCGCCCGCACCGTCCTGTCTCGCGTGCATCGTGCACAGGGCGCTGACGAGGCTGCCCACCGTCTCGCGCTCGAGCGGCGAGAGCGAGCGGCACTTTTCGATCAAATCCTGCTCTGCGCGCGAGCAGACGAAGCTGCCTGAGCGGAACGAATCGCGGTAAAGGTAGTTCGGGTCGATCTCAAGCGCATCGAACAGCCGGAGCAGCACCTCCTCCTTCGGCGAGCTGACGCCGTTTTCATAGTTGCTGATGGCAGAGGGCGAAACGCCAAGCTCCTCCGCCAGCGCCGCGCGCGAGAGATGAAGCTCCTCACGCCGTAGACGCATTTGTTTGCCAAAACTCATCAAGATTCCCCCAGAAAACGCAGGCTGCGACAAGATTTGACTGTATTCTATCGCAGAAGCTTGTAACTGTCAATCAATTATAACAAGAATCTTGTAAATTTATTCTTGACATAGCAAGATTCTTGTGATATCTTGATTTTGCTGACAAGTTCTTTGTACTTGCCGGCATGCCGCGGCGAGCGTTCTCCTCAGTTTGCCCGCGGCGCACGCCGCCGATACCGGTACGGCGGCTGATCCCCGCAGCAGAAAAAGAAAACGCGCCGCCCTGAAAAGGACGGACGCGAAAAAATAGAGAGAAAGAAAATATCGAGCCAGCCTAAGGACAGCTCGATATTTTTGCTTTTGTGGTAAAACGACGAAAGTGTGATCTCGACGCAGGCCGCAGAGCGGCTCTGATACGCCACCGGCGTATCGCTTACATTTTCCAAACCA
>ENA-OPCB01002123-OPCB01002123.1-human-gut-metagenome-genome-assembly--contig:-NODE-2123-length-11202-cov-2.265363_pt1 | contig 11202 bp, 12 predicted proteins | sample MGYA00241561_ERZ501473 | MGnify/ENA primary metagenome ERZ501473 (study PRJEB25962, sample SAMEA2042519) | human gut metagenome | biome: human gut; feature: human-associated habitat; material: faeces... | reverse complement strand
CGGGGATGTGGCAGGTGGATGTCCACAAAAATATGTGACAGGCGCGATGGTCGAGGGAGAGATTGCGGCGAAGCATATCGTACAGATGCTTGTAAAAATTAGCATAACTTCTTCCAAATCTTCAAAAAAGTTATGCCATACCACAAATCCCCCAACGGCTCTGCCGGTGGGTGTTTCACGGGTTAGGCCGCCCCAAAGCGGCATAACCCCTTTAACCTGCACTATTTTCGACCCTAGTTTTACAGCCCTAAATTCCCCGGTTTTGAGGTTCCAAAATGCTCATTAAAGCTGCCATTCCCGGCGGTTTCCGTTATTTTTCTCCAAATTGGCTCACACAGGGCAGAACAAGTGCTGGTCGGTCACTTTATCCACTTTTGTAAAACAAGGGCACAAATCGGCTCACGGACGGTCACAGGGGGGATTTGCTTTTCCTTCTCCCTGCTTTCCAACCGCCACTCTTCTGCCATTACTCATTCTGCGCAGACATTCCGGCAGATGCTCCAGTGCCTCTCGCAGTATTTTTATTGCTTTTCTTGATGGCTGCCGGAACATCTCCCCTGCTGTCGATGTATTCTCTCACGGCCTGGGGAACATATTTTTCATACATTTTTCCCAGCACTTCGTTCAATTCAGACTCAAAGTCTGCATCCTTTTTTCCCATGTACTGCTTGATCGCATTCAGCTTTTCCTCTTCATACTTGATGGTTACCACTGCCTGTTTCATGTTCATCTACCTCCGTATTTCCAAATAATTTTTATATCTTTTTCTGCAACACACAGCTTGGAAAGACCTCCTGCTGTATCACATTTCCTGTATCATCCCATTGGTTTCGTTCTGACTCTGGGACTCCAGATAATTCATCCACGAATCTTTTTCCACGCCAAACAGACCATCATGGGAAAGGATTTCATCTTTTGTTTCCAACGTAGCTTCGGCTCCGTCATCATACAATTTATGTAATACCAGCTCTGTATCCAGCAGTTCTAATGCCCTTTCCTTCGTAAGCGGAAGCATGCCATCCCATGTATATCCATAGGCATGCATCTCTTCCATACTTACCTTGTCAGGCATCAAAAATTCTTCCTGTGATGCCACCACACGGGATAAGGTCTGCGTATCCCTGCTGTACTGATATACTTCGTCCGATAAAATTTCAGTCGGGAGCAGTTGTGTACGGTTCACCTCTTTTACCATTTCACGCAGCGTATCAAAGTCTGTATCTTTCCCCTTCCTTAACAAAATACTTTCATGGATAGAGGATGGTAAAACCACAATGTCCCCACCCATCTCTTCTGCTATCCTGCTCATGACTTCCTTGTCGAACATATAAGCAGCGCCATAGTGTTTATCCTTATTAGTGAGGACATACATCTCAATAAGTTCTGCACCTTCCGGTATTTCATTATAGCCAAGGGAACGTAATATATTGCTCATGGAAGCAAACTCCGGCGGAAAATAGTTATGCATATTGTCCCACGCTACTTCCTTTAATGTTTTTTCATCGATTCCCCACATTTCCAAATGGTTATTATGGACTAATACACTTCCCTTTTCGCCATTGGGAAGCTCCATATTGACTCTGTAAAGAAGTGCCAGATCTTCTCTCAGTTCATGCGGTACCTTCTCCAGTAATTCCTGATTCATCCCGGCATTCTGTACCACAACAAAAATGCTGTTCTTTACCTTATCATACTGAAAACTTTCGACAGGAAATTCGCTTACCTGCTCCATACTTTTCATGTACATGTCTGCTATTTTCTGTAAAATGTCATCCATCCTGACTCCATCTGTATAGGCCTGATAGTATGGCTCCAGATAAATGACAGGTACAATATTGCTGTCTCCCTTGATGGAAAGTGCATCCAAAACCACATCATTGTTCTTTCTCTGCTTCGTAATACCAATCTCATGCACACTATAATCCTGTGGCAAAAACTCTTTGATATGGTCTGCCACATACTGTTTAAAGCCTTCATGATTCATAAGTTTCTTACCTCCTGTTCTCTACATGCTCATGGACATACCGCCAGTCTGCTCCTGTTCCGGTTCCTGCTCTTCTGTCTCCGAATCCTGTTCTGCTCCGTTATTTTCCTGCTCTAAAACAGTCTCTCTTGCGGTCTGCTGTCTGGTACTGCGTCTTCCCTGTCCTCTCCCCTGTCTTGCGTTTCCGGCTTCATTCTGGGCAGGCTCTTCCGTCTGGGGAATCATCTTGCTTTCCACAAATTTTCTGACCTGCTGGGGCACACTTTTCTCATAGGTCTTATCCAGATGCTCCCTTAACACCTTCTCCACAGTGGTATCATTTTCCTTTAAGAAAAACTCCAGTGCCTCCATTTTTACTTCGGGAAACCCGATCTTGATTTCTCTCTCTGCCATTTCTCTTTCCTCCTACATCTTCATCTGCATGACATCCGTCTGCGTTTCCTGCATGTCCTGATACTGTCTGATGATTTCCTGTGCGAACGGCACAAAAGCGGAATATCTTGCATAAGCCGAACCCTCACTTTCCACCAGCACACCCTCATCCATGCCCTCTCCGGCTACCAGAAGACAGTGCCATACACCATCCTTTTCATACATCAAATCCACGTTCTCTTTGATAAAATCATGCTCCTTCATGAGATGCTGTGTGAAGTATGCGTACTGTTCGGACGGCAAGGTAATGACCTTTTCCACCTGAAATTCTTTAGTATCTATCTCCGGCTCCTTTCTCATAAAAACTGCTCTCACGTTCCCTCCTTTCCGCAGGAGAAGTTTTCTCCTGCAAAGCAAAACAGATGCCTTTGGCATCACAAAAACTACTGTGGTCTGCCATACAACACCTGTTTATCACTGTCAAATAAATTCCGATGTACTACTTTTCCTTTGGAATAGGATGCATCCACTACCATTCCATTTCCTACATAAACACCCACATGGGTGATGTTCATAAATCTCCCGTTTGGCTTATGGCTCCAGAACACAAGGTCCCCCGGCTGCAAATCCTCCTTTGCAATCGTAAGGTTATGTTCCACCATGTACCTTCCCTGCTCTGCCGCAGTTCCGGGTATGGTGATTCCAGCCTGTCTGTAACACCACATGGTCAGATAGCTGCAGTCCGTATAATTTCCTTTGCCACGATAGGTCTGGGAATAGGGATGCCCCAGCCTTGACAGGGCAAGCTCCACTACCTTTCCTCCCACCTCGCTTGCAGGCAGATCATAATAAGTAACATCGCCACCGCCATGCCAGTTGCTCCAGTCTTCAAAGTCATCCCCTTCCATCGGTGCGGTGGTATTGTATTTTGCCAGATACCACACATTCACAGCATTAGACTGCTGTTCATAGGTGAGGGACTTTCCATAATCCCTGCTAATCTTTTCAAACAGCTCTACCTTATCCGTGACCGCCACTGCCACCACATAGGTTTCTTCACTCTCACTGCCATCCGGGTTTTCTATGGTTCTAGTGCGTTCTTCATAATTCACAAAGCACTCCGCAAACCGCTGGTAATCAGAGGCATCCAGCCGGACCCTGTCGGCGCCGAAATACAGGGAATAGAACACGGCTTTGACCAGATAACGGTCTGTAAGCTCTCCTTCTGTCATGCTGTCGATTTCTCCAAGAACCGTATCCAGTTCCCCGAAGCTTTCCTGCATCTGGCCGATATATTCCCGGTAGTCAGCAGGCATACCGGAGGGAATGTTTCCTCCTTCAAATGCCTGACGGACAGCAGACCGGTTATGATCTGCCCCGCCAGATGCGATGCTTAAGATGCACACGATAATCAGGATAAACGGCAGACACAAAGCGGCAATTACGGAAGCGATTCCAGTCCAGACCTTTTTATTGGTACCCACTGCAATGGCGGCTTTGGCAATCATTGCAGCAGTTGTTGGTTCCATGGGTTCACCTCCATTCCCTCACAAAGAGGTTCTCTTTCTGCCAGTTCCTTGCAATGGGATACACTCTCAAGCAGACGGTTTACATCAAAGCCTGCCTCCAGATATCCGGTTGTGATGGTTTCCAGATAGGGTACCGATGGCATTCCGATTTCATGTCCCTCATTCATGGTATAAGCCATGATGGATTCTGAGCCTTCTTCTGTCTGCACTTCCAGATTCACCTTGCCATAAAGCCTCGGATATCCTTCGTAAATATCCAGATTTCTTTCATCCTCCGGTCCAATCTCCCAGATAAGAACAGGAACACCGGCTCCCTTCTTTGGTTCCACCGTTGCCACTGCTGACTTTGGATATCCCCGGAACAGTAACTCATGATCCCTGATTTCTCCCGCTCCGATTACCTTTGCCGTGGGACATCTTCTTGCCATCTGCTCCAGATTCAGATTGGAGCCGTAAGCGATATATTTCTTTCTCTTTTCCATTTCTCTCTGCCTTTCTTAAAATCTCTGATTGTTTACATGGTCATATGCATTCCCTGTGACTCTTCTTCCGCGCCTTCTTCTAGCCGGAGGTTCTCTGCCTCCGCTGTCTGATTTGACTCTTCTTTTTCCTTTTTTGCTTTCAGCCTTTCCTTTTGTCTCTCTGCCTGTTCCGGGTTCTTCCATGCAATCCCGCCCTCAAGATTCTCCAACAGGAACTTACGGGCGGTCTTAAATTCATCCCCGATCATTCCCAGACGGAGAAGCCATGTGCGGAAGGTATATTTCTCGTTGGTGCTGGTTGTCTTGATACGGCTGGCACTGCTCTGGTTTAACGCCTGTGCAGAGATGGCAAGGCAGAGCTGTATATAGGTCTTGATTTTTCCTGCGTGGGTAGTGGAATTAAAGAGCCTAAACTCAATGGTTCCCTTCTGGAACACACTGTGCAGGTTCAGACAGTGGTATCTGCTCTCATGGTAATGCCTGTTTCTGCCATCCCTTCCCCGGTACCAGATGTTGCTGACTTCCTCTATGGACTTTGGTTTTTTCTGGTTCAGTTCCTGCAAAAAACTTTCCTCCACTTTTTTGCAGTATCTGTGTTCCCTCTCCACATCTACCTGCAATGCTTTATAAATCAGATCCTCCTTGCAGTACATGATGTTTGTAATGTTGCGGAGTGTTCTTGCCGTATAGGGTGCTGCATTCACATGAACATGGATACCGGCATTTTCCCCGGCTATGGCTCCTGCGTGTCTTAACTGCCGTACCAGTTCCTGAATCGTTGGGATATCTGCATACTCACAGATGGGGGATACAAATTCCACCTTGTACTCATCACCGGCAGAACCGCCGCCCTTTTTCACTGCAACAATACTGGAGTCATACATGACCTTCCACTTTCTTCCCTGTTCGTCCCTGACACTGTATTCCTCATAATAGCCGCCATCGTAATGGGGTTCCTGCCCCAGATACTTTCCAATTACCTCTGCCGCCCTTTTTCTGGTAAGACCGGTCAGTTCTATTTCAATCCCGAATTTCTGCTCCCGTAAATCCATCGACATTCCCGCTTAGCGGCCTCCTGCATTACCAAACAGCTTCTCCTTATATTCCGGTGCATGGACCATCAGGTTGTATCTTTCGTTGCCGCACTTATAGAGGCACACACCTCTCTGGGGATAACGGATCAGGTTGTACTCACTCTTCTCAAGCTGCAGGGTATCGATGTAAAATCTGGCATCGATATTTCCAGCATTGAATAAAAAGGCATGTGTCGGAATGGAAAACAGCGGTTTTGTATATTCTCTGATACCGTCAATATTAAAGTCCTCCAGATTCTGGCTGGCGAGAATGACTGCACTTTCCTTTTTACGGACACGTTTCATGAAGTTGCGGATGTATTCCACCGCTGTCAGGTTAGTCAAGAACAGATAAAACTCATCGATGCTGGCGGCAGTATATCCATTGGTAAGCAGTTCATTGGACATGTAGGAAAGAATGTTAAACAGCATGGCATCCTTCACATTTCTGCTTGCCTGCAGCAGTCCTTTGACACCGAATGTCAGGAAGCTGCTGTCCGTGATGTTGGTATGTCCGTTAAAAAATTTGGACTCCGCTCCTTTACACATGGAGTGAAGTCCTAAACAGATCTCCTGCAAAAGCTCTGCGGTATACAGTTCTTTCTTCTTGGCATCGTAGTGCCTGTATTCCTCTTCCATCAGATCATAAAGATCTGAAAGGATGGGGTAATCCGTAGGTGTCAGCTTACTAAAGTCCGTATCATCCCGGATATTCCACTTCTCATACAGCTTTCCTAACATGATTTCAATGGTATCAATCTGGCTGTCCGTGAAATTCTTGTAGGTACCAAAAAAGTCCTTTAAGAAAGAGATGTGCTGGCTTAATCTGGAGGAACAGCGGAATGTATAAGGTGCATCCGTGTCCTCCGGGCTTCCGTTCTCATCCCAGGTCTTTGGCTCCAGCACGTTGATGATATACTCTCCGCTCATCAGATCCACAAAGCATCCACCCAGATTGTTTGTAAGGTCTATGTATTCATGCTCCGGATCAAGGCAGATGACCTTCATGCCGGATTGCCTTAAAATGGTCAGTATCAGCTTTAACAGATAGGACTTTCCCTGTCCGGAGTTTCCAAGGATCAGGATATTGGCATTTGTCTTGTCATCGGCTCTCTGGTTAAAGTCCACAATGACATTGCTCCCAAACTTATCCCTGCCGATATAAAAGCCATTCTTATCTGTCTTGCCGGAATAGTTAAAGGGGAACAGATTTGCCACACTGGAGGCAGGGAGTGCCCGTTCAAACTGCTCACGGAACACATTTCTTCCTGCCGGGTGGACACACAGAAAGCCCTGTTTCTGGCGCAGCAGGAGCTTGTCCACATTTAGCTTGGAACGGATTAATTCTGTCAACACCTCCGTCTGCAACAGCTTCAGCTTTTCCATATCCGGTGCAGACAGTTCAAGAAACACAGCGGTGTGTAAAAGCGGCTCCCTGTTCCTGTGCATGGTGGAAATGATGGTTGTCACATCCTGCAAGTTGCTTGCTGCGGTAACCGTTTCCTGTAAGTTCTCTGTGTTCCCCTGTTTCATGCGGTTCTTGTTGGCCGCATTGCTGATAATCTTTTTCTCCTCTGCCGGTGTCACCTGTCTGGTGTAGATTCTTAAGGTAACACCATCCTTTTCCCCAAGGTGTCTTAAAATCGCCTGTTCATCCGTGGCTGTCGGGTATTCACGGAGTGCCCAGACACTCCGGTAGGTATTTCCACAGATATAGTGATCCGTATAAAACTGGATAACGGATGGGGCAATCATATCCAGAAACCCTTTCAGCTTTGCCTCTGCTGTGGATTCTGTTTCCCTGTTTTTCTTTCTGTTTTTATTCATTTAAAATAATCCACCTTTCTCCGTCAAATTCCTCGAATTTTTCGGTTGTCACATTCTGCTCAAAATACACTGCAAGGATTCTTTTGATATCCTCTTCCTCTGCCCTCTTGGATGTAAATCCCTGCTCTGCCAGCATCTTTTCAATGCGGTTTAAGTAGGAAAAAATTTCATTTTCCTTCTTTTCACGAAGCCTGATGATCAGCAGAAACTCCCTTGCTGTTGCCATCTGTACCTGCATGCGGTCTAAGTAATTTGCGTCCTTTTCCAGCAGCTTTCTTACCACAGTATTGGTTTCTTCCTCCATCCGCTTCTTCAAATATCTTTTGTTGTCCTCAAAATTCTCTCTGGAATTTAAGCACATCATTTCGATTTCCGTGATTCCCTTAAGCACCGTCATCAGTCCATAAATTCTGGCTGACAGACTCTCCTCCGACAGCACGGAAATGTTGCTGGGCTGGATTAAAAAGTAAACCAGCTCCTCATTCTTGTATGTTCGGATACTGTAATCCGTCACTTCTCTGGTTCCCATCAGTTCTCTGGTGGATTCCATGTTCTTTTTACTCATCCGGTGTGTACCTCCATTCATATTGCTGCTGATCCATGAAAAAATAAGCACAGGCATACCGGATAAAATCCATAATGGTCGTATCCTCCACCTGTATGGTCAGAAAGGCATAGGCTCCTGCACACCCCTGCATAGGCAAACGCAAACACAGAGAATAAAATAATGATTCCGACAATGGCTAAGTCCTTTAAACTCCACAGCCACATGGTTGCCTTTGCCTTCAAGTTATCGGGATAGATATACATCCTCTTCCTCCTCTCCCATTTTTCGTAAAAAATAAGCGATGCCGCATAGAATAAAATCCACACATGGCACCGCCACACTGTTTCCCAATGCTCTGTATCTTGCACTGTCACTTGCTCCCGGTATGTCTGTCCAGTAATCCGGAAATCCCATCAGCCTTTCGCACTCCAATGGTATAAGTCTTCGTACCAGACTGCTCATATCTACAATGCATTTGCCTTGGTCCACATATTGGTTACTGATCATCTTCCCATCCCCGGCACACAGACTTCCTATGACCTCTTGGTATGGTTTTCGCTCATTTTTCGGAGCAAACACACAATGCCTGTCTTCTGTGGTCAGGGTATAACTGATGCCCTGCTGGTACCCACATCCGTTTCCACCATTCTTTTCCTTCCGGTTTATAATGTTTCCGGCAATGCAGAATGGTTCTTTATTTACGGCAAGGGGTGTATTGTTTCCTCCTGTACCTAGTGCTGATGTAATGGTCTGGGCAACCTCCACAGGACCGGTATACCGGGTGTCTGGTCCGTGATTGTCAAACAGTATCGGCTGGTTATTTCCTGCCGCTGCGGTAATGGTCGGACAGTACCCGATTCCGATTTCCACATTCCCCTGACTGGTTGCCATGATAATGGGCGGATTGGAACGTCCGTGTGCAAGCAGGGTTCCGCTCTTATTTTCATGCACATCCATCCGCTCTCCGCCCTGATCTAACAGGCAGATTACATAGTCTTTTCTGGGACTTGCCCTGCCTGCATCAGCAGTGCCTGTTTTAAAATAGCAGGCAACACCTTTCCTCTCTTCTCGCTTCTTCTGATAATTCCTCCACACGCTGTCGGACTCAAATAGTATTTCACCGGCACTGTGTCCTCCAAAATCTGCGACAAGGAAGATGCGATTTCTTCTCTGGGGGACACCCCAAAATTGCGCGTCCAATACTCTCCAAGCAACAGAGAATCCTTCTCCCATAATAAGCCCGGCAGGAGTCCATGCCCCTCCCGGCGGTCCAGGTATAGATACGTCTGCCTCTTTGATGCGGCAGACCTCTTCGAGGACTGTGTGGAAGTCGGCTCCGTGTGTTTCTCCACTGGAGAAGGCTCCCGGCACATTTTCCCAAAGCATATACCGAGGTCGAATAAACTCATCTGTCCGTCTTCTATGGTTTCTCATCCTCCCATAATAATCTTTGTTTTTCTCTTGTTAACTCGCTTTTTCTCACATTTTCATTTTTTCATAGAGATTGCTTCTAAGTCTATGTCATTCCCCTTGGCCATGAATCATGGATATACGGATGTTTAGGGTACACAAAACAAGACGTCGTCTTATTCTGTTATGATCGGCCTTTCTTTCCCCAACTCCTTACGGCAGCCTAACCTCCCATGTCATACGGGATCTCCTTTACTTCAGGGTCCTTAATTCCTTCGTTTTGCTTATCCATAAAGGGGCGTCATGATGCTCCTTCGCTGAGTCTCTGCTCTGATGGAAATAAATCTGACTTGGCTCTCTATGTTTATGAAATTCTTCTGTTCCTTTCAGCGCCTTACGGCGGACGTCTCCTGAATCTCACAGTTGGTCTTCTTACGCTACCTGCGGCTGCCTGTGAATGTCAGAAATCAACTTCTGTGCATCATAGGTCACTCCTTTTGCTAGGATGGCATAAAAGACTCTTATCAGCTTACAGCTGATGGCAATCACGGATTGTTTCTTCTTGAGCGGATTGTTCGCTCTTGTCGTGTAATACTCATGCAATGACTTAAACTCCGGATTCTTCGCTATCAGCGGAATTGCTGCATTGAACAGTACTGCCCGCAGCTTACTCCGACCTCTTTTGCTTATGGTCGTCTGTCCTTTGTGCTTTCCAGAGCTGTTCTCCCGTAATGAGAGTCCTGCCAGCTTTTGTATCTGTCTGGGTGATTCGAAACGCCTCACATCACCCACTTCTGCCAGAAATCCGGCTACCGTGATCACTCCTATACCTTTGATGGCAAGCATCTGCTCGCTTTCGGGTATCTTCCTGCACAGCTTTTCTATCTCCTCCATAACGGCGTCAAGCTGTGCCTTTTTGTATTCGTAATCCTCGAGCAACAGTTTCATTTCATACCGGGCAGCCGAAGAGCCTTTCTTTAAGCCGATGCTGCGTTTTGCTGTCTCACACAGGGTCGTTGCCCTTTTCATTCCTACAGCCCTAAGCTTTGCATCACGCCAGATTTGATTGATTTTCTCGGCTCCCAGTTCCACGATTGCTTCCGGAGTACAAACTTTCTTTAGAAGCAGCATACTGCTCTGTGCTTCATAGTCCCCAAACACATCTGTGTACTCGGGGAAATATATGGCGAACCATCTGGCAAATCTGTTTTTGATCTGGGTCATCTCCCTGATGAGTCTCTTACGATTGGCCACCATAATTCTTAAATCAGCATACACACCATCCGGTGTATATGGTGCAGAATACCGGCCCTCGGTAACCAGCTTTGCGATCACCTTCGGATCCTTCCTGTCATTCTTGCTTTGGCTGTTGTCATCCAGTTCCTTGGTCTGCTTTACCGCATAAGGGTTAACCATAACCAGGAGGATGCCCTCATCCTCAAGATAAGCGCCAAGGTCAAACCAGTAATGACCTGTCGGCTCGATACCTACGATTACATCTGACTTTCTGTACTTGTCCTGCAAATGCTGCATCCATGCTTTAAAGGCTTCAAAACCTTCTCTGCTGTTGCTGAACGTAAAGACTTTTCCGAGTTCAATGCCTCTCCAGTCAAATGCCCTGGCGTACTGTGTTGTGCTTCCGATATCAATTCCAACTACCAAAGTTGATTCTTTTACTTGATTGATTTTTTCATTCTGCTTATAATTCATTTGTGGGTGTCTCCTTTGAACGATGATTAATTAACCTGCCAGTTAACAATCATTATTCTATGGGTGGCACTCATTTTTTGCAAACCGGTTATTTGTTACTTAACAGGAATGCTCCATTCTCAGTATTCGTATTTTCAGCTACTATTATAACAGTTAAAAATGCCTTGGTCAATATTTATGGATTGTTTTTGCAGTTTTTCCGCGAAATTTATAAATAAATTCTTTATCATGTCTTTTTATGCAAATAATAATCGTCATGTGCTGTCGC
>ENA-OPCB01002119-OPCB01002119.1-human-gut-metagenome-genome-assembly--contig:-NODE-2119-length-11215-cov-2.644176_pt1 | contig 11215 bp, 11 predicted proteins | sample MGYA00241561_ERZ501473 | MGnify/ENA primary metagenome ERZ501473 (study PRJEB25962, sample SAMEA2042519) | human gut metagenome | biome: human gut; feature: human-associated habitat; material: faeces... | reverse complement strand
AAGCAACAGCGTCTTTTTGGTGGACACTGTTGCTTTTTATTTTGTGTTTAAAATCCATACACTTTTTCCTGTATTAAAATAACTCTTCGATATTTTCCACCCAGAAAATTTCCTGCTGACAAACCACTTTTTCCTGCAGCTGCACTTCGGCTGCCGATGCCATCGAAATGGTAGAAATACCGGTAAATGCCATGCAAGCTGCCATCAGCATCACAAATATCTTTTGTTGACGATTCATAATTTCCCCTCCAAATATTACACGTCTCTTGTACAAAATTATTATAGACCTTTTATTCCTCTCTTTCAATACCCCTTTCGGACAAAAAAACACAGCAGAACTATACATTCTGCTGTGTTTTTGCTCTTTATAAGGTCGCCGCGATGGATTTTAGGTATTCCCTAAATTGATCTTTTACCTGAGGATGCTGCAAAGCCACCTCAACGATTGCCTGAAGGATGCCGAATTTGTTGCCCATATCATAACGGGTGCCGGTATATTCGACGCCCATCATCCCCCGGGTCTTTGCCAGCACCTTCATCGCATCGGTCAGCTGGATTTCATTACCACGGCCGGGCTGAGTTTGCTCCAGAATCGGGAAAATTTCCGGTGTAATTACATAACGGCCCAAAACCGCCAGACGAGAGGGTGCTTCTTCTACTGCAGGCTTTTCTACCATATCGTTTACCTTAACGGTACGTGCTTCATCAGTCGGTTCACCGGCAACAATGCCATAGGCAGAAACCTTCTCCTGCGGCACCTCCTGCACACCTAAAACACTGGCACCGGTTTTATCGTAAACATCAATTAGCTGCTTCAGTGCAGGCACCCGGCTGTCAACAACATCATCGCCCAGCAGTACGGCAAAGGGCTCATCGCCAACAAAATGCTTAGCGCACAAAATAGCATGACCAAGTCCGCGCGGTTCCTTTTGGCGGATATAATGAATGCGAATATCGGAAATTTTGCGTACCAGCTCCAGCTCCTTGGTTTTGCCGCTGGCCTCCAGGTTCAGCTCAAGCTCGATGCTGCGGTCGAAATGATCCTCGATGGCACGCTTGCTGCGGCCGGTAATAATTAGGATGTCCTCAATGCCGGAAGCAAGAGCCTCTTCGATAATATATTGGATGGTCGGTTTATCAACAATAGGCAGCATCTCCTTCGGAGTTGCTTTGGTAGCAGGCAGGAAGCGTGTTCCCAGGCCTGCTGCCGGAATAACGGCTTTACGTACAGGTTTAAACATTTTATCTTATCTCCTTGTATAGACTCAATTTATAAATTGCGGTGACTCAGCAAGCGATGCTTTACGGGAAGCATCTAAAATCAGGCTTCCTCTCCGCCGATAACTTCCAAAAGCTCTGCAGTCTTAGCCGCCAGCAGCTCCTTGTCACTCTTAGTTTCTACGTTCAAGCGCATTACAGGCTCCGTATTGGATACACGCACATTAAAGCGCCAGTTGTCATAGGCAACGCTCAGGCCGTCCAGATGGTCCTGCTCGCCGTCAGCATATTTTTTGCCCAACTCAGCCAGCACTGCTGCGGAATCTGCCACCTTGCGGTTGATTTCGCCGCTGCAGGGATACATAGCAACGCGCTCGCCTACCAGCTCGCTAAGCTTTTTGCCGCTGCGGCACATCAGCTCGGTAACCAGCAGCCAGGGAATCATGCCGCTGTCGCAGCAGGAGAAATCGCGGAAATAATGATGCGCGCTCATTTCGCCGCCGTACAGCACGTCATTGTTGCGCATGCATTCCTTCATAAAGGCATGACCGCTCTTGCAGCGTACAGGCACACCGCCGTCACGCTGCAAAATAGCTTCGGTGTTCCAGGTAAGGCGCGGGTCGAACATAATCTTTGCACCCGGCTCCTTGTGCAGGAAAACCTCCGCCAGCAGGCCGACAATATAATAGCCCTCGATAAAATCTGCCTTCTCGTCAAAGAGGAAGCAGCGGTCGAAGTCGCCATCCCAGGCAATACCAAGATCCGCACCGCTCTCACGTACAACCTTAGCCGTAGCTTCACGGTTGGGCAGCAGCAACGGGTTGGGCACACCGTTCGGGAAGGTACCGTCAGGAGTTTCGTTCAACGTGATAAATTCAAACGGCAGATGCTTCGCCAGCTCCTTCAAAATAGGACCGGCACCGCCATTGCCGGGGTTAGCAACAATTTTCATCGGCTTGAGCACGCTTGTATCAACATAGGTCAGCAAATGCTCGATATAGGCAGGCATAATATCCATATGCTCCAAAGCACCCATAGTTTTGCCTGCTACTACCTTATGCACGAACTCTTTGGTTGTAGCAACCATCTCACCGATTTCCTTCAGACCGGTATCGCTGGAAACAGGACGTGCATCACGGCGTACCAGCTTCATGCCGTTATATTCCTTGGGATTATGGCTGGCAGTAACCATAATACCGCCGTCTGCTTTCAGATGAGCGGTAGCAAAATAAATCATTTCCGTACCGCATTGGCCGATATCAATAACCCTGGTGCCGCCATGGCGCAGTCCCTCCGTCAGCGCATCCACCAGTGCTCTGCCGCTCAAGCGGATATCATGTCCGACAACAACAGTTTCCGCAGCGAACATTGCCGAAAAAATTCGTCCCATACGGTAAGCCATTTCCTCGTTAACTTCTGTGGGGTAAACGCCGCGTACATCGTAGGCCTTAAAAGCCTTGTTCGTAACTTGCATTTGTCTATTCTCCTTTTTTATAGTGTATTTAGCAAAATTTCATTGTTCAAGAACCATTTTATATTATTCTTCATCCAACAAAAAAATCCTGCCTGCATCGCAGACAGGATTTGAACGCTACAGCTTAGCACCGCTCGCACGGATAACTTCTTCCGCAGCCTCGCCCAGATACCAACGGATAACGGAAAAGAACGGCAGCGTCACGCCATTATAGTCAGGCACCAGACAGATGGTTGCCAACATTTCCAAAACTTCATCCAGCTCACGGCCCTTACTAAGCTCATCACTTATCTGGTCCTCCAGCGTATGGATTACCTCACGACGCATGCGCATCAGCCGCGGCGCGTTCAAGTTCAGCTCGCGGATAGTGCTGCGCGCCTTACCCTGCAAATCTTTGGGGCAGGTATCTTCGTCTACGTACATCCGCCCGCTATGCTCCGCATAACGGAACAGACGGATTTTGCCGGGAATCTTCAGCGGATTGAGGATATAGTTTGTAATTTCACGCCCACCCTTAGGCACATCGCAGCTGCGGTCACGCTTCTGGCTTGAATAGCGCCACTCGGGGTCAGGCACATAAGGCTGACTGCCGCCGTGGCACACGCCCAACAGATTGCGCCAATCCAGATGATAGTTGTGCCCATGCTCCTGCGTAGCATTTTTCGGATAAAAATGCTCCACGCGGAAGTCGTCAACCTCGCCTTCCTCATCCGCCAGCTTAATGCCTACCTCACAATAGGCGCAAAGGCCGTGCTGGTCACGCAAAATTGCTTCCCGCACCTGTTTATAGCCCCTGCGGCAGCGACGGCGGAAATGCTCCCAGGTTTCCTCGGGATTATGCAGCCTGTACTGCCTGAGAAGCTCAGGTTCTTCCTTGCTTTTATAAACACGTTTCATGAGCGCCTCCTGCGGAACTGACGCATACGGATATCCATATCCGCACGCAGCAGAGCAGGCTCCTTGCCCTTGGACCATTTATCCAGCTTTTTGCGCAGTTCCAGCGCTTCCGGCGTATCCCAGGCATCCTCGCTCACCAGCTGCAGATAACGCTTTAAATCCTGCACAATCGGCAGAGCTTGCGGACGTGGGCTCACATTCTGAATATCCTGCAGCAGCTGATAGCTGTTGGCGCCCAAGGAAAAATCTACGTGGCGCACGCCTTCGAACTGCTTGCCCCAGGCCAATACGCGTATGCTCTCGGCCGGCACGCTGCTAAGCACCTGCGCACTATGCGTAGTCACTACAAACTGTACCATCGGGAAGGTTTTCTGTAAATCCAGCAGTACCGTCTGCTGCCACAGCGGGTGCAGATGCATTTCTACCTCATCAATCAATACAAGCCCCGGAGTCTTGGTTACCGCATCCTCACGCAGCTGCGGATTCAGACGCGCCATGCGATAGGCCAGGTCAGCCACCATGCTGATAATACTGCGAAAGCCGTCGCTCAATTCATCTACCACCATTTCACCCATATCGGGATGACTGACAACAAAGCATTTCAGGCGGTAATTATAATACAAATCACGCAGGCCGGTACTTTCCAGACACACGTCGACAGCGTTCTGAATCGCATTCTTCAGCATCACATTGCGCTTCACCTCTGCGCTGTACTGCTGCTCTGACTGCGCACACTTGGTGACATACTCAAACCATTTCCCGAAGGTGCTGTAGGAAGAAGACGGCTCCAGGCATTCCTCGTAGCCTACATTGCGTTCCATCAGCGATTTATGAAAATTTGTCATCAGCTTGCTGTCTACCCAAATGCGCTGAGTACCGTAATAGGCAAGCACCGGCAACAGCCTGTTGCCGTTCTCCTTGGCATCGTGCGCCAATGCACAGCCACGTTCGCATAGCTCATCAGCATCATCCTCAGGCACATTTCCCTCCAGCAGGCGGCGGTTACAGGTAAGCTTTTTGCCGTAAACCTCACCCTCCAGCTTAATTTCTACCGGATAATGGCATTCCATACCATCAATATGACGCATATCCTTTTTATAAACAGGCACACGCCGCACATCCTGGGGAGTAATTTGCCGGCCACTGGCATCAAAGCTGCGCAGATAGGGCTCCAGAGCAATTGCCAGCGCATCAAAAATCGCCGTCTTGCCCTTGCCGTTTTCGCCTACAATAACTGTCAGCTTAGGTTCAAAAGCAATATCAAGCTCATCGTAACAACGGAAATTCTTCAGTCTTAATCTTTCTATCTGCATAATCTGACCTCCGTTTCTGTATCTCTGCTTACATTATAGCATTATTTGCATCCCATACTAAGATTTTTTACAGTTTTATTATGATTTTTTTGTGGCAGGGTGTATAATAAATAAACATCATCAGCAATTACTTGGTACTTGCCAACAATTACGCAACCGAAAGGAAAACCTGTTTATGAATATATTTCTTCTGCTTACAATCGCCATGCTCATGGTCATCCTCATGCTGAGGCGTCACATCCCCATCGGCCCCTGTATGCTCACCAGCGGTATTTTTATCTGGCTGATGAAAGCACCGGAGCTGCCGTATCTGGTACAGGCATTACGCGAAACATTAACAATGCCGCGCACCTATGATATTCTTTTTGCCCTTTATTTTGTCATGTGCCTGGAAATCGAGCTGCGCACCAGCGGTGCATTGGCAGGTATGGTGCAGGCGCTGCAGCGCATCTTTTCCAGCGCTAAGGTAACCCTGGCCGTGATGCCTGCCTTCTTAGGCCTGCTGCCGTCACTTGGTGGCGCACGCTTCTCGGCTCCTATTGTAGAGGAAGCCAGCAAAAATCTGCCTATCGAACAGGAGCATAAAGCTGCCATCAATTTCTGGTTCCGCCATATCTTTGAATTTTCCAGCCCGATTATTCCCGGTATGATTATGGCCTGCAACATCGCCGGCGTCAGCTACGGTGAATTCATTCTGCATCTGGCCTGGCTAACCGTACTGGCCTTCTCCGCAGGCTGGTTTGTCCTCATCCGCCCCATCAAAGCGGCAAACAGCCGTACCGAAACTATTGCCAATGACAGTCAGGGTACGCAGGATTTATGGCTGGCGCTTTCGCCTGTCATTATCACCTTTATTCTCGTAGTATTCTGCGGCTTGAACGCCTCCGCCGGCATGGGCCTGGTCACAGCCTGCCTGTTTCTGGTACTTCGCTTTACTAATCGCGAGGTTGGCCTCAAGGATGTTGTTATCGGCGCTCTGGACATCAAAATGTTCCTCAATGTGCTGTGCATCCTCTACTTCATTCAGATATTGACCGTCACCCACGTGCTGCAGGAAATCGTCGCAGCCTTCCAAAGCTCTCCGCTGCCGGTGCCTGTTATCATCGCCTGCGTCAGCTTCATCATCGGCGTGCTCACCGGCATGTCACAGGGACATGTGGCTATCGTTATGCCTATCGTTGCCGCTATGCAGACAGGCAGCCTGAACCTGGCCGGCGTTGCCATGGCCTTCGGTATTGCCGGTCAGATGCTCACACCGACGCATATGTGCCTTGTTATCACCGTCGATTATTTCAAAGCCAACTTTTTTAAAACGCTTAAGCCGGTTCTGCTTTGCGAAATCATCATTCTGACTCTCTTTACAGCTTATACATATTTCACATGGTAAATTTTCAGTGCTTAGTCAGCAGCAAGCAGTGTTCGGATTAGTCCTCAAAACACTGTCCGTTGCATATTAAGCATTTTATTTTTATTATTTACTTGCAGTAGCCTAAAGTTTAAGTGTATAATAGCATTATCTATTCTTAAATTTTGGAGGGGTGTTTGTGAATTATACGGAAATGGTAGTCTTCATCGTCTACCTGCTATTCATGCTGTCAATCGGTATCTGGTTCTTCTATAAAAATCGTCAGGGTGGTGAAAAGACCTACTTCCTCGGCGGCCGTCAGATGGGACCGTGGGTAACCGCTCTTTCTGCCGGTGCTTCTGATATGAGCGCCTGGGTGCTCATGGGCTTGCCGACATCTATCTATGCTCTTGGTCTCGGTCAGGCCTGGATCAGTATCGGCCTGCTCACCGGCTATTCCTTAAGCTGGATTTTCCAAGCACCGCGCCTGCGCCGTTTTTCTATCGTGGCAAACGATGCCATCACTATTCCGCAGTACCTCAGCAACCGCTTTTTATCTAAGTCCCATGTGCTGCAGGTAATCTGTGCAATCGTTTTCCTTATTGCCTACACTATTTATTCCGCATCAAGCATCAAGGCTTGCGGTACTCTGTTCAACACCGTTATCGGCATTGATCAGACCTACACCATGTATGTGGCAGCCTTCATCATCATCGGCTACACCTTCTTAGGCGGCTTCTCCGCTGTTTGCTGGACTGACTTCTATCAAGGCCTGATGATTCTCGGTTCTCTGCTGATTGCACCTATCTTCGCAATGTCCTTAATCAATCCGCAGGCTGTTGCCGGCATTCCGCCCGATTACTGGAATCCGGTTGCCAAAACCTCTGATATTATCTCCGGCTTCGGCTGGGGGCTTGGCTACTTCGGTATGCCGCATATCATCATCCGCTTCATGTCCCTCAAATCCCAGAAGGAAATGAAGAAATCCGCTGTTATCGCTATCAGCTGGACCGCCCTCATCTGCTTCTTCGCTACCATGGTAGGCGTTGTCGGCCGTATGTATCTGGGCATGGATGAGAACATCAATCAAAACTCTCTGGTATTCATCGCCATGGTTCGCAGCATTTTCCCGGCTCTGATGAGCGGTATCCTGCTTTCCGGCGTATTGGCAGCTTCCATGAGTACTGCTTCCAGTCAGCTGCTCGCTTCCGCTTCTGCCTTTGCCAGCGACGTTTATAAACCTGTAATCCGTAAATACCAATCCGGTGACAAGGAAATGCTTTGGGCAGGACGTATCGTTGTACTCGTTATCTCCTTCGTAGCTCTGCTTATTGCCGATTCTCCGCGTGCAGGCAGCATTATGGAGCTGGTTGCCAACGCCTGGGGCGTATTCGGTGCAGCCTTCGGTTCTGCTATCATGCTCAGCCTTTTCTGGCGCGGCTTCACCTTCCAGGGTGCGGTAGCCTGCATCATCGTCGGTGCTGTTGTCGACATCGGCTGGTACCTGACTATGGCAGCTTCCACCGGCATCTACGAAATTATCCCCGGCTTTTTTGCCAGCCTTGTAGCAGGCGTCATTGTTTCCCTGCTCAGCGGCGGTCCTTCCAAAGATGTTGCTGCTCTTTATGATAAAGCCAACAACTACGTTGAGGACTAATTGTAAAGCTTATTACAATTACTCATAAATGTTATCCCTCTCAAGAATTTTTCTTGCATAATCACACAAAAGCGCTATACTGTAGATATAGTTAAGCCCGATTTGTCAAAGCAGACGACAAATCGGGCTTTCGTGTTTTTACATATGTTTTTATTGAGAGGGGTTTTAATTATGGAAGAAGAAAAAAGAATCACTACACCAAAGCCGGAAGGATTCTTCAAAAAGTACGGCTTTTACATCGCGCTTATCGTTCTTCTGGGCATCATAGCCTGCCCTACGCCGGACGGCCTTTCAATCGCAGGACAAAGAATGCTCGGTATCATGGTCTTTTCCGTCATCGTCTGGGCCACAACAGCAATCTCCTATCCGGTCAGTGCCGGTGTTATCATCGCACTCATGGCAGTACTTATAGGCTTTGCGCCTAACCCTGCAACCGGTAAAATTTTCGGCACCGCCGCAGGCCTGGGTATGGGTCTCAAGGGCTTTTCAACCACAGCCTTCTTCCTGGTAGCCGCCGCCATGTTTTTAGCCACCGCCATGACCAAAACCGGACTTGATAAGCGTATCGCACTCGTCATCCTGTCTAAGCTGGGCGCTAAGGCCAACCGTGTTGTCATAGGCGTTATCTGCTGCGGCTTTATCCTCAGCTTCTTTGTACCAAGCACCACAGCCCGCGTTGCCTGTCTTGTGCCTATCGTTCTCGGTATGATCAGTGCCTTCGGCGTACCGCTCAAAAGCCGCTTCGCCGGTATGCTGATGATTACCGTAGCTCAGGTAGACAGCGTCTGGAACGTCGGCATCAAGACGGCTGCTGCTCAAAACATGGTGGCCATCAACTTCATTCGCTCTCAACTGGGAGTAGATATTTCCTGGCTCGACTGGTTCATCGCCGCTGCCCCCTTTGCCGTTCTTATGAGCTTTGCCTTGTATCATGTTATGATGTTCCTGATGCCGCCTGAAATCAACGAAATCCCTGGCGGTCAGCAAACAGTCAAAAAGCTTTTGCATGATATGGGCAAAATCACCAAGGATGAAATTAAGCTTTTATGCATCTCCATCTGCCTGCTCGTTTTATGGACGACAGAAAAGAAGCTGCATGTCATCGACACCTCCACCAGTACTATTGTCGCTATCAGCATTTTGATGCTGCCGAAAATCGGTGTTATGCAATGGGAAGAGGTTGTTCATAAAATCAACTGGGGCACCGTCGTTCTCTTCGGTGTAGGCATTTCCCTTGGCAATGCCCTGCTGTCCACCAAAGCAGCTACCTGGCTGGCCAACGTTATCGTCAATACCTTTGACCTGTCTAACTCCACCACCATTATGGTATTGGCAATCATGGCACTGTTCCTTGTTATCGTGCATATGGGCTTCGCCAGCGCCACAGGCCTTGCTGCCGCCATCATTCCTATCATCATTTCTGTGCTGCAGCAGCTCAAAACACCGGGCGTAAATGTTATCGGTATGACGATGATTCTGCAGTACGTCGTAAGCTTCGGCTTTATTTTACCGGTCAACGCACCGCAGAACATGATTGCCTACGGCACCAATACCTTCGAAGTACGTGACTTCGTCCGTTGCGGCATCCCGCTGACCATCATCGGCTTCTGCCTGATTATGCTGCTTGGTATGACCTATTGGAAATGGCTGGGACTGGTATAAACTGTTTCGCTTTAACACTTTGCGTTCTGCCCCAAGCGGCAGAACGCTTTTATATTTTCTTCCTCTGCCTTAGCTAAATTATACCAAAGCAAAAGCATAGCATTTTCACCGCACTCATATTATAATAAAAGTGAGCACTAAACTATCAACAAGCATTTGCTGAATACATTATGTGAGGAGGTTCTGCTATGCGCACTTTTCTGCCATTGGCCTTTTGGTACTGGCTCTATAATCAGCTCTTATTCTTTTTGGGAGCATTGGGCTTTTTTGTAATTCATTTTCTTGTTGCTTTCATTGGCTTCGGCGGCATGGATACTCTTGCCAGCGCTATTTTGACAACACTTTATGCATTTATTCTTTACAAGCTCTTCGGGCATTTTCTCTGGCGCAGCAGGCTGCAGCAGTATAATCCTAGCAGTAACACACTTATATGCGCCTCCTTGCTGCCGCTGATTTTAGGCAGCGTTGTTCTCACCGCCAGCTTTGCCATAGCATACGGCAAAATCTACAACACCATGACTGCCATGCCTGTGCTCGCAGCGATCAACCTCAGCCTGTCCTATCTGCCGCTCGCCAAAAGCGTCTGGACTATGCTTATTTTAGGCAGCATCTTCAACATCTTCACCATCACCTGCTTCTGGCGCTACTGCCGCAAGTATCTGCAGCAGGAAATTCCCTGGCTGAAGCTGTTCACAATAATAGCTATCTGTCTGGCAGTCTGCACTATCATTATTTACAGCATAACCATTATGTATCTGCCTGATGACAAAGTAGGAGGATGAGATAGTCAAAATTTTATCATCATTAATCCAAACATCTTATGAAATTTTTGCGAATATACCTCTAACCATATTTTCTATGATATAATAAGTCTAACATACAAATTTAATACTGTTGTCGTTCTCTTAGGAGTATTGTAGTACCAACTGCAATACTCCTTTTTTAATAGCATCACCAATACGTATTGTTTTTATACGTGTTAAATGATACAATTATGAAAGGAGCAATATCATGAAATTTAAAGAACTGGAAAAGCTACTGAAAAAAGCCGGTTGGACATTATATTCTACCAGAGGCTCCCACTTTTATTACGTACATCCACGCCAACCTAATAAAGTAACTGTTCCTAACCATAAGGGAGATATTCCCATAGGCACAGTTAAAGCTATTTTCAAACAAGCCGGTTTAGATTTTCAGAAAGGGTGATTTTATGTTATCAATGTATCCTGCGTGCTTTTATAAAGAAAAAGACGGACAATACACCGTAATTTTCCCAGACCTTAACCACCTGGCAACCTGTGGTACGGATTTACAAAATGCCATGAAAATGGCAACAGACTGCCTTGCCGGCTTTCTTTACGAAGCAAAGCTCAGCAATGAAGCTGTTCCGGAACCATCTGAATTAAACACTATTGACGTTAACGAAGAATATAGCGATTACGCAGAAGCCTTTGTTAATATAGTAAGTGTTGATGTAGAAGCATATGCCAAAGAGCACTTTACCAAAGCAGTCAAAAAAACTCTCACCATCCCTAAATGGTTAAATGATGCGGCGATTGCCAAAAAGCTGAACTTCTCCAAAATTTTACAGGATGCTCTCAAGCACGAGCTCAATATCGGATAAAACAAAAATCACAACCGGTTACACA
>ENA-OPCB01002116-OPCB01002116.1-human-gut-metagenome-genome-assembly--contig:-NODE-2116-length-11232-cov-2.562315_pt1 | contig 11232 bp, 10 predicted proteins | sample MGYA00241561_ERZ501473 | MGnify/ENA primary metagenome ERZ501473 (study PRJEB25962, sample SAMEA2042519) | human gut metagenome | biome: human gut; feature: human-associated habitat; material: faeces... | reverse complement strand
GCCGCTTCCAGCCCGATCTTTTCTTCCTGCAGCTTGTTCAGCTCGGTCTGCAGCTCTGCTTTTTCTGTACGTAGGCTTTCTGCCTCTGCCTGAATTTTTGTCTGCGCTATCCGCAGATTTTCCAGCTCCTCCAAAGCCTCTTCCTTCTCCGTCTGTAAGGATTCCGCCCTTGTCTGTAATTCGTCCTTTGCCTTCTGCAGCGCTTCAACTTCTGCCTGCTGTCCGGCTTTTTCTGTATTTAAGGTTTCAACTGCCGCTTCCAGCCCGATCTTTTCTTCCTGCAGCTTGTTCAGCTCGGTCTGCAGTTCTGCTTTTTCTGCGCGCAGACTTTCTGCTTCTGCTTGCAGTGTGCCAAGTTCCGACTCCATCGCATTCTTTTCTTCTTCCAGCTTCTCCGTGCGTTCCTGTTCATCCGAAAGCTGCTGGCTCAGTTTCTGCCGCATCAGGTTTTCCTCTTCCAGCTGCTGCGCATATTCCTGCTGTGCGCGTTCCGCAACCTGGCGTCCCCCTTCTATCTCCGCCTCAACCTCCTGCATGTAGTTCCATACTTCTTCTTTTTGAAATCCGCCGAATAAAACTGTTTTAAATAATCCCTTATTTCCCATCTGCCGATCCCTCTCTATATAAAATAAATTTTTAGTTCGTTAAAAATATATAAGAAGGCTAAGTTTTCTCACATACTCTTACAGTATACCATACTCAAAACAGAAAAATCTATATGAAGCAGCACAAGATCTTTCCGTTAAAACTTCTTTTTGCTATTTTAGGTTATCGTTCATCTACACCATTCGCCAAGCTGCATCTTCAATGCTTTCCGCAGCTTCCCATGTGCCTTTATTTTATGTTATACTGTTTTGTAAATACCAGGATCAAAAACAGGAAATCAAAGCGAGGTTATGTATGGATCAGCTGAATGATAGGTCCGTTGTGGAACAGCGGTATGCTACAGCAACCAATTTGCAAACGAGAATTTCCATTCATGATAAATATTCGACAAACAAGATGGGATTCGGAAACTGGATTTTTTCCAATTATAAAATTGCCCCCGGAATGCGCATTTTGGAATTAGGCTGCGGGACAGGCGATATGTGGAAAAACAAAGAAGATTTGATCCGTCTGTGTTCCAGGCTGACTCTTTCAGATTTTTCAAAAGCGATGATCGCAGCTGCCAAAAGCAATATCGATGACATAATCGAATATCTTTATTCTCTTTCCAGTATGACGTCGATCACCGGCATTCCCAAACAGGCTAAAAAAGATATTTTGACCGCTCATACTACAAATGGAATTTTAAACGTGCCAAAAGAATATGGCATGTTTATCGTATCATAGAACAATCGGGAGTTGATTGAGGAGTGATAGATTTATGAATGCAAATGTTGATTTAACAGGTGTTGTGCTTGAAACAGATAGACTAATCATTAGAGAATGGAGTGAAATGGATTTAGAAGACTTTTTTGAGTATGCAAAAGTTGATGGAGTAGGTCAAATGGCTGGATGGAATCCACATACATCAATTCAAGAATCAAAAACCATTTTGGAGATGTTTATTAATGAGAAAATGACCTTTGCTTTAGAATTGAAAGAAAATCATAAGGTAATAGGTTCATTAGGACTTGAAACGCTTAGTCTTTTGTTGCGTGATGAGTATGAGAATTTAGTAGGAAGAGAACTAGGATATGTATTAAGTAAAGAGTATTGGGGAAAAGGTTTAATGCCAGAAGCTGTTAATAGAGTAATTAAATTCTGCTTTGAACAAGAAAATTATGATTACTTAATGTGTAGCCATTTTGTTATAAATAGTCAATCAAAAAGAGTTATTGAAAAAAGTGGTTTCCGCTTTGTAAAGGAAAATACCCAAATTGCAAGAGATGGACATGAGTATATTTCTTTGTATTATGTATTAGATAATCCCTTAAAAAAGAATTAGACAACTTCCAGTTTTGCAGAAAGGGGAAAATGATGTTAAGACTAAGACCTTATCATATAAAAGATGCTGAAACAATACTTTCCTGGGCAAAAGATGAAAAGGCATTTTATAAATGGACAGCAGGCGTACTGGGAACATACCCGTTATCGCTTGAGCAATTTCATTCCATAAGTGATTTGATGGCTTTTACAGCGATAGATGATAACGATGTGGTTGGATTTTTTACAATGAGAAGACCAACAGCGTCATTTGATGAATTAAGATTTGGCTTTGTTATCGTTGATGCAAACAAAAGGGGGAAAGGCTATGGAAAACAAATGCTTCAGTTAGGATTACTCTATGCAAAAGAAATCTTTGGCGCAAAGAAGGTTACATTAGGTGTTTTCCGTAATAATGATCCTGCATATTATTGTTACAAGACCACAGGATTTCAGGATGTAGCATTAGATGAAATGGAAAAGTATCAGGTATTAGGCGAAGAATGGGATTGCTTGGAGTTAGAGATACAGCTATAATTCGGAAATCGGATATTAAAAACAGAAAAATAAACTTGAACCTGTGGAAGTAAAAAAAGAAAAAAGTTCTCAGAACGTTAAGAACCCGTGCACATGGAGGTATTTATCACTTTGAAAACAACAGGCATCATCGTAGAATACAACCCGCTTCACCCGGGACATATTTACCATATGGAACAGGCGCGGAAGCAAACCGGCGCGGACTATCTGATCGCAGTCATGAGCGGCAGCTTTGTCCAGCGGGGCGCTCCGGCGCTTCTGGACAAGTATACCCGTACCCGGATGGCGCTGCTTGCCGGAGCAGACGTTGTGATTGAGCTGCCCGTCTGCTTCGCCACCGGAAGCGCCGGGGATTTTGCCGCCGGGGCAGTTTCTCTGCTGGACAAGCTCGGCTGCGTGGACGGTCTTTGCTTTGGCAGCGAATCCGGCGACATTTCCTTATTTGAAAAAACGGCAACTCTGCTGCAGTGCGAATCTGCTGCTTTTTCCAATGCTTTGAAAAAAGCATTAAAATCCGGGCTATCTTTCCCTGCCGCACGCCAGCAGGCGCTGCTTTTATGCCTCGATATGGCAAAAGATATGCCATCAACAGCTTGCCCCGACAACAATTCCATAGCAGAACAGACTGTTGCCCTGCTTTCTTCCCCCAATAACCTTCTGGGATTGGAATACACCTTGGCGCTGCTGCAGCGAAACAGCTCCATCCGCCCGTTCACGATCTCGCGCGTCGGAAGCGGCTATCACGATCCGCTCGGCGGTGCAGCTGACTTTCCCTCCGCGTCTGCGCTGCGCAGTCTGCTCGCCAAACAAGGGAAGCAGGCTCTTTTGTCGCAGCTGCAGTGCTATCCTAAGCTGCAGCCCCTGCTGCCTCTCTGGGAAGAAGTTTTATCGCAGAACACGTTTTTATTCTCCAATGACTTATCCAGTCCATTGCACTATCGACTGCTCACTGCCGCTCCGGGTTCCTTTGGGACGTATGCTGAGGTCGGAAAAGAGCTTGCCGATAAGCTCGAGGCGAACCGCCTTTCCTTTACCGACTGGGACGACCTCTGCGTAAGACTCAAGACCCGCGAAATCACCTACAGCAAAATCAGCCGCTGTCTGTGTCGGATTCTGCTCTCTGTTCCGCAGGAAATCCTCCTTGCTGCCCGCGATAACGACTATACGCCTTACGCCCGGATTCTTGGTTTTCGTAAGAGTGCGTCTCCCCTGCTGTCCGTGCTCAAGAAAAACAGCAGCATTCCGCTCATCTCCCGCCCCGCTGCTGCAGCCCGCAGCCTTTCTCCGGAAGCACTCGCCCTCTATGAAAAGGATGTGCTCGCTGCACATCTGACGCAAACTGCACGCTGCGCAAAAACCGGGCAGCTGCCGGTTCACGAGTATACACGCCAACTGATTCTGCTGTAGTCAGACACAAGACTGCGCTGCCGCTGCAGTGCCCGCATTTTACAGCACGCTGTACCACCCTGCCGCATCCTCCGACAATCTCATTTTCCACTCTCCGGAATTCGCCATTTTTCTCTGTTGCATCCTGTTTTAAATCGCAATATAATGAAAACAGAATAAAAAACGGAGGAAAAATCCATGAACGAACAGCAAAAGTACCAAAAACGAAACCTACTTCTGTTCCCCCTCGGGACGGTCGGAAGAGATGCTGTCTACGCCCTGATCAACAGCTTTCTTCTGACTTTCGTTTTATTTACCCGCTCGTTAAACGCCGCACAGCTGACCGCGATCACCGCAATTATGGTCGCTGCCCGGATTTTTGACGCACTAAACGACCCGATCATGGGAAGCATCATCGAACACACCCATTCCCGTTTCGGCAAATTTAAACCCTGGCTGACAATCGGCGTTTTATCCACCTCCGTCGTCATTTATCTGTTTTTCAATACAGACCTGCACGGTTGGAGCTTCGTCTGCCTGTTCGGCATCCTTTATTTTTTGTTCAGCATCACCTATACCATGAACGATATTTCCTACTGGGGTATGATTCCGGCGCTCGGCTCTGATGCCAACGCACGCAATCAGTTTACCTCCCGTGCTACGCTGTTTGCAGGAATCGGTTCTACGCTGGCTTCTATCCTGATTCCAGTCTTTTCTACCGGCAAAAATGCCATCGGCGGAAGTTCCTTTACCGCCTATGGACGCATCGCCCTGATCATTGCGATTTTAGCGCCTTTGTTTTTGAGCATCACAATCTTCGGTGTACGCGAACGCCGTGACCCTCCCGCAGCGAAGCAGGAACACTTTCGCTTCCGCGAAATCATCCAGACTATCCTGCGCAACGATCAGTTAGTCTGGATCGCAGTCATCTTTTTGCTGCAGCAGATCGGTAATGGACTGATCGTCGGCGGACTGGGATCTACCTATATTTATCTGACGTTCGGCTATGAAGGCGGTCTGTATTCCCTGTTCACAATGGTCGGCATGTCCGCAACCGCATTTCTGATGGTCTTCTACCCTGCCATTTCCCGCAAATGTCCGCGCAAACAGCTGATGTCCATCATGGCAATCATCGCGGTGATCGGCTACGCGTTCCTCCTGATCTCCGGCTTCCTGGCAAAGACCGGCACCCTCGGCTTTGCCCTGCTCGTGTTAGGCTACATGCTCTCCAATTTCGGTCAGTATTGCTATTACCTGATTATGATGATCTCCATCCTCAATACGGTGGAATATAATGAGTACAAATTCGAAACGAGGGATGAAGCCGTCATCGCTTCCCTTCGCCCATTCATCACAAAACTTGCCTCCGCACTGACCGCTGTCCTGACATCTGCAACCTATCTGCTGTTCGACGTTACCAGCTACACCAACCAGATTTCTTCGCTGGAGCAGCAGTGCACCCAGGGGTTGATTACCGAAAGCGAAAAGCTCGACTTAATTTCCGGCGTGCTCTCCAGCACGACCTCTCTGCAGAGCACCGGACTTTTGCTGTGCATGTCCCTGCTGCCCTGCGCGATGATGCTTCTGTCCTACTTCCTTTATAAGAAAAAATATATTCTGGACGAAACAGAATACGACCGCATCTGTGTCGAACTGGAAAAGCGGCACGCTGCATAAAGCTATTGCTTTCCCTCCCTGCCACAGGCGAAAAACTGTGAAACAAAATTCTTTCCAAAAAATCCAAAAGACCGTCGGTTCGCGCCTTCCCAAGGCTCCGCAAAACCGACGGTCTTTTTCATTCATGACAATAGAATGCTCGCAGAGCGTGCATTCTATTGTTTATATTTTTTCAGAATTCGTCCTGCTCCTACTATAATGACGCTTAGTTCTTGAAGCTATGGATCGGTGCAGGAATCCGTCCGCCGCGGTTTACAAATGCGTCACAGCTGAACTGGTTGACCGGCATAATCGGCGCATAGCCCAGCAGTCCGCCAAACTCAACGGTTTCGCCAACACCCTTACCGATAACGGGGATCAGGCGAACAGCGGTTGTCTTGTTATTGATCATACCGATCGCCATTTCATCCGCAATGATGCCGGAAATCGTGGTTGCCTTTGTATCTCCGGGAATCGCGATCATGTCAAGGCCTACAGAGCAGACACAGGTCATCGCCTCGAGCTTTTCCAGTGTCAGCGCACCTGCTGTCACCGCATCGATCATACCCTGGTCTTCACTGACCGGAATGAATGCCCCGCTCAAGCCGCCAACATAGGAAGATGCCATAACGCCGCCTTTTTTCACCTGATCATTCAGCATTGCAAGCGCTGCTGTCGTACCAGGTGCTCCAACACGCTCCAGACCGATTTCTTCCAGAATCTCAGCGACACTGTCTCCTATCGCCGGAGTAGGTGCCAGTGACAGATCGACAATTCCAAATGGAACACCGAGACGTTTTGACGCTTCTCCTGCTACAAGCTGACCGACACGTGTCACCTTAAATGCGGTTTTCTTGATTGTCTCACATAATTCTTCAAACCCCTGTCCACGCACCTGCTCAATGGCATGCTTTACAACCCCCGGTCCGCTGACTCCTACATTGATTACCGCATCGCCTTCTGTCACGCCAAGAAATGCCCCCGCCATAAATGGGTTGTCATCTGGTGCATTACAGAATATAACAAGCTTTGCACATCCAAGAGAATCGTTGTCTTTCGTTGCTTCTGCAGTTTCTTTTACAATCTCTCCGCAGAGACGGACTGCGTCCATGTTGATACCTGTCTTTGTAGACGCAAGATTGACCGAACTGCACACGCGGTTCGTTCTGCCAAGTGCCATTGGAATAGACCGGATCAGCATCTCATCTGCTGTTGTCATTCCCTTGGAAACCAGTGCAGAATATCCGCCGATCAGGTTTGCTCCCACTTTTTCAGCGGCACGGTCTAAGGTATCGGCGATCGTCGCAAAATCTTCCGGTGTCTTACATGCAGAACCACCTACCAATGCGATCGGTGTCACGGAAATCCGTTTGTTCACGATCGGAATTCCAAATTCATGCTCGATTTTCTCGCCCACTGCGGCAAGATCTTTTGCAACGGTAGTGATTTTGTTGTAAATATTTTCATTTAATTTATCCAGATTGGAATCAATACACTCTAAGAGACTGATACCAATGGTAATGGTACGGACATCAAGATTTTCCTGTTCGACCATTTTATTTGTCTCATTTACCTCAAAGAAATTAATCATTTACTGCTTTCCTCCCTAGATTCTGTGCATCATATCGAAGATCTCTGCTTTCTGGCACTTGATCGATACGCCGATCTCCTCGCCCAATACGTCCAGATCTTTCTGGCAGTCTGCAAAAGCTTTTGCAGCCTTTGTCATGTCAACGATCATCATCATATTGAAGTATCCAGATACGATGGTCTGGGAAATATCTAAAACATTTACTCCATTTTCTGACAGATAAGTACAGACTTTTGCAATGATACCTACTGTATCTTTTCCTACTACTGTAATAATGGTTTTATTTGCATTATGTTCCATGGTTCATGCCTCCTCACTGTATTCTGCCCGGTTCCGTCAGATTTTTCTCACGTTACCAAGATAAATTTTAATTATGTTCCATATTAGCATACTCTTTTTATTATTTCCACTACTTAAGCTCTTTTTATTTATTAAATCATCTAATAAATGTTATTAGAATACTATTTTTTGCGATACTTCGTCACGCTTCGCCACAAACATTGGGAAATCATCGCCCTTATAAGGGTTATCTCCCAGCTCCACTTCCAGACGCACCGTCTCATAGGCAAGCTCCGGATAATTATTTTCTTTGCTCAGATGTCCTAACACGATATGTTTCAAATGATCGTGGAGCACTTTTCCTAACAATTGTCCACTCCGCTCGTTCGACAAATGTCCTTTATCCCCAAGGATACGCTGTTTCAGAGGATATGGATATGCTCCTGCCTGAAGCATGCGCACGTCATGGTTGGCTTCTAAGAGCAGCACGTCCACATTCTGCAGCTTCTCCACAATATGGTCGTCATAGGTTCCAAGGTCTGTCATGACTGCCACGTTCTTTTCCTGCTGTCTGATCTTGTAGGCAACCGGATCTGCCGCATCATGGGAGATGGACACCGGTTCGATCGTAAGATCACCGATTGTAAACTCCCTTTCCGACTCGATCACCTGAAAAAGTGCCTCGTCTATTTTTCCAACGGTTTTTGTATGTAAAATAGCATCAACGGTTTCCCCTGTTGCATACATCGGAATGCCATATCTTCTTGCAATCACTCCGAGTCCTGCGATATGGTCGATATGCTCATGTGTGATGAGGATTCCCTGCATATCTGCAGTCTTTAGATCAATACTGTTTAAACCGTTCTCAATCCTTTTTCCACTGATTCCCGCATCGATCAGCACATGACAGTCATCTGAGCCGACACAGATACAATTTCCGCTGCTTCCGCTTGCAATACTGCATAATTCCATAAATCTATTTCTCTTTCCAAGCCAGTTCGATCACATCACCATCTTTTAATTCTGCGGTGTACTGTGCATTCTGGCCATTTAATTTTGTAATGATCGCTCTTCCTGCAGAGGCAGAAAGGTCAAATTCGTAAAATTCAAAGAGATCCACAAACATATAGGACTCTCTTCCTGTCAGCGTGACCGGTGTGCCATTGATGATAACTTCCACAGAATGCGTTTCCTTCTCTTTGGCTTCCTCCGAAGTTTCGTTATCTGCCGGACTTTCCTCCGCCGTCTGCGTTTCTTCATCCGTTGTCACAGATGCATCATCCGCTGGTACGCTGTCTTCTGTCTCACCTGCCGTTCCGCTGTCTGAAACATTCTCCTCCGGTGCCTCTGCCGTATCTGCTGTTTCTTCAATGCCTTCAGCGGCCATCTCCTCTATTGTATCAGACACATGTGTGCGGAAGGACAGGATCGTCCACTCAATATTAAAGTTCTCATAGACAAAATAATTCAGGTCGACCACCCGGTTATTCACAATGATCTCTTTTTCCGTGTCGATCTCCACATCCATAAATTCTGCGATCTGCTCGACGGTATAATAAGCCCTCGTCTCAATTTCGTCTCCCTCTTTGATCAGGTAAGAGGCTGGTTCTAATTTACCATTTACCTCAACAAAACGCGGGCATACGATTTTCCTGCCGTTGACAATAAATGTTATGGTGGATGTATGGTACTCCTCTAACTGCTCGATGGTGATCATGGCATCCGCTCCCGCAGTGGATGGGCAGATCTCGATCTCTGAATTCGGTTCTAACTTAGTATTGATGCCTGCCGGTTTTCCATTCATAGTGATCACAGCAGATTCCCCTGGCAGACCCCTCTCCACTTTTGCCACACCATTGACGGTATAGTTCACTTCTTTTCCACGTTTTGGAAACAGATCTTCATTGGCTACTCCCGCCTGTAATGCGGCATCCATGATCAGAAGCTTATTGTTGTCATACATCTTAATCCGTTCGCCGTTCAAATGTACCATGATAAAACTGTTTTTCTGGTCATAATAATTCAGACAGATACCGATCGGAGTTACGATGAGCGGATCTTTTTCGATATCCGGCTGTTCAAAGGTTACTTCCTGCAGTACTTCCTCACCGCGGAGAGCAACACGCTCCTGTGGAAGTCCAAGTTTATCTGCCAGCATCTCGGTGTAACCGTGGATTTTTCCGCCTCCACCAACGACAAATGTAGCACTGACAGTCTGTCCGCCATTTAACTCTTTGATTTTCTCCGCCACTGCGGTCGTCATTTTATCTGTTACAGGCTCTATGAGTTCCCATACTTCCTTCGCAGGAATGGAGTGCTCGATCATCATGATATCTTTGTATGTGATCATTTCCCCGGTCGTACTTGCAAGCTTGATACGCTCTGCGGTCTGGAAATCGACCAGATAATGCTGCACGATCAGTTCTGTCAGTTCATCCCCCGCAAGTGGAATCATGCCATAGGCAATGATACTTCCATCTTTCGTGACGGAAATATCCGATGTTCCGGCTCCGACATCGACTAACGCGATATTCAGCATACGGAACGATTCCGGGATGGCAACGTCAATCGCTGCAATAGGCTCCAATGTCATATTGGCAACTTCAAGACCTGCCTGCGCCACTGCAGAATACAGTCCGTCCACAACATCCTCCGGCAAAAATGTCACGATGATATCCTCACTGATGACCTCTGCCTTATGTCCTTCGATGTTGGAATAAACCTCCTCATTCAGATAGTATTTCACAACAGAATATCCCACGCAGTAAAACTTGTATCTTGTGTCATTTTTCTCTTTTAATAGGGACTGTGCCTTTTCAATTCCAAGCAGATCCAGTGTATGGATATCTTCCTTCGTAACAACGGTCTCTTCCGGATATTCATATTCTACATTTGTCGTTACTGTTTTTAACACACGACCGGCTGCTGCGATACATACTTCTGTCAGCGGACATTCAATCTGTTTCTCCAATTCCTCTTTTACCGTCTGGATCACTTTGCCCACACGGCCAATGTCATGAATCTGTCCATCGATCATCGCCCTTGTCTCATGCTGCATGACATACTGTGCCACAACGATAAATTCATTTCCTTCCTTATATCCAACCGTACCTACTACATTTCGTGTTCCAATGTCCAGTCCAAATACATATGGCTGTTCGAATGTCTGTGTTTCATTCATCTGTAGTGTCCTCTCACTTACCTTTTCTTTGTAATTCCCTGATCCGTTCCAATTGTCTGCAAAATCCATCAGATAGCGCACACTGCCGCATCAATCTGTCTCTGCATTTCCTCTAACCCTTCATTGTTGTCGATCACAACACTGCAATGTTTCCGGTACTCTGCTTCCTTCAACTGACTCGAAAAAATCTGCTGTACCTTCTCTCTGGAATACCCACGGGATTCCATCAGTCTTGCCTCGCGGATTTCCTCTCTGGTATAAATATACCAGAGTTCATCACAAATTTCATCATAATGTTCTTCAATTAAAAGTGCCGCTTCCAAAACAAGCAGTGCAAGCGTTCCTTCCTGTCTCTCTCTTTTCGCTTCTGCTATCACATATGCTTTCACTGCCGGATGTACGATTCCATTCATCCCGGCACGCTTGTTCTCGTCTGAAAAGATCACCTTCGCCAGTTTTATCCGGTCAAAATGTCCATCTTCCTTATAAATATCATGCTCCGGAAAAGCCTGTCTGATCTGCTCATAACAGTCCGTTCCCGGTTCCATAAGTTCATGTGCAATCTCATCCGCCAGCATGACACGCACACCAGGTTTCGTTGCCAGATAATCTAAAACTGCTGATTTTCCGGCTCCTACACCACCTGTGATCCCTATAAATTTCATATTTTCCGTCCACCTTTATCTTCTTTCGT
>ENA-OPCB01002105-OPCB01002105.1-human-gut-metagenome-genome-assembly--contig:-NODE-2105-length-11272-cov-2.736561_pt1 | contig 11272 bp, 8 predicted proteins | sample MGYA00241561_ERZ501473 | MGnify/ENA primary metagenome ERZ501473 (study PRJEB25962, sample SAMEA2042519) | human gut metagenome | biome: human gut; feature: human-associated habitat; material: faeces... | reverse complement strand
TCCCCCTATATTCCCTTACGGTAACACAGGGGGAGAGGGCTAAAATGCATTTCGAACATCTTTAAACTCCTCCCTTGCCGTGCCTCGTAGCCTTGCGGGGTGTGGCGCAGCCATAGGGGAGGTGGCACGTAGTGACGGAGGGATTGAGAAGATATTATATAATCTTTGATTGAGGAGTTAGAGGTATAAAACGGGTAATCCCCATTAATTATCGACAGAGCCCTGATTGTTTTTGATCGTTTTTTTGGGTGTGGATATATGCCTCTGCCCCGTATTCCACAAGAAAATGGGATACAGGGGGTTGAGATGTGTATTTGGAGAATGAAATATTTTCTTTTATTCCCGCCTATTGCAGCCGAAAGAGGCGGCATGGAATCCGGGATTCGGTTCACCGATCGGAGTTCTTACGTAGGTTTCGCACCAGATATTGCCGGAAAGAGGCGAAAGGGGATTGGGTCGATATTCCGGTGTATCGATGTGATTCGTAAGGTTCTTTTCCCGGTTCCCGAATCCATTTTCTAATGATTCGGAGGTGTCTCCGGGTTTTCTTTCGTATGAATCGGATTCTTTTTCTTCTCTGTTTTCGGGGGTCGATGCGGTTTCCGAGGCGGCTTTTTCGTTCTCTTCGTTTTTTCTTTCCTCTTGTTTCCTGAGCGCTTCGCGCCGGCAGGCTTCGAATCGTTCGCGTTCCTCCCGTTCCTCGGGTGTGTCGAATATCTCTTCGTGGTCGACAAGGTACTGTGTGGACTCGATGTCGTATAGCCCGGCTTTCCGAAAGAGTTGGTTTCTCTTTTGGTAGTGCCAAGCGAGTGTTCCATCGGCTTGCATTTTCTTCCGGTCGCAGCGGGGACGTTTTCTCTCTTGGGAATGTCTTTCGAGCTTGTCGATACATCGAAGGACGGCGAGCAGGGTCAACCGGTCCTTTTTAGGATCGATTTCGAGGAGCATCTTGTAGTACTTGATCAGGGCTACTTGACGGTAGTTCTCGATTTCTCCTCTTAAATCTATGCTCGTATCGAATCTTGTATCTATCATCGCTCGTTTGTTTTTTCGACAAAGGTATATTCTTGTTGTCGGCAGTTTATGGCATGATGATACTTTGATGAAAGAGACGTTCTTACCGTTTTTTATTTTTGTTTTTTCTGTTATGGACTTGTCACAATTTTTGGAAAATAAATTTATAATGGAACGACTCCAATGCCGGGGCGATCCAGCAGTGTTGTTTTTCCTTCGACAATTTTCACTCCATCGAATAGATCGTTGGATATAAGCAGGTTTCCGTCAAGGTCGGCCCAGTGGGCTAACGGCGACAGTTGTGCTGCGGCAGAGATGGCACAGGAGGTCTCGGTCATGCAACCGATCATCACTTTCATATCCAAAGCTCTTGCCAATATGGCCATTCGGTAGGCTTCGCGCATACCGGTGCTTTTCATTAGTTTTATATTGATACCATCGTAGAGCCCGTATGCCCGTCGTACATCGGGCATACGTTGCAAAAATTCATCGGCGATGATAGGCAGAGGAGCGCGTTCGTGGAGCCAAGCCTGTTCGTCTATCTTTTCTTTGGGCATGGGTTGTTCCACGAACAGGCAGTTTTGTTCACTAAGCCATTGTATCATTTCGAGCGCATACTCCTTATTGTCCCAACCTTGATTGACATCGACACAGATGGGGCGGTCGGTCTCTGAACGAATGATTTTTACCAATTCTTTATCGTTGTCCAATCCCATCTTGATTTTCAATACATTGTAGGGGGATGCTTCCCGCAGTTTCTGACGGACAACTTCTGCGGTATCTATCCCGATAGTAAAGGAGGTATCGGGGCATTTTTCGGGGGAGAGTCCCCATATTTTGTACCACGGTTGTCCCATGATTTTACCGACGAGATCGTGCAAAGCTATATCTACCGATGCTTTTGCCGACCGGTTGTCGGGTGCAACGGAGTCTACATAGTCGAGAATTTCTTCCATGCGGAAAGGATCGGTAAACTGCTTCAAGTCGAGTTGCCCAAGAAAGCGACATACCGATTCTTGGGTTTCGCCCAAATAAGGCGGCATGGAGGCTTCTCCATATCCTGTCCATTCTCCGAAACGGAGTTGTACTTGTACATCGGGGGTGTGGGTACGAGAACTTTTCGCCAAATTGAAGGCGTGTTTCAATTTCAAGTCATACGGTTTGAAAGAAAGTTGCAATCTATCTGAACTTGTTTCTTTGGATGCGGAAGTTCCGCAACTATTAAAAAGTGCGGGGGATAGTGTCAATCCCAATGTGCCTATCGCACTTTTGCGCAAAAAATCTCGTCTGTCCATTTTCAGTTTATTTTTGCTCGAAGTACCACGGGTGTCGTTTTACGGCCGTGATTCCCGGAGTCCCTATCTTGTTCACGACTCTGCTGATACCGAGGAGCGGAATAGCGTAATAGTCGGTATCCCGAGCATCGATACTGTTTATTTTGACTTGTCCCGAAGAGTGTATATATTTCCCATCGTTCAGGTAGAGAGCCACGTGCGAGACTTTGCCGGGGGCGTTGCCGAAGAACAGGAGGTCTCCTGTCTGACATTCGTCCCATTGTTCTGCCGGCATGATGTCGCCGGTGAGGGCTTGTTGCGAAGCATCACGGGAGAGAATGATTCCGGCAGAAAAATAGGCCGTTTTGACAAATCCCGAACAGTCGGCACTTTTGACCGAAGTGCCGCCCCAGAGGTAAGTCGTTCCCATCATTCCTTCGGCGGTCTGTATGATTTTATTCATGTTTACGGGAGTCGATGCCCACTCGGAGAGTTCGCGACATTCGTCGTGTTTCAAAAATCCGGTTCTTCCATCGGGGAAAGACACGGGTATGAACTTTTTTCCCGCCTTTCCTGCGGCTTGCAGAATACAGCCCGATACGATGTCAGACACGGTTTCGGCATTTTTATCTGCGGAGGCATATACATAGCCTTGCAGTCCGGTATAGACATATCGGGTGGCATTTTTCCATTCGGTCCACTCGGCAGTAGTTTTTACGGAGATAGAATTTGCGATTATCCAACTGATGTAATTATCGGGAGTTTGCACTCTGTACCAACCCTTTTGCTCTTCCAAGATGAGCAGGGGCGTACCGAGAATAGCCTGAGAGACCATCTCGGCCGAATGCCTCGGCTCGCTTCTCAAATGTGCACAGCAGACTGTGACAATACCTCTTGTCTTTTCGCCAAGACGACGGTCGGGCAGTAGCTTTATCGTATTTATATAGGAGATTCCGGCCGTGTCGAGCGTTCGGAGCAATGTTTCGACGGCTTGCCGGTTGTCGCACTTTCCTTTCAGAATATGGATAGAATCGTTCAATAGCTCGCTCGATACCGTATAGATGGCTGTGCGGGAATCGGGTGCATATTGTCGTCCGATTCGTTCTATCCAAGTTTGTATATCATTGGACCGGGCATTTGCCATAATCGGGATAATCAACAGAAAACAAAGTATGGTTTTTACAGTCGATGTGTTCATGGGGGTTGTTCGAATAGTAAACAATTATAGCGAACGGTAAGAGCCGTGTAAACGAAAATCGCATTTCCGACTTGGCTATGCCGAACCGCTTCTTATCTTCATAGCTACAAATATATTGAAAAGCCCCGATAGATCGAACTTTACGACCCGATAAATTTCATCTGTTTTTTTACAATCCGGTTATCGGTGTAAAGCAATCTCGGGTAGTGTCCAAAAATGAGCTTGGGGAAAATGTTCGTTCAAATAGGTTTTCAAATATTCCTCGGTGTCTTTGTCTATCCGCTCGTCTGTTTTCGGAAAGGTATTGTAGACTATTCCGTAAAGGGGAATATTCCTATTTACCAGCGCTTCGATAGAGAGCAGCGTGTGGTTGATGCTGCCCAAACGCCCGGACGTTACCAAGATAACCGGCAACTGTTGGTCGGCGATGTAATCGACCGTCAGGTATCGGCGAGTAATAGGAACCATCAAACCTCCGGCTCCTTCGAGCAGAACCACGTCGTATTTGCTTTGGAGTATCCGGGCAGACTCTGCTATTTTTTCTATGGGAATAATACAGTCGTCTATCTCGGCTGCCAAATGCGGAGAAGCGGGGTAGGAATAGACAATGGGGAATGTGATTTGCTCCTTATCCTCCGGGGTGAACGGTATTCCCATAATTTCCCGATGCAGGTCTATGTCTTCGGAGTGGCCTACATTCCCGGTCTGTATCATTTTTTGAGTGATCGTTTTAATCCCTTTGCTGTTCCATTCACGCGCCAGCCACCCTGTGGCGTAACTTTTCCCGATGTTGGTATCTATACCGGTGATAAAAAAAGTTCCTTTCATATCTGTGTTTTTTTATGTGCGACGATGTAGACGGGGCGATAGGTAAGCGTGATCTCTTTTTTCCCGTCGAAAGTCTTTCTATATCGCTTTATAAAGTCGAATCCTTTTTGCCGGGAGTGTCCCGAAATACCTGTCACGCCGGTGTTTTTGAGATGCCGGAGTAACTCGACGGGAGTGTCGAAACGAAGGGTGTATTCCTCTTGTTCGAAAAGTTCGACCCGAAAGTGTTTTTCGAACAATCGTTTTAACTCGGCATACTCCCAATAGGGCATTTCTGCGGTCATTAAAGATTGTATTTCGGGCAGATTGCCGGCTGCGAATGTGCTGACAGCGATCGTGCCCGTATCGGACAAATTGCCGGATATGCGTTTCAAGAATCCTTCCAAATCGGTGAACCATTGAATCGTCGAAGCGGAGGCAATCAAATGGTATGTTTCGTCGAACTCGATTTTTTCGGCATCGCCTTCCCTGAAACTCAACTGTTTGAACGGTAGTGCGGTTATGTAGTCTTTCATTTCGGGCGACAGGTCGTTTATCGTGAACCGGGCATCGGGGAACCTGTCGATGAGACAGCGGGTCAGTTTCCCTGTTCCGCAACCTATTTCCAGTATATTGTCGATGTATTTGTTCAAACGGTTCGGAATCTTGTCGTTCAGCTGTCGGGCTATCCGGCTTTGGATAAGACCTTCCCGTTCATAGGTGGAGGCTGCGTTTCCGAAGCTGTTTTTAATGGTCGCTTTGTCGAGCCTATTTTCCAACACAACCGGCCGGAAATGGAAAAAATGGGGTTCGTCCAGCTCTTGAACGACCGTTGTTCCTTCCCATGCTTTCACTTGGTTTCTTGCGGGAAATATGAGGTCTCTTGTCCCGATTATCGCTTTTTCCCAACGGAAACGGGGACGAGGGTGCAGAGTTATATTCTCGCCTATGGCACGCAATTCGTCGTACAAGCTGTTCATGTCTCTTTCGGGGAAAGCCTCCTTAAAATCGTCGAGGTGTTCGCAACACATGCGCCGGTAGAATTTTTTCAAGCTTGCTTCGTTCAAGTGTTCGAGGGTCGCTCGGAATATTTCGGGGGGGATGCCTTTCTCGATGTCGATTCCGTATTCGGTTCCGTTGATGGCCGTGGCGTGTCTTATGGGGAGTCCTTTATCGGGTAAGACCGTTGCCGCCGCCCAAACGCCAAACGACCACGCATAGACTTCGATGTTTTTATAGTCGAGGAATGGGGTGGTGTCGAAGTTTAGGTCGGTGTAGTCGTAGCAGACACAACAGTCGCAGCCTATGTGACTCAGACAGGCAAACGGATGCGTATCCATTCCCCAACCGGCGAAGAGAAGGATTAAGTCGTCGGTGTGTCTGCGAGAAATGAAAGTTTGTATCATAGGCCCGATGAAATCTTGGTTAACGTGTGAATGAGCCTGTCTATCTCCGTATCGGTATGTCCGGCGCTCAGCGAAATCCTTAACCGGGAGGTTCCTTGCGGTACGGTGGGCGGGCGAACCGGCAACAGATAAAAGCCTTCGTGCTGTAATTTTAAGGCGGTTTGTACGGCGCGTTCCGTTTCGCCCAATACGAAGGGGACGATGTGGCTGCTGCTGACAATCGCTCCGTTCAACGGATTGAGCGCTTGTCTTACTTTGTGGCCGATTGCCTCCAAATGTTCCCGACGCGATTGCATATCGACGATTTTATCGATGATGAACAGCGTCCATTCGAGATTGACAGGTGGCAATGCGGTCGTAAAAATCAGCGTCCGCATTTTGTTGACCAAATATCGTTTCATTTCATCGGAGCAGATAACGAATGCTCCTACCGAGGCGGCTGCTTTTCCGAACGTGCCGACCAAGAAATCTATCTCTTTAATAACGTCTTGTTCTTCGGCGCAGCCCAATCCGCCTTGACCTCTCACGCCGAAAGCATGGGCTTCGTCGACATACAGGTAAATATTGGGGTAGTGTTTCTTCAACGCCACCAAGCGGTGCAAGTCGCATTCGTCACCGTCCATGCTGAATATGCTTTCGGTCACGATGAATACCGCTTCGTATTGCGAGGCCGACTCGGAAACCAACCGTTCCAACTGTTCGTAATCGTTGTGCCGGTAGCGTATGCAGCGGGCTTTGGAGAGTCCTATCCCGTCGACTATGCTCGCATGGACGAGTTTGTCGGCCAAAATTAAAGAGCGGTTGTCGGTCACTGCCGGCAGAATACCACTGTTGGCATGGTAACCGCTGTTGAATACGAGAGAGGCCCCGGCTTTGTACAGTTCGGTGAGCCTTTTTTCCAATCGAGCGTACACGGGGAAATTGCCGGTCAACAGCCGAGAAGATGTCGAGGAAAAACGAACATCACGGGGATTCAGGTTTTGCAAAAATTCCTTTTTCAGGTTCGTGTCATCGGCCAGTCCCAGATAATCGTTCGAGGAGAAATTCAACATGGTGTTCCCGTCACGGACGATGGACAGGCCTTGTGCATCCACGGCCGGCAAGGATCGCAAATTTCCTTGTCGAGAGAGTTGTTCCAATTGGGAAGAATAGGTATTCATTATCGCAGTGTTTTTACTACCTCCAACAGAGCCGAGGTGAGTGTGGAAAGTTCGGACTGGGTTATGATGAACGGCGGCATGATGTATACCAATTTCCCGAATGGTCTTACCCAAATGCCCCGCTCGACAAATTGTTTCTGTATGGAAGCCATATCGACCGGTTTTTTCATTTCGATGACTCCGATAGCTCCCAGTATTCTTACGTCGGAAACTTGGGGCAGTGTCGCCGCCGGACTTAACTCCCGTTTTAATTGGGCTTCGATGGCGGCGACTTTCTCTTTCCAGCCGGAAGAGAGGAGGAGAGAGACGGACGCACAGGCCACGGCACAGGCCAAAGGGTTACCCATGAAGGTGGGCCCGTGCATGAATACTCCCGGATTTCCGCTGGAAATCGTGTGGGCGACTTCGTGTGTCGTCAAAGTGGCCGCCATAGTCATGTATCCTCCGGTCAGGGCTTTGCCGATGCACATGATGTCGGGGGTGACTCCCGCATGTTCCCAAGCGAACAGTTTCCCGGTGCGGCCGAATCCGGTGGCGATTTCATCGAAAATGAGCAGCAGGTTGTATCGTTCGCATAGCTGCTTGGCTTCCCGAAGGTATTGCGGGTGATAGAACCACATGCCGCCGGCACCCTGAACGATGGGTTCCAGAACCAGTGCAGCCAGTTCTTCGTGATGCTTTTCCACAATATCCAGCAGTTCCAGTGTGTCGTCGGCATTCCAGTCGCCATCAAAGCGCGATTGCGGACGGGAAGTGAAATACCGCACCGGCAATGCCGAGCCGAACAGGGAGTGCATTCCGGTCACCGGATCGCATACGGACATTGCGTTCCAGGTATCTCCGTGATACCCGCGACGGATGGTTACGAAATTACTTTTCTTTGCCAGATGTGCCCGTCCGGGAGCCGACTGACTCTTGGCATACCAATACTGTACAGCCATTTTCATGGCTACTTCCACAGCTACCGAACCGGAGTCGGCATAAAATATCTTTTGCATGGATGGCGGCACCAGTGGCAACAGCAGTTTGCCCAGTTCTATCGCCGGATCATGCGTCAGTCCGCCGAACATGACGTGTGACATCTTTTCCGTCTGTTCCCGAAGAGCCTGGTTCAGCACCGGATTGTTGTAGCCGTGCACCATGCACCACCAGGACGACATACCTTCTATGAGCACCTCTCCGTTTTCCAGTGTGATGGTTGCCCCGTCTCCCCGTTTCACCTTATACACCGGTAAGGGGTTGGTGGTCGATGTGTAAGGATGCCACAAATGTTCCCTGTCGAACTGTGAGTCGCTGAAGCGGTAGCCTGCATCTTCTATCAGTGCTTTGTCTTCTGAGACTTTCGATCCGAGGGTCGTGAGCAAATCTCCCACGATGGCGGAGTTCACACCTATGTACAAGGATTTTTTCACGGCTTCCTTTGTCAGTTGAGAGCGTCCGCCTGCAAAACGCAGGTAGGCTGTGGGGTTGATGAAGCGGAACAGGGCGATGGTGGTCAGCACTTCTTCCTCGGTCAGCCGGGACTGGCTTTCCAACGGTGTTCCCGGAATGGGTTGCAACAGGTTCAGCGGGATAGAGGGCACTTCCAGATCTCTCAGTGTAAAAGCGAATTCAATCCGCTGTCCGGCTGTTTCGCCCATGCCGATGATGCCGCCGCAACAAATATCCATTCCTACGCGACGGGCGGCTGCCAGGGTTTGTAGTTTTTCTTCCTGTGTGTGCGTGCTGCACAGGGTGGGGAAGTGGCTTGGGGCGGTTTCCAGGTTGCAGTGATAGCGCGTCACGCCTGCCGTATGCAAGGCACGCAGCTCGTCTTCATTCAGCAGTCCCAGCGAAGCGCAGAGTTGGATGGAGCTTTTCCGTCTCATATATCGGGCGGCTTCACACAGTTTCTCCATGTTTTTCCCCGAAGGCTTCCGCCCGCTGGTCACCAATGAGAAGCGGGCTACGCCTTGTGATTCGTTGTGCAGTGCATGGCGCAGGCACTCATCCTTATCCACCAGATCGTAAACATCAGCTTTCGTCTTATAGTGTGATGATTGTGCGCACCATTTGCAGTTTTCGGGGCAGCGGCCGGACTTTGCATTGATGATGGAGCACATATCGAACTCCTGCGATGCCCGTGCGGCGGTGATCTCGTGTGCCGCTTCATAGAGGGCTTCCTTATCCGGCTGTGTGGCCAGCCATTCCGCTTCTGCCTGTGTGATGGGGACATCTTGCAGTACTTTGTTTTTCAATTCTTCTACTGTCATATTCTTACTAATTTTAGCAAATTCATAGGAGTTATCATTTCATTAGGAATTAAAGGAGGTAAAGCCGATACTCCTGAAAAAAGATTTTTGGGAGCTACTTCCTTTACCTCTAAATACATGTGACGCGAATCGTGCAAATCTGAAAACAGCATTTGCATGATTCGCGTCACATGTGTTCCACTCTTATTTATAATGGTGTTTATATCCAACCCCTGTCTTGTTTTGAGATAGGGGGGATTTACATACTTTTTCCCTTTAGGACCGATTGTAGCCGGGCACAAAACAGGCGTCAATCCTCTGAAACCGAAGATTTCGAGCTTTGTTCCCAATCCGTTCTCGTTTCCCAACGGTATGCCTATGTCAGTTTCCTGTCCTTTACCGTTGTCTGTATCTTCCAGACTCTGCTTGCCGCTTTTGCAGCCGGCTGATGTTCCGGACTTTTGTTTGGAGAGCGAAGAGTCCGCCACACTTTTGGGCAGGCAACCGATAGTGACGCAACGTCCCAGGCTGGCAAATGCAGCATAGGCTTTTCGGCTCCATTTCCTGAAGCGCAGGGTCGTTCTATAGAGTTGTCTTTTCCTCATGGGGTTTCCGGATTGGTTCAATGCCGTTTTTCGGTATTATTCTTGTTAATCGGCCGCAAATGTAACAAAAATATTTTTCTCTTTATAACGATTGAAGGCCTATGATCGCATGAATAAAAAATAGTGCCCCCATGTTTCACAACGTAGAGCCGAAATTCCATCGTACGTTGGTACACTTGGTACAGAGGTTCACCGTTCCTCTTGCTTCACACACACGCGCGTAATATATAAGGTGTACACTCAAGAGGAAAATGTGGCAAATGACAGTAATCCGCTGTCATGGGCGGAGCTTTTACGTTTCGCCTCACCGACGAACAGAAGAAGGAATTCAAGGCCTATGGGATCTCGCCATTACCTCCGCTTCCACTTGGCTGAAGCACTTTCGGAAATACGGTCTGTTGGAAAGCGTAGACGTAAATGGAACTTATACAAAGTCGGATAAGCGGTGAGGAATGATCAGTGGTGGGGACAGAGTGGTGGGGATTCACACCTTATTATACGCGCACGTGTGTGTGAGGCAAAGGGAACGGTGAACCTCTGTACCAAGTGTACCAACCCCACCATTACAAAACCATACCTCAACTCCGCAAAAATGAATCTCAACCTTACCTCGCTAAACCTCAGCTCTGCAACGCTAAACCTCAGCTTTAGGTTCTCAAACCTTAGCTTTACACTTCCAATCCTCAGCTTTAAGGTTCTCCCAGTACTTTTCCCTGCCTCTGTCTACGCGCACATTGCGCGCACGCATATATAATAATGTACCCCCTTCCAGCTCCTTTCATTCTCCCTTTCAAACTTATGTTCTACAACATCCTTATCAATCAGCCATTTACGAAATTGTTTCAAAAAAGTTTCGAAAAAAAGACAGATATGTTTGGAGTGAATAGATATATCGGCTACTTTTGCACCCGCTAACCAAGAGACGGTCAGCCTTGAAATTGACATTCTGACAGAAACGGCGTAGGAACTCCAACGTTTTTCTTTTCTTTAGCCTTTATTCCGATCAGGAATACAGCGTTCTAAAAGAAAAAAGAAAAAAAACTTCCGGAAACATTTGGAAGATATACTTAAAAGTTCTTATCTTTGCACCCGCTTTCCGAGAAGAGGCTGACGCTGAGTCGGCTTCCTTGATAGAGGCGGCGCTAAGAACTTCTTCTTCTTTTATCTCCCTTTCGCAAAGAGAGACGACGAGAAAAAGAAAAAAGAAAAAAAACTTTCGAAATTATTTGGAAGATATACTTAAAAGTTCTTACCTTTGCATCCGCTTTCTGAAAAGAAAAGCAGTTTTAAAAAGAAGCGATCTTTGAAGAATTTACATAAACAATACAAGTAGTACAAGAGCAGGTGCTTCGCAAATTAATAATTAAAAATTAATAATTAAAGCGCAGCATCTGGGTATAAAAAAAGAACCGTCAAGTAACTTATATATATAGGTAATTTGAAGACTTTTAATAAACCGAGCGTCCTGAACAGAGCAAAAACACTGTCGCGTTTTAATAATTAATTATTAATTTGCGCAGTCACAATACTTTTACAATGAAGAGTTTGATCCTGGCTCAGGATGAACGCTAGCTACA
>ENA-OPCB01002104-OPCB01002104.1-human-gut-metagenome-genome-assembly--contig:-NODE-2104-length-11273-cov-2.767606_pt1 | contig 11273 bp, 10 predicted proteins | sample MGYA00241561_ERZ501473 | MGnify/ENA primary metagenome ERZ501473 (study PRJEB25962, sample SAMEA2042519) | human gut metagenome | biome: human gut; feature: human-associated habitat; material: faeces... | reverse complement strand
TCGGCAATGTCGGTATTGAAGAGTGCGTCGAACAAATTAAGAAAAATTCTCGCAATTTTGCGAAGCGCCAATATACCTGGTTTAAAAATCAAATGCAGGTACATTGGTATGATGTAGAGGATCAAAATGCTGTGGAAGCAATCCTTCAAGATGTAAAGGAATGGTTAGGATAATGGAAGAAGCATTACAGCGTATGGAGCTTTTGATTCAAAAGGAAGGAATCGAAAAGTTAAAGCATTCCTGCGTGATGATTATCGGAGTAGGAGGCGTTGGTTCTTATACTGCCGAAGCATTGGCACGCAGTGGTATCGGTAAGCTTATTCTTGTAGATGGCGATACGATTGCGCCGAGCAATTTAAATCGACAGCTTCATGCGACCTTTCATACGCTAGATGCCTCCAAGACACAGGCAATGAAGGAACGCATTGAAAGCTATCGCAAGGATTGTGAGGTTATCTGTAAGGATCTTTTCTATGATGAAAGATATTCTGCGACAGTTCTCCGTGATGCAGTTGACTATGTGAAGCTTGCAGAAGCGATGGGAGCAGTAGGACTTCGAGCTACAACACAGGAGGAGTTTAAAGAGTGCTTTGCGAAAGCATTGACATGTGGAAAACCGGTTCTGATCGATTGTATGATCGACTGTGATGATAAGGTATGGCCTATGGTTGCGCCGGGAGCACCGATCAGCGAAGCATTTGATGAGCAGGATCTGAAAGCAAAAGAAAACTAAAAATAATAAGTTTCAGCCACATAGTTGTATGGCTGATAAATAAAGGAATATTTTATTTTTATGTGAGAAAATCTGTGAAAACGGAGTTTCTATAGATACACAATAACAGGAGGTAATTAAAAATGAGTAGAGTGTATAATTTTTCTGCCGGACCGGCAGTGCTTCCAGAGGAAGTACTCAAAGAAGTAGCGGATGAGATGATGGATTATAACGGCACAGGAATGTCTGTTATGGAAATGAGCCACAGAAGTGCAGCTTTTCAGGAGATCATTGATACTGCAGAGAAAGATCTTCGCGAGCTTATGAACATTCCGGATAACTACAAGGTACTTTTCCTTCAGGGAGGAGCATCCCAGCAGTTTGCCATGATCCCGATGAACCTTATGAAAAACAAGGTCGCAGATTATATCGTAACAGGACAGTGGGCAAAAAAAGCTTATCAGGAAGCTCAGAAATACGGAAAAGCAAACAAGATCGCCTCTTCTGAAGATAAAACCTTCAGCTATATCCCGGACTGCAGTGATCTGCCGATCAGCCCGGATGCAGACTATGTATACATCTGTGAGAACAACACCATTTACGGCACAAAATTCAAAAAACTTCCAAACACAAAAGGTAAGACTCTGGTAGCAGATGTATCCTCCTGCTTCCTGTCTGAGCCGGTGGATGTAAGCAAATATGGTATTATCTATGGCGGTGTTCAGAAGAACATTGGACCGGCAGGCATGGTTATCGTGATCATCCGTGAGGACCTGATCACAGAAGACGTATTAGAGGGAACCCCAACTATGTTGCGCTACAAGATCCATGCAGATGCAAAATCCCTTTACAATACACCTCCTACATACGGCATTTACATGTGCGGCAAGGTATTTAAGTGGTTAAAGGCAAAAGGCGGCCTGGAAGAGATGAAGAAGATCAACGAGGAGAAGGCAAAGATCCTTTATGATTTCCTGGATGAGAGCAAACTGTTCAAGGGAACTGTCAGAAAAGAAGACCGTTCACTGATGAATGTACCGTTCGTAACCGGAGACAAGGATATGGATGCGAAATTCGTAAAAGAGGCAACCGAGGCTGGCTTCGTAAACCTGAAAGGACATCGTACCGTTGGCGGTATGCGTGCATCCATTTACAACGCAATGCCAAAAGAGGGCGTAGAAAAGCTTGTTGAGTTCATGAAGAAATTTGAGAAGGAGAATGCATAAAATGTTTAATTATACATGCTTAAATCCTATCGCTGGGGTAGGTCTGGATTTATTTTCTGATGATTACAAAAAAGTTGACGATCTGGCAGGCGCTGATGCAGCACTTGTCCGCAGTGCGGCAATGCACGATCTGGATCTTCCGGATTCACTGCTTGCAGTTGCCCGTGCCGGTGCAGGTGTCAACAATATTCCGCTTGACAAATGTGCTGACAAAGGTATCGTTGTATTTAATACACCGGGTGCAAATGCCAATGGTGTAAAAGAACTTGTTTTTGCAGGAATGTTATATGCATCCCGCGATATTGTCGGTGGTATTGACTGGTGTCTGGCAAACCAGAACGATGATAACATTGCAAAAACTGCAGAGAAACAGAAGAAGAACTTTGCAGGAACAGAGATTTCCGGAAAGAAATTAGGTGTCATCGGACTTGGAGCCATCGGTGTGCTCGTAGCAAATGCCGCAACCCATATGGGTATGGAAGTATATGGATATGATCCATATATTTCTGTCAATGCTGCATGGAACTTATCCAGAAGCGTAAAGCATATCAGCAATGTAGAAGATATTTACAAAGAGTGCGATTACATTACGATCCATGTACCTCTTTTGGATTCTACCAGAAAGATGATTGATGCCAATGCGATCGCAATGATGAAGCCTACCGCAATTGTATTAAACTTTGCAAGAGATCTGCTGGTAGACGAAGAGGCAATGGTTGATGCGCTGGCTGCAGGAAAGATTAAGAAATATGTTTCTGATTTCCCGAATACTACAACCGTTGGAGCAAAGGGATGTATTGTCACTCCACATCTTGGAGCATCTACAGCAGAGTCTGAAGACAACTGTGCAATTATGGCTGTCCGTGAGATTCGTGACTACATGGAGAATGGTAATATTACCCATTCTGTCAATTATCCGGACTGCAACATGGGAGCATGTACCACAGCCGGACGTGTTGCAATTCTGCACAAGAATGTCAAGGGTATGATCGGCCAGTATACGACCGTTCTTGGAGAGGCAGATATCAATGTGTCAGATATGACAAATAAGGCAAAGGGTGACTATGCATATGCACTGATCGATGTGGATTCCAAAATTACCGATGATGTGCTGAAAAAACTGCAGGCAATTGACGATGTATTGCGTGTACGCGTTGTAAAATAACAGAAAAGATAAGCATTTTGCTGTATGGCGGTTCGAAAGAACCGCCATATTTTTTCTTGTATAAACGTATTTTTTCCATTATACTAGAAAGGTATAGAAACCAGCACAATTTATGGAGGATAATATGGCAGACATAAAACCATTTGTATGTGTCAGACCGGCAGAAGATGTAGTATCTGCAGTGGCTGCATTACCATATGATGTATATAACAGAGAAGAAGCAAAAGAAGTTGTGGCAAAAAATCCAAAGTCATTTCTGGCAATTGACCGTGCGGAGACACAGTTTCCAGATGATGTCGATACCTATGATGACAGAGTATATGCCAAAGCGGCACAGATGTTAAAAGACTGGATCGCAGACGGCACATTTATCCGGGATAACAGAGAATGTTATTACATATATGAACTGACGATGGATGGAAGAACACAGACCGGCATTGCGGCATGTGCATCCATTGATGATTATGCGAATCAGGTCATCAAAAAACATGAGAATACCCGTGCGGATAAGGAACAGGATCGTATCCGTCACGTAGATACGTGCAGTGCACAGACCGGACCGATCTTTCTGGCATACCGTGCCAATGCCGTGATCAATGAGGTTGTGGCAAAGACAAAGAAACAGGATGCCTTATATGATTTTGTTGCGGAAGATGGTATTCGCCACCGTGTTTTTGTAATATCCGATCCGGAAGATATCAAAACGATCCGGAATGCATTTGCACAGATTGGGGAAATCTATATTGCAGACGGACATCACAGAGCTGCTTCTGCGGTAAAAGTCGGATTTAAGCGGAGAGAAGAACATCCGGGATATACCGGAAAAGAAGAATTTAATTATTTCCTTTCCGTTTTATTCCCGGATGAGGAACTGATGATCATGGATTACAACCGTGTGGTACGGGATTTAGGAGATATGACCGAAGAGGCATTTTTATCAAAAATGCAGGAACTTTTTGATGTGCAGGAAATCGGAAACAAAGACGATGTACGACCGGTGAAAAAGGGACAGTTTTCCATGTTCCTTTCTGATAAATGGTATCGTTGTACCATGCGTCCGGAGTCGGTTCCGGAGGATCCGGTAGAAGGACTGGATGTATCGGTATTACAGAATGTACTTTTGGCACCGGTACTTGGAATCGGTGATCCAAAGACAGATAAAAGAATTGATTTTGTCGGCGGAATACGCGGCATGAAAGAGTTAGAAAGAAGATGCCATGAGGACTGTAAGGTTGCATTTGCCATGTATCCGACATCCATTCAGGAGTTATTTGCTGTGGCGGATGCGGGACGTCTCATGCCGCCGAAATCTACCTGGTTTGAGCCGAAACTCCGCAGTGGATTATTCATCCATGAGATTTAAAGAATGGCATTATAGGACATAAATGGAGAAATACATTGGGAATTTTAATAACAGACCAACTGACACAGCTTAGCACCGAGAGTGAAGTGTTAAATGAAGTGGCGAAAAATCCGGAAATTATCCGGAAATATTTACAGGATCTGACACCATCTCTGCTGGGGTTTCTCGTTCAGCTGATGATTGCAGTGATTATTCTTCTGGTAGGCAGCCGGATGATCAAAATGCTGGTGAAAATGGTGCGCCGTTTCTTAGAGCGCGGAAAAGTAGAAGCCGGTGTGGTTTCCTTTCTGAGTTCTTTTGTGAAATATGCGCTCTATTTTGTGCTGGCAATGATTATTCTGGGGCAGTTTGGCGTGACGACAAGCTCTGTGATTGCCGTGCTGGGGTCCGCAGGACTTACCATGGGACTGGCACTGCAGGGAAGCCTTTCTAATTTTGCCGGTGGTGTTCTGATTTTGTTACTAAAACCATTTGTGGTAGGCGATTATATATTGGATAATGCTTCATCAGAAGAAGGAACTGTAAAGGAGATTACCATTTTTTACACCAAGCTGCTTACCATTGATAACAAACTGATCCTGATTCCGAATGGAAGTCTGTCCAACAGCAGTATTACCAATTACAGCCATATGGATATGCGACGGATTGATCTGATCGTCGGGGTTGGCTATGCATCGGATTTGTCAAAGGTTAAAGCAGTGCTTGAGGGTGTGGTAAAGACAGAAACCGCAGTGATAAAGGATGAACCGGTCGATATTTTTGTATCGGATCTGGGGGATAGTGCCGTAGATATGGGCATTCGCGTATGGGTAAAAACAGAAGATTACTGGCCGGTGCGGTGGCGTTTGCTGGAGCAGATGAAAAATGCACTGGATGAAAATGGAATTTCGATTCCATTCCCACAGATGGATGTATCGATTCGGAAAGAATAAAACTATTCCGTTGAAATAAAAATGGAAGGATGAGAAATATGGATAAATTGAAATTGTCAGCATATGAAATAATAGAAGTAAGAAAGATTGCAGATATTGAATCCATGGGATATATTCTGCGACACAAAAAAAGCGGAGCACGCGTGTGTGTCATTTCCAATGAAGATGACAACAAGGTGTTTTCGATCGGATTTCGGACACCCCCGGAAGATGAGACAGGAGTTCCGCATATTATCGAGCATACTACGCTTTGCGGATCGGATAAATTTCCGGTCAAAGACCCTTTTATTGAGCTTGCCAAAGGGTCACTCAATACGTTTTTGAATGCAATGACATATCCGGAAAAAACACTGTATCCGGTAGCAAGTTACAATGAGCGGGATTTTAAAAATCTGATGGAGGTATATCTGGATGCGGTATTCCATCCAAATATTACAAAGTATAAAGAGATTTTTATGCAGGAAGGCTGGCACTATGAGCTGGAGTCAGAAGATGCACCGCTGACCATCAACGGCGTTGTATACAATGAAATGAAGGGGGCATATTCCTCCCCGGATGAAGTGCTTGAGACGGCAATTATGGAAGCACTGTTTCCAGACAACACCTACAGCAAAAATTCCGGAGGAAACCCGGAAAAAATACCGGAACTGACGTATGAAAACTATCTTGCGTTTTATCACAAATATTATCACCCATGCAACTCCTATATTTATCTGTACGGAGATATGGATATAGAAGAGAGGCTCACCTGGCTGGATGAGGAATATTTAAGCCATTATGATGCAAATGAAGTGGAAGTACATTCACAAATCCAGTTGCAAAAGCCATTTGACGCGGTAGTATCCGAGCGCAGAACGTATCCGATCACAGAGGATGAACCGGAGGAGAAGCACACGTATCTTTCTTACAATAAAGTGGTGGGAACCGTTCTTGACCGTGAATTGTATCAGGCATTTTCTATACTGGATTATGTCCTTGTCAGTGCGCCGGGAGCACCGGTACGCCAGGCACTGATTGATGCGGGAATCGGGGAAGATGTCTACGGATCTTTTGAGGATGGCATGCTTCAGCCGATGTTCTCCATTGTCGCTAAGAATGCCGATGAGTCTGATCAGACCCGTTTTGTGCAGATTATCGAGGAAACCTTACAGAAGCTGGTAAAGGAAGGTCTGAATCAGGATTCCCTTCTGGCGGGAATTAACAGTGCGGAATTCCGGTTCCGGGAAGCAGATTACGGACAGTTTCCGAAGGGACTTTTGTATGGACTGCAGTGTATGGAAAGCTGGCTGTTTGATGATACCAAGCCGTTTATTCATCTGGAATGTCTGGATACGTTACAGTTTTTGCGGGAGCAGATCAAAACCGGATATTTTGAAGATCTGATTCAGAAGTATCTGCTTGACAATGCGCATGGTGCTGTGGTCGTAGTTGCGCCGGAGAAGGGGCTTAACCGTGCCAAAGAACAGGCACTGGCAGAAAAACTTGCAGCATATAAGGCCGGATTAAGCGACGCAGAGGTGCAGGCATTGATTGCCCAGACCAGACATCTGCGGGAGTATCAGGAAGAGCCGTCAAAGGAAGAAGATCTGTTGAAAATTCCGATGCTTGGCAGAGAGGATATGAAAAAAGAAGCCATGCCGTTTTCCAATAAGGAGGAGAACATGGGAGAAATTCCGGTTGTCCGGCATGAGGCACCGGCAAATGGCATCGATTATATTACTCTGATGTTTGAGTGCAATGACATTGCAGAGGAGGAGGTTCCGTACCTTGGACTTCTGCGCGCGGTACTCGGATATGTCAATACCAGATCCTACAGTTATGCCGATCTTGCAAATGCCATCAATATTTATACCGGCGGAATTACCAGTGGGGTCAGCATGTATCCGGATCTGAAAAATCACGATGCGATGGCTGTTAAATTTGAGATCCGCATGAAAGTGCTTGAGAGCAATCTGGAGCATGCTATGAAACTGGCAGAGGAAATTTTAAACAGTTCCGATCTGCACGATACCAAACGACTGGCGGAACTGATTGCACAGGTGAAATCCAGACTGCAGGTGAACTTAAGCAGCAGCGGGCACACGGTAGCTGCAATGCGTGCACTTTCTTACGAATCTGTTTATGCATTTTATAATGATGCGACAATTGGTATTGCATACAATCAGATGATTCGCAGACTGGATGAACAGATGAAAGAGAATCCGCAGGCGGTAGCCGAAAAACTGCAGCAGCTGATAGAAAAAGTATTTGTCAGAAAGAGAATGCTCATCAGCTTTACCGGAGAAGAAGGCTCTTATGAAAAAGCTTCTCCGATCATGCAGAAGTATCTAAAGAAACTTCCGGAAGGAACACCGGCGCAGGCTGCAATCCATCCGGTGCTTTCTAAGAAAAATGAGGGATTTACGGACGCCTCCCAGATCCAGTATGTGGCAAGATCCGGTAACTTTATCAGCCATGGATACGCATATCACGGAACCTTAAAGATTTTAAAAATGATTTTAAGCTATGAATATCTGTGGATGAATATCCGTGTAAAGGGCGGTGCATATGGATGTATGAGTTCTTTCCTTAGAACCGGAGACAGTTATTTTGTATCTTACCGGGACCCGAATCTGGCAAAGACCAATGCCGTCTATGAGAAAATTCCGGAATATGTAGCATCCTTTGATCCGGATGAGCGTGATATGACAAAATATATCATTGGCACGTTTGGAGCTTTGGATACACCGTTAAACCCGGAAGCAAAGGGAAGCCGTTCGATGGCTGCTTATCTGGAACATCTGACCTATGAGGAAATCCAGAAAGAGCGTGACGAGATACTGACAGCGACACCGGCAGATATCCGCAGTCTTTCGGATCTGATCGCCTCGATCCTTTCCGATCAGTGTCTGTGTGTAGTGGGAAATGAGCATGCAATCCGTGAAGAAAGCGGTATGTTTACCTCAATTCAGGGACTGTGCGAATAGCACGATAAAGGAGATACAAATGACAGCAGCAAATTTTAAGTCAGGGTTTGTTACAATTATCGGCAGACCAAATGTAGGAAAATCAACGTTGATGAACCGTCTAATCGGACAGAAGATTGCAATCACATCCAATAAGCCGCAGACAACCAGAAACCGGATCCAGACCGTGTATACGGATATGGAGCGTGGACAGATCGTTTTTCTTGACACGCCGGGAATTCACAAAGCAAAAAATAAGCTTGGTGAATATATGGTAAATGTTGCAGAAAAGACACTGAACGAGGTGGATGTCGTATTGTGGCTGGTGGAGCCGAGTAATTTTATCGGTGCGGGGGAACAGCACATTGTAGAACAGCTGAAAAAAGTTCAGACGCCTGTGATTCTTGTGATCAATAAAGTTGATACCGTGGAAAAAGACAAGGTACTGGAGTTTATCGATACCTACCGCAAGATTTATGATTTCGCGGAGATTATTCCGACTTCCGCCCTTCGCGGACAGAATGTGGATGACGTGATTGATTCTATTTTTAAGTATCTTCCGTATGGTCCGCAGTTTTATGACGAGGATACGATTACCGATCAGCCGGAGCGTGCGATCTGTGCGGAGATCATAAGAGAAAAAGCACTTCATGCGTTAAGCGATGAAGTACCGCATGGAATTGCCGTTGCCATTGACCAGATGAAACCGCGCAAAGGCGGAAAGATGTATGATATCGACGCAACGATTGTGTGTGAACGGGATTCCCACAAGGGAATTATTATCGGAAAGCAGGGGTCGATGCTTAAAAAGATCGGAACCAATGCACGCTACGAGATGGAAAAAATGCTGGATGCCAAAGTGAATTTAAAACTTTGGGTGAAGGTGAAGAAAGACTGGAGAGACAGTGATTTCCTGATTAAGAATTTCGGATATCGGGAGGAAGAATAAAAGATAAGGATCAGATGATGGGTTTCCAATATTTTTCGGGAATAGAATTACCGCCATTGCAGACGCTAGTAATGGAGGTAAGGTGCAATGGAGAAAACCTGGGAAACATTCTGGACAACAGGAAAAGTTACCGATTATCTGACTTATCGGAATGAAGTGACGAACGTCGCAGAAAGCGTCGGAGGTCACGGACAGAAGGAACAGCAGAAGTATGAGTCAGTCTGTGATAGTGATGGGCATGGTTTTAACAGCCATGCCTGTCAATGATTATGACAAAAGAATAACGATTCTGACAAAGGAAAGGGGAAAAATTACGGCGTTTGCCAGAGGTGCCAGACGACCGTCGAGCCAGCTGCTGGCAGCGACGAATCCCTTTGCCTTTGGCGAATTCGAAGTGTTTGAGGGAAGAAATTCCTATAATGTTACTAAAGCAAATATTCAGAATTATTTTCGCGAACTGGTTTTGGATCTGGATGCAGCATCGCTTGCGTTCTACTTTGCAGAATTCGCGGAATATTATTGTCAGGAAAATAATGATGAGCGGGAAATGCTTAAGCTTTTGTACCAGTCGTTTCGTGCACTGGAAAACAGCAGGTATTCCAAAGAACTTGTGCGTGCAGTGTTTGAACTAAAAGCCATAACCATCAATGGAGAAGGACCGCAGGTGTTTGCCTGTATGCATTGTCATGCGAAAGAAGACCTGTGTTTCTTTTCGGTGAAAAGGGGAGGCATCTTCTGCAGAACCTGTGCGAAGGAAGTACAGGGCATGTATATTTCCGATTCCACGCGATATACGATGCAGTATATCATATCCACACCTGTCGCCAGATTATACTCGTTTACCGTTTCAGAGGAAGTACTAAGGGAACTGAAGATGATTATGAAAGAATATATGGCGTATTATGTGCATCATGACTTTAAGTCCCTTTCGATTTTCGGTTGAAATGGGAATATGAAAAGTGTATAATATCATGGATTGTGAATAGAGGAGGATTTGTGAAATCATGAAGAAATTCGGTCAGATCGTGCTGGTATTACTGCTTAGCGTAGGAATGTTTACCGGTTGCGGCACTTCTTACAAAGCGGATGAAAGCACAGTTTTTGTACTGAAAGATGGAAAAATCGTGTCTACCGATGTGGAAAATTTTGACGAAAAGACATATGATAAAGACGGATTGAAAGAATATGTCAAAAATGAAATAGATACCTATAATGAGAAAAACGGAAAGGGAAGCGTTTCGCTGAAAAAACTCGACACAGGAGAAAAAAAGGCAACGCTTACCATTGCGTACCGTACGGCCGAAGATTATCAGAAATTTAATGATATGGAACTGTATACGGGAAGTGTTGCAGAAGCACTGGCCGCAGGGTATTCTTTTGACGGATCGTTTGCATCCGTAAAAAACGGAAAGATCAAAGCGTGTGAGAGTGGCGCATTTCTGGATGACTCCAGCTACAAAGTGGTTGTAATCCGTGGAAATACAAATGTAAAAGTAAAAGGAACCATCTGTTATGTATCCACGATAAATACCAGTTATGTGGATGCACAGACCATTGCAATCAAAGAAGGAACGTCCCTTCTTGCAGCGGAAAAAACAACAGAGGGAACGGAAAGTGCCACAGAGGCAGCAGGCACACAGATTGAGGAAACGACAGGAGCGGTATCCGATGACGATCTGATCGATGTTACGGAGCAGGAATCCGAAGTGAAGTTTCAGTTTGACGAGGAAGATACCAGTACCGATGATGCCACAGGCGAATTTAGTCAGGTATATACCTATATAATTTATAAGTAACTCAGATCCAGCCTTTGGGCGGATCAGAAAATACATAATAGAATGTGAGGATTACATAATGGAAAAGACGATGGACAAAATTGTGCAGGTAGCAAAAGCAAGAGGTTTTGTATATCCGGGATCTGAAATCTACGGAGGTCTTGCAAATACATGGGATTACGGAAATCTTGGTGTAGAGTTGAAGA
>ENA-OPCB01002097-OPCB01002097.1-human-gut-metagenome-genome-assembly--contig:-NODE-2097-length-11327-cov-2.299592_pt1 | contig 11327 bp, 10 predicted proteins | sample MGYA00241561_ERZ501473 | MGnify/ENA primary metagenome ERZ501473 (study PRJEB25962, sample SAMEA2042519) | human gut metagenome | biome: human gut; feature: human-associated habitat; material: faeces... | reverse complement strand
GAACTAGTTTTTACGAACCAGATCATGCACTTGAGAACGATAGGGAGTCTCCGGACTCCCTTCTTTTATTTCGAAAGCCTCCCAATCATAGGACTTGGCTTCTTTTCGCATGTAGTCCAAAAGCCTTTCAACCAAGGGAGTTCGAGGGCGATTCTTGGGATAAGCCAACGCATAGTCAATATATATCGGGAAACCTTTTAAAGGAATCGGTCGCATGTAGTCTCGATGTCTCCGAATTTGTACTGACGAAAGCAATCCCAAAAAACCATTTCTCGCAATCATCAAGTTCGAAACAAAATATCCTTGACTGCGAACGACTGCGGAAGGTTGAATTTGCAAGGCTTCCGGATGTTCTTTCTGCCAAATTTCAAACTCATCGGTAATCAACCAATTCGCATTCTTTATTTCAGAAATTGAAGTTGCGTTTTCAAGAGTATGACCGTTGACACACGCGACCATCGCAGGGCATCGAACAAGAGGCTCCACCGTAAAATTCGTAAAGGAAACATTTTCCCGTTCAAATCCAACCGCAAAATCCAGCAATCCTTTTTCCATCCGTTCCAAACTTGTCGAAAACGGCACAACCTCAATATTCAGATGACAACGAGGTTCTGAACGCAGAAAGCTCGTAATGACATTATTCAGGATCGAGCGGGAGATACAGGATGGCACCGCAAAAGAAATCGTATGCAAAGATTTCCCATTGATAGTTCCTGTCTCTTCAACTGCCTGATTGAGCGTGCGGACAACTGATCCGGCGTATTTCAAAAATGAATTTCCTGCCGGCGTTAGCGTCACGCCGGCACCGCCTCGCTCCAACAGCTGACAGTTGAGCGTTTCTTCAAGCTCCTTCAGTGCTCTCGACAAAGTTGATTGGGGCAGTTTCAGAGCACGAGCAGCTGCATTGATGCTGCGATTGAGAGCCACCGCCTGAAAAATAACCAATTGCTGTGTTTTAGGAAGCTTCATCCGACTCACCTTATATGCAAAAACAGCATAACCAATCACATTTTACGCATAGGGCACAAATCAAGCTTTTCCGATAATGATCGGCATCCTCACGCAGGATTTATCCGACATTCAGTTCTGCTTGGTGTTGTTTCCATTCAGTAGATCAATGGCCAACGGACACAAAAGTAGTAAGGGAGAGTTTTCATGATTTCGATAATCATCGCCTGTCTGGTGACTGTCGCGGTCGGATGGATGCTCATTAAGCGTTATCCGTCGCAAATGGTGTTGTTGATCGGCGGCCTTGTCATCATCATCGCCACAATTCTCTGCGGAGCCGAGTCCATTTTGCCAAAAGGCATAAAGACCACGGGGTTCATCGGCTTTGATTCCATGAAGCTTTTGGGATCAATAGCCATCAAACAAGTCGGTGGCATAGGCATGATCGTGATGGTTTCCGGCGGTTTTGCTGGGTATATGTCACAGATCGGCGCCTCCGACGCATTGGTGAAACTCGTTGCTGATCCCCTTAACCGTCTCTCAAAGCCGTATCTTCTTTTGGCAATCGCCTATATCATCGGCCAGCTTCTAAACACGGTCATCATTTCCGCAGCAGGACTCACAATGCTGCTGTTGGTGAGTTTCTACCCGATTTTGTTAAGAGTCGGGGTTTCAGCAGCCGCGGCGGCATCGTCCATTGTGTTGGCGACTTCTCTTTGTACAGGGCCTCTCTTCGGAACCCAGCAGCTTGCAGCACGTACGGTGGGCTTGGATCCCATGACCTATATGGTTGAGTATCAACTGATTTGCACTGTACCCGCATTGCTTGCCATGGCAGTAACGCTCTTTTTTACTCAGCGTTGGTTTGATAAGAAAAATGACGACGTATACGGAGAATCTGTAATTGAGAAGCCAAGTCAAACACGCGACTGCCCTGCGTGGTACGCCATATTCCCGTTTGTGCCGATTGTGCTCCTCTTTGTTTTTTCAAAATTCGCCATTTCTTCAATCAAGTTAGGCGTTATTGAAGTGCTCTTTATGACTTGGATTGTTGTTGTCTTCATTGAGATGATCCGATTAAAAGATCTGAAACTCGTGCTTAAAGACGCAATGGTCATGTTTAAGAAAATGGGGCAAATTTTTGGCGGAATCGTTGCGTTGGTTATTTGCGCCGAATTCTTCGCCACATCGTTGCGAATTTCCGGCTTGGTAGATGCCATCATCAACATGGCATTTGATACCGGATTCGGAGTCACGGGCATGACGGCAGTTTTGAGCGCCATCACCGGTGGTCTCACTCTTATTGTCGGCTCGGCAATTGCAGCTTTTGCCACATTCGCATCACTTTCGGCTGATATTCACAACAACCTTGGCGGAAATTTGGGCGGTATGGTCAATCCCATGCATCTGGCAGGTACGGTCTTCCGTTCTATGAGCCCCGTTGCGGGTTGCGTGATCGCCGCAGCTTTAGCGGCCGGCGTAAGCCCCATAGCCATCTGCCGTCGAACCGCCATACCTTGTATTGTCGGATTTGCTGTGATCTGGATTATGAACTCACTGTTTAACACAGGAACTGTCGGTTAAGCCCAAACTTTAATCGTTAGAAACGAGGGACGTGCCTACTCAGGTCGTCCCCGTTTTCGCTGCACACTTCCGTCAGAAGAAGGCAAAAAGAGCCGGCAACAGCTCCCGTCAATACTGATTCACAACCTCGATTCCTGCATCAACTGTTTTATTGTTCTGATTCAACCATTAAAGATTACGTTCTGGCAGATCACAATCTGCCAGATTATGATCTGCCAGAATGTAATCTGCACACTTTGCCAATCTCTTCCTGACACACTCAGGTCTGCCGCAATTTGCGTTTCAGAGGTCTTGAACTTTAGTTCAATGACAAAAGAATGGAAAGTGAAATGATGGGGCTTTCAACCTTGGAGACAGGACATGCTTTCTCGCCGAATTTTTCTTGGCAGTGCAGCCGCATCGGCCGCCGTGGTTTCCGTTCCGAATGTATTTGCTTCGCAAACCAATTTTGATATGAAGCAATTTGCAAACGAAGTCGCCGAACTGGTTTCCATTGATTCGCCTTCCGGGCATGAAGTTGGCGTCAACAAAGTTATCGACATTTTCGCCAAACGCTTTGAATCAATCGGTTGGCACGTAAGCAAACACCACTGCGACGGACGAGGCAATGCTCTGGTCGCAACCAATCGTAAGAGTCCTGATGTGTACGATGTGGTGCTGTGTGCTCACGCCGATACCGTTCAACCGGTGGGAAATGCCGCGAAATATCCGTTCCGTTTGGAGGGAACCAAAGCGTATGGTGCCGGCGTCGGTGATGATAAGAGTTCTCTCAATGCGGTTTGGTGGATCTGCAAAGACCTTCCCAAGGCTGTAACGGACAAACTCAGTCTGGCAGTCATCATCAATCCCGGCGAAGAAAAAGGCTCGGACTCTTCTCGTGCCTTCATGGCTGAGCAAGCGAAAAAAACAAAAATGGCCCTCGTTTACGAACCGGGTCGAGCGGAAGTGCCGGGCGGCGGCTTCGTCAAGGTTCGAAAAGGCGCCAATTTTTTGACCATCAAATTCCACGGTGTCGCAGCACATGCCGGCAACAACCCTGAAGCCGGTCGTAACGCAATCTATGCCATGGCGCTGGCAATTCCCCAAATCACAGCCATTGCCAAAAAGTACCCCAATGTCACTCTGAATGCCGACGTGACCATAGGCGGCACCGCCCCCAACACGATTGCTGAATACGCCGAAGTCGTCTTTGACTTGCGATTTGCCGACAACAAGAGCCGCCAGCACGTTCTGGCCGATATTCGAGCTCTGTGCGACAAAGGCTTTATGGAAGGCGTCAAGAGCGAACTGGTGCCGCCTAAGGACGTATCGGCACTTGAAGAAACGGAAGCTTCAAGAAAACTGATGGCCGTCGTCGATCAAGCCGCACAAGAACTCGGTCAAAACAAACCACAGTGGCTCACAGTCGGCGGCGCTTCCGACGGCAACAAATTCTCGGCTCAAGGTGCCGCTGTAGTTTGCGCCATGGGCGTTGTCAGTGGCAATCTGCATCATCCGAGCAAGGAATGGTCCGATCTGTCGACTGCTTCGCAGCGCATCGCATTGTCAAAACGTACGCTGGAACTGTTGGCTAAACAGAAATAGCAGATTATTCACTGACAACATGGCTCGAATTCTTGTCGCACGAAATTCGAGCCTTGTATCTTTTGCGACATACCCGGTACACACAAACGGAATCTTCCTCAGCTGTCGACAGTTTCAGGCAAAAATCAAAAACTTGTCCAGCTATTCAGTCATACCGCGCGAAACTGTCAACCAATTTCAGACAAGGTCATAGACCCGCATTGATGCATCAAAATCCTGGGAATTTGATGCATGGACGCATGCTATTTCTAGGAATTTGATGCATTTTCGCATCAAATACCCTGCACTGAGAGGAGCAAAAACTCTGGAGAAGGAAGGATGCGACGAATTGCAATGGACAAACTTGATGATGCAGTTCGCATAAAAGCATTATGAAACAAAGCGCCTGATGCTTCTCGCTTTGGAAAAGCAGAAAGCGATCTTTTCGAACAATGTCACGCAGTGAGGCGGTGAGTGGTTCAGGTTATTGAGTAGCAAGACCGGCTCTTTCCAGCTCGCTCAGATCTGCCGCAATTCAATTAACCGTGAGCAAATCATCCCACTTCGTCGTCGGACACGGTGAGAGGTAATCTCGCCGCATGGCCCACTCCGCAGAACACTTGGCACTTGCGAGCGTCACCACTTTGCCGCCGAATTTCTCATTCAGCGCCTCAATCGAAGCCTGAATCCGCTCTCGGCGTTTCAAAACTTCGATCTCATCCGTGTCGAAAAGCGTCGTCGGCACCAAAGACTGTTCAGCCGGCACCAAATCGGCAAGCATGACCCCCGCTTTCTTGTACCCGTATCCTTCCTTGAAAAAAGCTCGCACCAGATCGTGTGCGGCCCGAGTAAGAGTGATCACGTCCGCGCACGCATGTTGCAATGGTCTGTATTCGACGACGGCGTGATAACGCCCGTTGGCCTTAAACGGATCGGTGTGAAACATCACCCCAACCGTTTTGGCAGCGTTACCCTCTTTGCGCAGCACATTGACGGCTTCTGCCATATGAACCGATACAGCCGCAAGAATGGCGTCCATGTCGCTACACGTCACGGCAAAACTGCGCGTTCGAACAATCTGTTGCCGCGGCTGCGGATTTTCTTCCAAAGGAATGCAGGAGACGCCAAGAATCTCTCTGTGAGTTCGCTCAAGCACGACCGTGAAGCGCCTGCGAATGAGTGAAGCATCCATCCGGGCAAAATCAAGCACCGTCTTCACGCCCATCGCTTCCAACCTCTCGCGGTTTCTGGAGCCGATTCCCCAGATTTCCTTGATCGGCGTAATCGCCATGGCTTTGCGTTGCCGCTCCGGCGTCAGCTCCAGCCAATTGACAACGCCGTTAAAAACCGGATAGGTCTTGGCAAAGTGGTCGCACAGTTTGGCTAGCGTCTTGGTAGGAGCAATGCCGGCACACGTCGGGATGCCGATCCACTTGTAGACACGCTGCCGTATGGATTGCACCAACGTGGTCAATCGCACCGGATCCCCGTCTTCAACCCCCGTCAAATCCCCGAACACCTCGTCGATGGAATACGACTCCATGCGCGGAATCATGCCGGCAACGGTTCTCTGCATTCGCCCCGAGATCGAGTTGTAAAGTTCGTAGTTTGAGGACAGCACGGCCACCTTGTTGGCTTCAACGATGTCCTTCACCTTGAATAGCGGCATACCGCGTTTGAGCCCCACAGCCTTGGCTTCCTTGGTGAGCGCCACGATGCAGCCGTCGTTGTTGGAAAGCACAACAACAGGCTTGCCGCGCAGTTCCGGTCGAAAGAGCCGCTCGCAACTGCAGTAAAACGAATTGCCGTCCAAATGGAGAAAAATAGGTGTCAACATTTGCATACGAATATTGTTTTGAGGTAGCATAAGGCATCCGTATACAAATCACAAGTTTTCACACCATGGAAAAAACCAAGAAACAGCGTCCTAACAAAGAACACAAACCGTTAGGAAGACCTCGCCTGACGGACGAACTGCTTGACACCAATCTCCAGGTACGCGTGACCAAGAAGCTTGCCGATACCTGCAAATCACTGGGTGGCGCAAACTTTATGAGACCACTGCTTGAAGCGGCAACGCAGCGGGCTATGGCGCTCAAGAAACTGGCTCCCGCTCGTCCCGTTGAAGAATCCGAAAGCATCAAGTTCATTGACTTGACGGTTCAGTGCGGCTTTCCCTCCCCTGCTGCGGACTATGCCGAAAACGATCTGTCGCTCAACGACTACTTCGTGAAAAACAAGGATGCAACGTTCGTCATTGAAGCGCGCGGTGACTCCATGATCGACGCCGGCATCTACGAGGGTGACATTCTCATCATCGATCGCTCCATCGAACCGCGCCGCGGCGATATTGTGCTTGCCTATTTGCAGGGAGACTTAACGCTCAAAAAGCTCGAATTTGTCGACGGCAAACCGGAACTGCACCCACAAAACAGTTCCGGCAACTACCCGATCATTCACCCGGGCGAATACGATGACTTCCAGATCGAAGGCGTTCTGGTCGGCTCCGGCAGAAAATACAGAAGCTGACAAGGAAGAAGCGCATGGAGTCCAACAAAGGCACATCGGTTACACGCTTCGGCTACGGCCCCGATGACGAAGACATCACGATTCACTTTTACGAAGGTCAGGGCCGCTTTGAAGTAAAGAACAAAGATATCGCCGGCCCGATGATCTTCGCAACGGATGATTTGCTCGAACCGGAGGTTCCGAAAGGCGCAAGGCTGTTGGTGAACGAGAAAAAGACCAAAGTTGACAAAAACGGTTGCTACGTTTTCCGTAAAACCGACGGCGGCGCAGGCTTTGACATTGCCATTGTGGAACTGCTCGACGACGGTGCCTACCGCTACACATACGACAACAAGAAGCCGGAAATCCGTTCAAACCTTTCCGGACTGGAACTGATCGGTCAAGTTTGGGAAGCGCAGACGAAGGTCGAAATTGCCGACGGCGGCGCGGTCAGGGACGGCAAACTTGTGCCTCCGAAAGATCCCAACAAAAAGTTCAATATGTGGTTTCCGTTTTGGACGGTGGTGTAATCGGCTTACTTCCGCTAAGTCAACACACTTTCCATACCGGGGCAACATAGGGGCAGGCAGAAAACCTGTCCCTTTGCTTGTCTTTCGTCACTTCCACTTGAGACAAAACAATTTCAACTCAAATTTCGGCAGGATTCTCACCCATTAACCACTCCAACGCGTTCACTCGCCAAATGCCGTCGTAATTAAGCGGAGGATCGTCATCGAGTGTCAAAACAATCTTCGGATGATTGTCCTCAATGGCCTGAAGCGAGCGCAACTCCCTATTCAGAGTCGCCTCATCGCGCACAGTAGCAGCGACCTGGAAATATCGGACCGCATTGTCATCGCGTGCCACAAAATCCACCTCGAAGTCTTCGTACTTTCCCACGCTGACATCAAAGCCTCGACGTAGTAGTTCAAGATAAATGACATTTTCGAGCATGTGCCCGACATCCGTTCCGGCTCGGCCAAGAACAATGCGACGCAACGCCAGATCAACAGAGTAGTACTTCTCGAATCGCGCCAAAAGTCGCTTCCCCCTGACATCAAAGCGCTTTGCTTCATAAAACAACTGACTGTCGACAAGGCCAGAGAGATACTTGTCGATGGTTTTGACATCGGCGCTACGACAAGTGGAACTGAGCGTGTTAGCAATTTTTCGCGAAGACAATTCGCTGCCAATACTGTCAAAAAGGAACCGAACAAGGCTTTCCAGGACAGACGAATCGTTCACCTTGCAGCGAAATACGACGTCTTTGTAGAGAATCGTTGTTAACACACCTTCAAGGTAGGCCCGCACCGCCTGATCCGTATCGAGCTGAAGCGCAAAAGGAAAGGAACTTTTTTCCAAATAACGTCGGTAAGCGGAAGACAATGAATTGCTGGAATTCGTGGCTAGAACAAACTCCCTGAAAGACAGCGGCAACATTTTGATTTCAACGTAGCGTCCAGTGAGCATCGTGGCGATTTCGGCCGAAAGAAGATTGGCATTTGACCCAGTGATGTACAGGTCTACGTTCTCACGGATGAAAAGACTGTCGATAACCCGCGTGAAATCGTGAACCAACTGGACTTCGTCAAGCAGAATGTAGGTCATCTTCCCTTTGACAAGCTTCGACTTCAAGTAGTCGTGGAGTACCTTAGGATCTCGCAACGGATCCGCATCAAAGTCCTCAAAATTGATGCTCACGATCCTCTCGGCTTCCACCCCGTCAGCCAGCAACGTCTCTCGCAGCAGACTCAGGAGCGATGATTTACCGCATCGACGAACGCCAGTAATGACCTTAATAATTTGCTTGTTACGGAAAGCGAGAAGTTGCCTTTCATAGTCGGGGCGAGAAAAAAGCTGCATATCGATGACTGTGGAACGTATTCCACTTTTCATATAAATTTAATGTAAATATGGATCTGATTCCCGATTTTATCAAGAATAACTCCCTTCTGAGTTCTGCAGACAGCAATCTCATAGCGCACTTGGCTTACACAAGAAAATAGGCTTTGGCGAAACCTAACACCTGCAGTCACTCCCAGAAACGAGACCAATAGTCGTTTGACATAAGTCAAACGGCACTCGAGAATGCTTCTTCAGTCCATGAAAAGATATGGAAACCAAAGGACTTTGTTCCATGAACTTGTACAAAAAACAATTTTCCGGCCTCACCGCCGATGAGCTCTACCGAATCCTTCAAGCTCGATGTGCTGTCTTCGTCGTTGAACAAAAATGTGCCTATCAGGATCTGGACGGAATCGACCGGCAAGCACTTCATGTGTGGCTCGAAGACGAAGGCCAAATCCTCGCTTATTTGCGCATCTTTGCCGTACCTGATCTCGCCGATGCCGTACAGATCGGACGCGTACTCACGACTGTGCGCGGCAAAGGTCTGGGAACCAAAATCCTCCAAGCCGGCATCGCTGCCATCCTTGGCTTTTTCACAGATGTTCGGACGATACGACTCGAAGCGCAGTGCTACGCAACAGGTTTCTACACCCGTGAAGGTTTTGCGGTACAAGGCGAGCCATTTGACGAAGACGGCATTCCTCATGTGTTGATGGAGCGTCCGCTAGTACTTTCTTAAGATGCAACAAGAAAACCTCCTTGATCCTCCTCTCCGAAAGGACGCAAGGCATTGCAACACAGACGCAGTAGCATCACAAGCTATGATTTTCTAATCACAACTTTCAGAAAAAAACACATGCTAAAAGCAATCATCGTCGGCGCCACGTCCGGAATCGGCAAAGAACTCGCACTGCAACTACTTGCCAAAGGCTGGGAACTCGGCATTGCGGGAAGACGCACCGAGCGTCTCGAAGAAATCAAACCCCAAGCGCCCGAGAAAATTCGTATCCGCCGCATTGACGTGCGCTCTGACGATGCCGCCAGCGACTTACTTGCTCTAATCGCCGATCTAGGCGGAATGGATCTGTACGTTCACTGCTCCGGCATCGGGTGCCAGAACATGGAACTCAATCCCGGTGCCGAATTGAACACCGTCGCAACCAACGTCGACGGCTTCGTGCGGCTTGTGGACTGCGCTTTCTCCTACTTCCTCGGAAAAGGTGGCGGACATCTGTGCATCATCAGTTCGATTGCCGGCACAAAAGGCCTCGGAGCCGCCAGTGCTTACTCAGCCTCAAAGGCGTTTCAGAACACCTACCTGGACGCTCTGGAGCAACTGTCCGTGATGCGACAGTGCCCGATGACCTTCACCGACGTGAGACCCGGCTTCGTTGACACAGATCTGTTGGCCGATGGCAAGAGCTATCCGTTCAAGATGAACGTCACGGACGTCGCCTCCTCCATCGTCAAGGGCATTGAAACGAAAAAGCGAGTCTTGGTCATTGACTGGAAATACAAGCTACTCGTGTTCTTCTGGCGTCTGGTGCCGCAGTGCCTTTGGAAGTACTTCCCGATCAAGAGCTAAACAGCAACCGTTTACGTTGTCTCTTTGCTCCCGAATTCACACCTCTTCTGACTCCAGTCAACATACCAGGGTATGTGCCCTGAAAAACTTCCCGGTGAATCAACTGTTCCCGCCGACTCTCCGAGAGTCGGCCTCTGAAGGAGATCATCATGGAAGTTTCCCGCCGTTCGTTTTTAGCCGGCGCAGCCGCATCCGGATTTGCAGGCTTTGCCGCTCCCGTTTTTACTGCACCGACCCCTAGCCTGAATTTTGCAAGTTCATAAAACTGCTGGCGGTAGACGCAAAAAAATCCGCAACAAAAGGCGGATTTAAGGGTGGAAGAAGCGGGTTTTGGTAAGGTTCAGTTACCACACAAAACCCCAACACCCAGCTCTTCCACCATGCAGATTACCACATGCTCCGACGCTTCTGGCCGCTCCGTCACGTTTTCCAGCAAAAAATTTCACGCGACTGCACTTGCCGGCCTTCTTCCCATCGCTCATATCGCTCGCAGTCTTAACCTCTTTAAGGCCGCCAAGGAAGTTCTGTCCGATGCCGTTCCCTCCAAACGCAATACGCTGTATTCCCCTGAATTAATGTTTGAGCAACGTCTTCTGGCTTTGGCAGCGGGATATGAAGACCTCAACGACCACGACGAACTTTTTCATGATCCAGGCTTTACCAGTGCACGTGGTACCGCCAATATGGCCAGCAGTGCCACCCTGTGCCGTTTCGAAAATGGTTTCGATCGCCATTCGATCAATGCTCTCAACGAAACTCTGTTGAGCGCCTTCATTGATGCTGACAGGCGACTGGGGCTGCTGCCGCGTATTCGACGCAAGAAGTACCGTTGTTTGTTCTTGGATGTGGATTCGACATACATCAAGCTTTACGGCAACCAAGAAAAGAAGTCTTACAACGGCCATTATCAATGCTGTTGCCTGGCTCCGGTTTTGTGCTATCTGCATGGCTACCCCATTGCTGTGTATGGCGCGGCAGGCACCAGCGATGCCCGCAAGGTGCTTGAACACTACTTGCCCAGGCTGCTCAAGCGGATCCAGAAAGCATTTCCCGACTACGTCATTGTTCTGAGAGCGGATTCCGGCTTCAATCCCAACGCCTTGATCGAGACCTGTCAGAAGCTGGGCGCCCATTACATCATGGGTTTCCCACCGATCAAGGCTGCCCAACAAGCCATCTACAGCAAGGGGCTCAAATACGCAAAGCGCAAGCAAGCCAAGCGCTACACGACTGCCGGAACTGCCGCGCAAATCATTGGAGCAACGGATTGGAACGCCAAAAGCTGGAATCA
>ENA-OPCB01002094-OPCB01002094.1-human-gut-metagenome-genome-assembly--contig:-NODE-2094-length-11335-cov-2.248759_pt1 | contig 11335 bp, 5 predicted proteins | sample MGYA00241561_ERZ501473 | MGnify/ENA primary metagenome ERZ501473 (study PRJEB25962, sample SAMEA2042519) | human gut metagenome | biome: human gut; feature: human-associated habitat; material: faeces... | reverse complement strand
CCGCCGTTACCGGCGACACCGTGGGCGACCCCTACAAGGACACCGCCGGCCCCGCCGTCAACCCGCTCATCAAGATCATCAACATCGTGGCTCTGCTCATCGTGCCGTTGCTGACGATCTAATCGCGGTCTTCTGACGTCGATTCACAGGCGCTCTTTTCTTCGAAGGAGCGCCTGTTTTGTTTATACGTATTTCTCAAGACAACCGTACGGTCGGTGCCGCGTAAACTATGTCTCGTTTCGATTTCTCTGAAAAAACATGGCTTCACTTCTGTCCGACCTTCAGGCGTGTCTCGGCTCCGATCGCGTTCTCACCGACGCGACGGCCCTAGCTCCACTTTTGCTTGATAATCGCGGCCGCTGGCAGGGCCGCGCGCTATGTGCCGTCTTCCCCTCCACAACCGAAGAAGTCTCGGAAATCATGCGCGTCGCCTGCCGATACAACGCGCTCGTGTTTGCTCAAGGCGGCAACACAGGCAACGCCGCGGCGGCTACCCCCGTTGTGAACGACACGGATGTCTCGCGAACCGTTTTGCTCTCGACAACCCGTCTGCGCCGCATCGAGAAAATCGACACCGTCACGATTCGGTCGTCGTACAAGCGGGTGTTCCGGTCGCAGCCGTCAGAGAAACGGCCGCTCTGCAAAAGCGTCTTTTTGCACTCAGCCTTGCGAGCGACGGAACGGCTACCGTGGGAGGCGTTCTTGCGACCAACGCAGGCGGCGTACATGTTCTGCGATACGGCAACGCCAGAGACCTATGTCTGGGACTTGAAGTCGTTCTTTGCGATGGACGCGTGCTCAACCTGATGCGCGGTCTGCGCAAGGACAACACCGGCTATGACTTAAAGTCTCTTTTCATCGGAAGCGAAGGAACGCTTGGCATCATCACAAAGGCAATACTGAAACTGCACCCGCTTCCGGCTTCGCGCAAGGTGCTTTGGCTGTCGCTGGATTCTCTGCGCAAAATCGAACCGCTTTTCTGCGCCTTTCAAGCACAGGCAGGTCACGCCCTAAGCGCCTTTGAAATCGTTCATCAAACGCCGCTGCAGCGTGTTGCGCAGGTCTTTCCCGAGAAAGTCAAAACAATCGATACACACTCGCCCTGGTCGGTTCTCGTTGAACTTTCCTATTCCGACACCCAAGATGAAACTCAAAGTGCCGACCTTCTCGAGTCGCTGCTTGAAGGACTTCTCGAACAAGGAATCATCACCGATGCCGTTCTCTCGCAAAGCGAGATCCAATGCAAGGCGCTTTGGGCAGTGCGCGAAGCAGTCCCTGAAGCGCACAAGAAGACCGGAGGCAACGTCAAGCACGACATCAGCGTGCCGCGAAGCCGCCTTGCGGAGTTCGTCGAACAAACCAATGCAGTGCTCGCAAAGCGTTTTTCCTGGATCGAACCGAGTGTTTTCGGTCATTTCGGAGACGGCAATCTCCACTACAATATGGGCGTCGTTCCGGGGCAGGATCCCCGGCTTTGTTTTGCCTTTGAAAAGGAAATCAACGCCATCGTCTACGAACATGTAGCTCGATTTAACGGCTCGGTTGCCGCCGAGCACGGCGTCGGGCGCATGAAACGCGACCTCATGGAGCAAACAAAACCGGCAGATGAACTGCAGTTGATGCGCGAATTGAAGCGCATTTTCGACCCCGACAACCAACTCAATCCGGGCGCCGTCGTGTCGCCCTAAAACTGATCTTGCTACGGAGCGCGAAGAAAAAAATGAAGACGTCTCGCCTTTTTCTGAAAGCCACTTCCGCTGCATTTGCCGCAGCCGTCCTATTAAGCGGTTGCGCGACGCATACTGTTGACTACCAACCCAAAGCCAACTACAAGGAATTCACCGACGCAACGTGGCGACCCGAATCGAACATTCGTCCGCCCTTCCGCAGCACGGAAATTCCTGTTGACTCCGTTGCAGCCCTGCAGGAAGGCATCTACGCCTTCTACGACACGCACCGCAGTTTCTTTCAGCTGCAACCCGCTCAAACGGGTAGCTGGACCGTCAGTGAAACCGTAACGCAGGCCGGGGAACGCTGCTTTACCTGGGGCCAAGGCGCCGTGCAGCTCATCCGTAACTCCAGAGTGCTCAACAACGAAGGACCGATGGTGGCCTCCCGTCTGCCCGACGGTCGCATCCTTTTGCAGAATTCCGGTCAGGCGGTCTTTAACCTTGCCGTTGAACTGCGCGCCTACAACATCTCAGGCAAGCCCATCCGTCACTTCCTTCGCAACGGCAACAACCAGCCGGATTCGCTCGCCTGGTTTGTGCCGGCCGACGCTAAGTTTCCTCAGGGATCCGTTGCGTATCTCGCCACCTATTGGCTCGGCGACGATGAAATCGTGCAGCCGTCGCGGTCGGCCTTTACGGGCGCCCGTAATCTCGAAAGCTTGATGGCGCGCTACACAACCAAGACAACGCCCTACTGCATGAGCTACGTGAGCCATTTGGAGGCAACGCCCTACGGTCTGTCCTTTGATCGACCCGTGCGCGAGCGCGGCAAGTACCGTGCGTCAGCTCCCCAAGGACGCTTCACTCTTTCACAGGTTCAGCGCAGCAATATGTTCTGCGAACGACTGTCCAACGGCACACAAAAGGGCGGCTCCTGGAAGATAAGTCGTATTCAGGGAACGCGTGTTCTTGAACTCACAGAAGACGCCGACGTGCCAAGTTCCGACATTGGCATTCAGCCGATCAACAACGACGGCATTGACGTGGGCTTTGCCGAAGTCGTGCGCGGCAACAAAGGCCAGTCACGCATGCAGGTGGTTCCTGTTCGCATCGTGCGCAACAACCAACCGGTCACAGACTTCCGCCTGAAATTCAACGCCGCAGCCGCTCAGGCGATCGCTGAGGTACTGCCCAAAGCCGATGCTTCCCGCCGCGCTCATGATGAGAGGAACAAGCTTACCGGCAAACGCTAACCGAATCTCAACATCGGGCGGTCGCAAGACCGCTCGCTTTTTTAGGAAATTTCGTCTATGTCAGCACAAATCCTCGACGGCAAGGCTCTTGCCGCTGAAATCCGCTCCGAAGTGAAAACACAGGTTGCCGCGCTTGCTGAAAAGGGCGTTTCCACGGCGCTGGCCGTGATTCTCGTCGGCGACGATTCCGCCAGCCAGGTTTATGTGCGCAACAAAATCAAGGCTTGCGCGGATCCGGGCATCCGTTCGCTCGAATTTCGAATGCCTGCCGAAACGACGCAGCAGCAGCTTCTGGCAAAGATTGCCGAGCTCAACGCCGACGAAAACGTCGACGGCATCCTGGTTCAGCTACCGCTGCCCAAACAGATCAATGCCGACGCCGTGATCTCAGCAATTGACCCTGCCAAAGACGTCGACGGCTTTCACGTAGCCAATGCGGGTGCTCTCGTCACCGGCAAACAGGGCTTTGTCCCGTGCACACCGTTCGGTGTGATGCGTTTGATTGAAAAATCGGGCGTCGATCCCCGCGGCAAATCCGCCGTCATCGTCGGACGCAGCAACATCGTGGGCAAACCCATGGCCTTGCTGCTTCTGGCTGCCGATGCCACCGTCACTGTCGCGCACAGCCGCACACCCGATCTGTGCGCCGTCACGCGCAACGCCGACATTCTGGTGGCCGCCGTAGGCCGCGCCAAGCTCATCAAGGCCGATATGGTCAAGCCCGGCGCCGTCGTGATTGACGTCGGCATGAACCGCGATGAAAACGGAAAGCTTTGCGGGGACGTGGATTTCTCTGAAGTAAAAGCAATCGCCGGCAGCATCACCCCCGTACCGGGCGGCGTCGGTCCCATGACGATTGCCATGCTGATGCAAAACACGGCGCTCGCCGCTCAGATGCGCCGCGGCATTTCTTTGTCTTGATGTTCTTTTAGTTTTTTTCAGTTGTTGTCATGACCAATCCTTTGATCGATCAGGGCTCTCTTTTAAACTGGCCCGCCATCAAAACCGAACACATCACGCCGGCTTTGGACGAGCTGCTCGCCAAGGCAAGTGACGCCGTTGCCAAGGTCACGGCTCCCGAGACCCCCGCCACCTGGAGCGATGTCGTCGATCCGCTAGAACAGGCGCTTGAAAAGCTCTCGCGCGCCTGGTCGGCCGTGGGCCACCTCTCGGGCGTCATGGACAGTGAAGCGTTGCGCGAGGCATATAACGCCAACCTGCCGCGCATGACGCAGTTTTATATCGAGCTCTCTCAAAACGAAGCTCTCTTTGCCAAATACAAAGCGATTGAAAGCTCGGAAGGCTTTGCAGCCTTAAGTGAAGGATGTCAACGCATCATTAAGCGAGAAATCCGTGACTTCCGTCTGTCCGGTGCTGAGCTTGCCCCCGAACCCAAGGCTCGCCTCAAGGCGCTCGGTCAGCAGGATGCCGCCGAAAGCCAGAAATTCAGCGAAAACTTGCTCGACGCAACCAACGCCTTTACGCTTGACGTAGACAATGTCTCGGAGCTTGATGGCATTCCTGCGGATGTCATTGATATGTACGCTGCAGAGGCCAAAGCCGCAGGCCTCGAAGGGAAGTGGCGCATCTCGCTGCACATGCCGAGCTATCTTCCCGCCATGCAGTATGCCAACAGCGCCTCACTGCGTGAAAAGCTTCATCGCGCCTATTCGACACGTGCCTCCGAATTCGGGCCGGCCGAGCGCGACAACACGCCGCTCATTCGCTCTTTGCTCAGGAATCGTCGCGAAGAAGCATTGCTGCTCGGCTTCAAGAACTACGCAGAAGTTTCTCTTGTACCCAAGATGGCTGATTCTCCTGCCGCAGTCGAAGCATTTTTAACGGAACTGGCTCAAAAAGCTCGTGCAAAAGGCTTGGCCGATTGGGAAGAAGTCAAGGCGTTTGCAAAAGAGAAACTGAACCTTGACGAAGTGCATCCCTGGGATGTTGCGTGGGTCTCCGAGTCGCTTCGCCGCGCCAAGTACGCCTACAGCGACCATGAAGTGAAACGTTATTTCACCCTACCGGCCGTCTTCAACGGGATGTTCCGTTTGGTGGAAAAGCTCTTTGACGTGCGCATCAACGAAGACTCGGCTCCGGTTTGGCATGATGACGTCAAACTGTGGCGGATTTCAGACGCTTCCGGCAACCTCATCGCGCGTTTTTACACCGACCTCTACGCTCGCGCCAGTAAACGCGGAGGCGCCTGGATGGACAGCGACACCACCTACTGCGTATTGCCCGACGGTTCGGTACGCACGCCCGTCGCCTTCCTCGTCTGTAACTTCTCGCACCCCGTCGGCGACAAACCGGCGCTTTTGACACACGACGACGTCACGACACTTTTCCACGAATTTGGCCACGGTCTGCATCACATGCTTTCACGCGTGCCGCAGGCGCAACTCTCTGGCATCAACGGTGTGGAATGGGACGCCGTAGAAATGCCAAGTCAATTCATGGAGAACTGGGCGTGGAACTACGACACATTGAAGACGCTTTCCTCGCACGTTGATACCGGTGAGGTTCTCCCTAAAGATCTTTTCGACAAGATGCTCGCGGCCAAGAACTTCCAAAGCGGTATGTTCTGTCTACGTCAACTCGAGTTCGCGCTTTTTGATCTGCGCATTCATGACGACGACAAATCGGATCATGCCGAGGATTTCGAAAAGGTTCTGGACAATGTGAGAAAAGAAGTTGCAGTGGTCCCTGCTGCCGAGTACTCCCGTTTCGCACAAAGCTTTGCGCACATTTTTGCGGGCGGCTACAGCGCCGGCTATTACAGTTACAAGTGGGCCGAAGTGCTTTCTGCCGACGCCTTCAGCGCTTTCGAGGAAGAAGGACTCTTTAACCCGACCACAGGCAAGCGCTGGGTCGATGAAGTGTTAAGCCGCGGCTCGTCACGCGACGCCATAGAAAACTTCCGTGCCTTCCGCGGTCGCGATCCTTCGATCGAACCGCTGCTGCGCCACAGCGGCATTCTCTGATTCCGGCTCAAGAAAAACGGCGGCAACCTTCACGGTTCGCCGCCGCTTTCCTGATCAGACCTACGGTGCGTCGGTACCGAACACATCCTTCCAAAGCTTCAGAACAGCCTTACGTTCATCCGCGACACTCTGGGGCTCGACGCGGCAACGTACGTCTTCACCACGTGAAAGGCGAATTTCGCGCTGGATATTGCGGTAATGGCGATAGGCTTTGACAGCCAGAGCTGCCGTTTCTTCGTCGAGAAGTCCCAGTCGGGCGGCCATTTCGGTCAAATGAATCGTACCGAAGTTGTTAACAAGTTCCGGAAAAACGGAGCTCTTGGCCAAAACCAGATACTGCACGATGAATTCCAAATCCACCATACCTCCGCGATCGTGCTTGACGTCAAACAGATCGGTGTGATTGGGGTGGCCCTCAAGCATCTTGCCGCGCATTTCAATGACGTCCTTTGCCACCTGAGCGGCATCGCGCTCCAGCGTCAGAATGTAACGACGCTCGTCTTCAAACTGTTGGCCCACCTGCGGATCTCCCGCACAGAAACGGGCTCGCGTCAACGCCTGATGTTCCCACGGCCAAGCGCCGTGCCCGTCGGCGTTGCGCTGATACTTGCGGAACATCTCAATGTTGGAGGCAATCAATCCGTCCTGCCCGTTGGGACGCAAACGCATATCGACATCAAACAAAATGCCGGAGCTTGTCTGCAGCGTGAGCCAACTCAACATACGTTTGACGAGCTTCACATAGTTGCTCTCCGACTCCGGAGCATCGTCGTCGTAGAGAAATATCAAGTCAAGATCAGACGCGTAACCGAGCTCTTTGCCGCCAAGTTTTCCATAGCCGATTACCGCAAACTTCGGGTATTCGCGATGCCGCGTTGCAATGGAATCCCAGGCAAGTTCAATCACCACCGCCAGCACAGCATCGGCCAGAGCCGATAAATGATCTGCCAAACGTTCCACCGTGAGACGTCCTTCCAAATCGGCCGTGAGCAACTGGAAAAGTGCGCTATGGTGAGCATCGCGCAGATGATTGAGCTGACGCTCACGGTCGCCGTCGGCCGCTCGCATCTGCGCACGCAACTCTTCAAGCCAACGACTGCGATCAACCGGCGTGTAGTCGTCAATCACGCGATTGCGCGCATCGACCAATTCGTCGAGCACCAAGGGATGCGCAGCAATGTAGTCGGCAGCCCAACGGGATACGGCAAGCATACGACCGACTCGATCGGCCGCATCCGGGTATTGGTTGAGAAGCGCAATATAGGTCGCGCGTCCGAGCACCATTTCCAGAATCGAAAGATAGCGCTCCATCACTTCGTCAGCCGAAACTCGGCTTTCTCGCAGCTGCGCCCATCCTGCCGCCTTTTTGGCAACCTTGGGTACAAAGCGTGCAAGCTGTTCACGCGTCTGTTGCGTACGAGCGTTCAAGTAACGCGAACGCATCATCTTGAGAATGCGTCCTGCTAACTTGTTGGCCTCTACAAACCCATCCTCGGCAAGCGCATCCGTCAGTTCGCTTTCAAGTGCAGGATCACCCGTCGACCAGCCGACCGGCCAATTGCTTACCCGATCCGACGGAGCCTTGGTGTGAAAGACACCGTCAAAGGTTGCCGTTACAAATGCTCGGATTTCGGCAACTTCCGTATCAAGTTCAGCAAGCGTCAAGCCCATCATCTTGGCCACGCGAGAGCGTTCTTCGTCGTCCTTAGGCAAAACTTGCGTCTGCTTGTCGTCAACGTACTGTAGGCAGTGCTCAAGATTGCGCAAAAACACGTAGTTTCGGTTGAGCCGCTCGGCCGTCTGTTCATCAATGCAACCGCTCGCGGCACAGGCCTTGAGCATCGGACCGGTGGTTTTGCCGCGCAGCTCGGCTTCGCGTCCGCCGCGGATGATCTGAAATGTCTGGCAAATGAATTCGATTTCTCGGATGCCGCCGCTACCGAGTTTGATATTGGTACCGCGGTCTTTGACGGCTTCTTTACGTGCGGTTTCCGCACGGATCATTTCGTGAATTTTCGCCAAGGCACTGATGGCGCCGAAATCTACGTATTTCCGAAACACAAAAGGCCGCACCAACGAATTGAGATTGCGGACGGCCTGCGCAAAGTTCTCTTCACCAGCAAAAACGCTACGGTTGACAACGCGTCCTTTGAGCCAGGCAAAGCGTTCCCAGTCGCGACCCTCGCTGTAGAGATACTCTTCAAGCATTGCCGAGGAAATCACCAAGGGACCGCTGTCACCAAAAGGACGCAAACGCATGTCCACGCGAAACACAAAACCGGTGCCGTCGATTTCGTTGATGGAGGCAATGACGCGGCGAGCCAACCGATCAAAGAACTCATGATTTGTCACCTGGCGACGAGCCGAAGAAAATTCACCGACTGCCTGCGTCTCACCGCCTTCGTCGTAAACAAACACGAGATCGATGTCGGAACTCACGTTGAGCTCCTCTCCGCCCAATTTGCCCATTCCGACAACCAGCAAATCCTGGGGGGCTCCGGACACCCCCATCGGAACACCGAAGCGCTGCGCAAGTTTTCGAGAATGCACCCGCACGGCAGCTGAAACGGTTTCCTCAGCCAAAGCCGTCACCGTGCTTACCACTTCCTGAAAGTCTGCACGAGCACTCAGATCCCGAACGATCAAAGCCGTCATCACTTCCCGACGCAACTGACGCATGACTATATCAAGCATTTCCGGGTCATCGATCTTTTCAAGACGGCTTCGCATTGAATCGCGCGTCACAGGTTGCTTCTCAAAGCGTTCGATCAAATCCTGAGGGGTCGAACCGCACTGCAGAGCCATGGCATTGAGAGAACGCGCGGCATACTGTGAAAACTGAGGAACTTCTTGCGGAGACAGACGCGGTTTGATGGAGTTCAATTCGCCCATGACGTAAAAACTGCGTAAAAAAATTGTTTCAAATCGAGGTCAATTTGCGGCGAGATACAAAATCGCCTGAGTTGTCCGCAACGAGCTTTGGTATATTGCCTTGTGTGAATTTTTCGTTTCATTTGCGTGACAGCTCGACCGGTTTTCGGCGCTTGCTTGTTCGGCTCATTTTAGCTGTGTGAGCCCCGCGCTGAGTCGTTTTTTCCTCTAAAGTCCGTGATCTTCGCAATTCCTGCGGCATGAGTTCGACGTTTTCCATACTTCCGGTCAGATTCAGAGCCTATCTGCGCCACCCCAAAGTGCGTGCGGCATGGGTATCTTTCTTTTGGGGCGTCGTACTCTTTTACTTCCTCTTTTGTGCTCTGGTGCTTACCACACGTTGGGTGCTGTTGCCGCAAGTCGACAAGTACAAGGATGACATCGCTCGCTTTTTGAGCGATTCGCTACACGCCGAGGTAAGCATCGGACGCGTCTCTCCGCGATGGGACACGTTCTGGCCTCAGTTGTCTCTGCGCGATGTCGTAATTCAACGTCCTGATCCTCGCTCGCGCGACGCCAACATTCTGCATTTGCCTCAAGTCGAGGCAAGTTTTTACTGGCGCTCCGTCTTCGGGCAGCCTCTCTTTCGAAAACTTGAAGTTCCCAATGCTGAAATCACCGTTCGACGTATTGATCAGGGCGTGTATGACATCGCTGGGTTCGTTCTCAATTTCAACGATACCACCCGAAGAGATGCTGAGAATAGTTCATTGTTCACGGATTGGCTGCTTCGTCAGGGACGCATTGACGTCACCTCGTGCAAGTTGCGTTTTCAAGATTTGACCGCCAAACCGCGCGCCCGTACGACCACGCTCGAGAACATTAATCTTACGTTTGAAAAAAACGTCAGTTCCTATCGCGCAGGTATTCAGGGCGAGTTGGCCGGACGTCACGAAAACCGCATTGACATCCGCACGAAATTCACTGCACCGCTTTTCGGCGACCGCAGTTGGAAAACCTGGTCCGGTGAACTTTTCTTCGGCGCAGACAACCTTGACGTCGCGCGACTCACTCGCCCCATTCCAGCGGCCCGCAACTTGTTGAAATCCGGTCGCGGCAGTACGCGCACGTGGCTCAAATTCCAAGACGGCAATCCGAGCAAACTGACAAGTTATCTGGGTCTATCTGATGTTCTGCTCACTTTTTCGAAAGACGCCGAACCGCTTCAGGTCAAAACCCTGTCCACACGGTTGAGCGAAACACTGGACCAAGGCGAACTTCACGCCAAGGCGGAAAACCTCAATTTCGAACTCAGCGACGGCACGACGGCGCAGAATTTACTGTTGCAGACCATCGTTCACATGGATTCAACACCGGACGCCGCCACACATCGCTCTGGTTTCAGCGTCGCTCAGCTTGATGTTGAAACGCTCAAACAATTGCTTCCTTCCGTTCCCTTTCCCAAAGCGGCAGCCGATTTGATTCGCATGCACGAAGCTTCCGGCACCATCTCCAACCTCGAGGTGTCGTGGCTCGGTTCGCCCGGAAATACACAGGACTGGCGCATTAAAACCGACTTCTCCGGCTTAACGGTCGCGCACAATTCTCCCGAAGACGCCAAATTGATCTTTTCCGGTTTTGAGAATCTTTCCGGTTCCCTTGAGGTCGCCAATAAACATGGACATGTCTCTTTTGCCACAAAAAAGGGAGCCGTTTCTATTCCGGGCGTTTTTGAAACTCCGCGTTTATCGGTGGATTCTCTCACCGGTGCCGTCAACTGGCAGCTGACCCGACCGGCAGGCTCCGACAAAGAGCGGTTAGCGATTGCTTTTGACAACATTGCCGTTTCAAATGAAGATTTGTCGGTCAGCGTGCATGGAACTTGGCAGCAAAATGAAACAGCCGCCGGCCGTATCGATCTCACGGGACAAATCGAACGACTTCAAGCCGACCGCGCCTGGCGCTACATGCCGTTTGCAGTCCCCGAAAACGTTCGCCGTTGGCTGCAGGGCGGTCTTGTTTCGGGCAAGGCGCAGAACGGCACATTCGAATTGCGCGGCGATCTTGTGAAATACCCCTGGGTAGGCCTGCACAAAGATGATGGTCACTTCATTGTTTCGGCAGAACTCAAGAATGCCGCCATTGATTATGTCCCGTCAATGAAAGTGCTTGACGACGGCAATTTTGAGCGCGCCGCCCACTGGCCTCTACTCACCGACATTCAGGGGCGTCTCATCTTTGAAGGCGCGTCAATGACGGTGCTGGCCGATGCCGCCAAAACACACGGCGCGACGGTTTCAAAAACCCGCGCCGACATTCCAAACCTAAGAGCCGGCGACGATACGCGACTGATCATCAACGGTAAAGCTGACGCAGAATTACAAAAGTTTTTTGACTATGTGGAAGCCAGCCCCGTCACCGGATTTGTGTCGGGTGCGTTCAAGGGCACCGCAGCCAAAGGACCGGGGCATTTGGATCTGTATCTCGACATTCCGCTGAAGAATGCCACGGCTACCAAGGTCAAAGGTTCAATTTCCATGCAAAAAGCCGACATAGC
>ENA-OPCB01002093-OPCB01002093.1-human-gut-metagenome-genome-assembly--contig:-NODE-2093-length-11338-cov-2.150226_pt1 | contig 11338 bp, 9 predicted proteins | sample MGYA00241561_ERZ501473 | MGnify/ENA primary metagenome ERZ501473 (study PRJEB25962, sample SAMEA2042519) | human gut metagenome | biome: human gut; feature: human-associated habitat; material: faeces... | reverse complement strand
TATTTTCAGAAGGTTGCAGCCTATATGAATAATAAGATCAGTGAGCTGAGTCAGATGCCGGGATACTCCAGACAGGCCATGGAGACCAAGCATACACTGCTCAGTCTGAATATTACAGATGATTATTTTAAGGCAAAAGCACAGGTGGAGAAGTTAGAACAGGATATTGAGATGAAGGATCGTGAGATTTATAATCTGAAGCATGATCTGATCTCAAACCAGATTAAAACTGAGAGCGATGAGAAGACTCTGACAGAATTGCAGGCTGAGAATAAAGAACTTCTGTTGAGCAAAGCAAAATTAGAGGCTGCGAACAAAGAACTTCTGTTAAACAAAACAAAACTGGAGGCTTCTTTAGAGGATGCCCTGCTTGGAAAAGTTCCTGGTGCAAAGAAGCACGGAGAAGAAAAGAACGCAAAAAAAGAAGAATAGATACGGGGACGATTTTATCGTCCCTTTTTCCTTATAGACAATGTTCAGGTTTGAAAATAAACAGGTGAAAAGATGAAAAAAAATCAGTTAGAATTATTAGCACCGGCCGGTTCGTATGATATTTTCAGGGCGGTACTAAATGCAGGGGCAGACGCTGTGTACGTGGGTGGCGGACAGTTCGGCGCCAGGGCATATGCCAATAATTTTTCCGAGGAAGAACTGCTCCGTGCAATTAACGAAGCGCATATTCATGGAAAACAACTCTATCTTACCGTAAATACGCTGTTGAAAGAAGAAGAGTTAGAAGCTCAGTTATATGACTATCTGCGCCCATATTATGAGCAGGGATTAGATGCCGTGATCGTGCAGGATATGGGGGCTTTTCAGTTTATCCGTGAGTATTTTCCGAAAATGGATATTCACACAAGTACCCAGATGACTATCTGTAACCGTTATGGCGCAGAAATGATGAAAGAGCTTGGCGCAACAAGAGTCGTGACAGCGCGTGAGATGTCGTTTGCGGAGATTAAGGATATTGCCGATCATGTGGATATCGAGATCGAAAGTTTTGTGCATGGAGCATTGTGTTACTGTTATTCCGGACAGTGTCTGCTCAGCAGTATGCTTGGAGGCAGGAGCGGAAACCGCGGCAGATGTGCGCAGCCATGCAGGCTTCCCTATGAAGTTTATGATGCGAAGCGGAAAAAAATTGCCTGTGAGCCATTTGTGTTAAGTCCGAAAGATCTCTGCACGATCGAGGATATCCCAAAGCTTGCAGAGAGCGGTATTTTCTCGTTTAAAATCGAAGGCAGAATGAAAAAGCCGGAGTATACAGCGGGCGTTGTCAGCATTTACCGCAAATACCTCGATCTGTACGAAAAAAAGCCGTCCCGTTTCCACGTTCTGCCGGAGGACATGAAAAAGCTGTATGAGCTGTATAACCGTGACGGTTTCAACAAAAGCTATTATACCGTAAGAAACGGACGCGATATGATGGCGCTGAAGAACGAAAAAGAGCAGGAAAATAAAAAGAAACAGCGCAGAAATGAGCAGCTCTTTTATGAGATCCAGAGAGATTATATCGAGACTGAGGCAAAAGAGCCGATTTCCGGCTTTCTGACCCTGTATCCGGGCCAGCCGGCGTTCTTAAGTGCAGAAAGCGGAAAATACAGCGTAACAGCAGAGGCGGGCATGGTAGAACCGGCAAAGAAGCAGCCGCTGACCGAGGAACGCGCAAAAACACAGCTGGAAAAGACAGGCGAGACACCATTCTATTTCAAAGAACTCGATGTCTGTATGGATGACAACTGTTTCGTGCCGATGCAGACGTTAAACGAGTTGCGGAGAGGCGTTTCGGACCAGCTGGTGAAGGAGATGACAGAGCCATACCGCAGAAAAGCAGCGGAAAAGCCGGAACAGGAAGCAAAAGCATCTGGAAAACCAGACCAGGAGAGCAGGGCAGAAAAGAAAATGGAGCTGCCCGCATCGGCCGAGACGAGAGCCCAGTGGAATGCGCTGCTCGAGATTCCGGAGATCACGACGATCTACGCCGGCATGGGATGCTTCAAACGGGAAATCTTCGAAGAGCAGGCGGAAAAAGGCATCCTGCAGGCGAAAGAACTGGGAAAACAGGTTTATCTGATGCTGCCGCACGTTGTGCGTGAAGGCGATCTGAAGGAATACCGCGACACGTTCCGCTGTCTGAAGGAGATCGGTCTTGGCGGTTTCCTGATCCGCAATCTCGAAAGCTTTTCGTTTTTGAAAGAGATGGGAATGGAAAAGGATATCCGGCTCGATTACAGCGTTTACACGTACAACAGCCGTGCGCAGGCATTCTGGCAGGAGCAGGGCGTGCAGCGTGATACCGTTCCGTATGAGCTGAACGAGCGGGAAATCGGAAAACGTGACAATACGAACAGCGAAATGGTGGTCTACGGCTACCTTCCGATGATGGTTTCCGCCCAGTGTGTCCAGAAGAACCTGAACGGCTGCAATCACAGTTATTCTCTGGTACGCTTAAAAGACCGGATGGGAAAATACTTCCCAGTGAAGAGTTACTGCACCTCGTGCTACAGTGTGATCTACAACAGCCTTCCGCTCGGCCTGGTAAAAGAAGCCGATGAGATCCGGTCCATGCATCCGGCTGCGGTGCGGCTGAATTTTACCATCGAGACACTGGAGGAGACAAAAGAAATCGCCGTTGCGTTTGCTGGAACGTATTGTAAAGGAATCGCAGTTCCGGCCGAACAGGAATATACCAAAGGCCATTTCCGCCGGAAAGTAGAGTAAACGGTGAGAAAAAATAAGGGGAATTTATGGAAAATACCATTGTTCAGTTATCAAAATATGTGATTACCTTCCTCATGATCTGTTTTACCGTGCAGTCGTTTGCTGCACTCAAAGAGCGGGATGAGGATGAGCGCCATTACATTCTGATGCGGCAGATCATCATGATCATTCTGATGAATTTCATCTGTTTCTTCGTGATGTTCCTGCAGGAGGGCGAAGTATCAACGATTCAGATGTTTCTGCTCACGATGGCGTATATCCTGGGCGTACAGATCCTGTACCGCCTGATTTACCGGAAGGCATCGATGATCCTGGTAAACAACATGTGTATGCTGCTCTCGATCAGCATGATTATTCTGACGAGACTGAGCGTGTCAAAGGCGATGTCCCAGTACAAAATTCTGGCGGCATCCACACTGCTCTGCTTCATCATTCCGGTCATTGTCCGAAAGGGCAAGTTCCTGAAAAATCTGACCTGGATTTACGCTGTGCTCGGAATTGCCATGCTTTCCGTCGTTATGGTGCTTGGCTTTACTTCCGGCGGTGCGAAGCTGTCGATCGAAATCCACGGCATTACGTTCCAGCTCTCCGAGATTGCCAAGATCACACTCGTGTTCTTTATGGCAGGCATGCTGCGCGAGGATAATTCCTTTGGAAACGTTGTAAAAGCAACGGTCATTGCGGCAGTTCATGTGCTGATCCTTGTTGCATCCACCGACCTTGGAACTGCGTTCGTCTTCTTTATGGCGTACGTGGTTGTAATCTATGTGGCAACGAGAAAAGCCAGATATCCGCTTTTGGGACTTGCGGGAATGAGTGCCGCCTGCGTTGTGGCGTATTTCCTGTTTTCCCATGTACGGAACCGTGTGGCACTCTGGCAGGATCCGATCGGAAACTGGGATATCAGCAGCCAGTTAGCACAGGGCCTCTTCGGCATGTGCTCCGGCGGATGGTTCGGAACCGGCCTTTTCGAGGGACGGCCTGACATTATCCCGGTTGCAACGAAAGACTTTATTTTCTGTGCGATCTGTGAGGAGATGGGCATTATCTTCGGAATCTGCCTGATTCTGCTGTGCATGTCCACATTCCTTCTGATTATCAATATTTCCATGAAGATGAGCAAACGGTTCTACAAACTGATTGCCATGGGTCTTGGAACGGAATATGCGACACAGGTGTTCCTCACCATCGGAGGAACCATTAAATTTATTCCTATGACAGGTATCACGCTGCCGCTGGTCAGCTATGGAGGAAGCTCCATGTTCTCCACGGTGCTGATGTTGTCGATCATTCAGGGATTGTACATCTTAAGGGAAGACGAAGGTGAGGAGCTTGAGAAAAGACGAAATAAGAAGAAACGAAACCAGCAGAAAAACGACCCAGGCGCCAAGAAAAAACGACGCCCGGACGAAGAGACCGAAAGACGAAAGAAGAGCGGCAGCCGGAACGACGGACAGGGAGCCCGCCAGAAGTACCGCGAGCAGCCGGATGAATTCGAACGGCGGATCGAAGAGCAGACCGAGAACAGCCTCCACTGGTAAGGCGGCAAACAACGGCGCAGGGCCGTATCTGATCGTTTCGTTCCTGTTCGTGGCCATGTTTCTTGGGCTGATCGCGTATCTCGTTTACTTTAATGTCGTGCGGAAAGAAGAATTTCTGAATAGTTCTTACAATACGAGACAGAATAACTATGCAGAGCGCGTGATCCGCGGAACAATCTATTCTGCGGACGGCCAGGAACTGGCAAAGACGACGACGGATGAAAACGGGGATGAGGTAAGAACGTATCCGTTCGGCAGCCTGTTTGCGCAGGTGGTTGGCTACACGGGAAAAGGAAACAGCGGCCTCGAATCTTCCTACAACTATATGCTGATGGAGTCCCATACAAGTAAGTTAAAGCAGGTAAAGAATGAATTCAGCGATGCGAAGAACCCGGGAGACAGTCTCTATACAACGCTGAATACAACACTCCAGCAGGCCGCGGCCGATGCACTGGACGGATACCGCGGTGCAGTTGTCGTGCTGGAGGCAAAAACGGGCCGTGTACTTGCCAATGTGAGCAATCCGGTTTTTAATCCCAATACGATTGATGAGGACTGGGAGGCACTGAACGCAGACGATGAGAGCGGCGTGTTTCTGAACCGCGGTCTGCAGGGAAGATATCCGCCGGGATCTACGTTCAAGATTGTTACTTCGCTTGCGTATCTCCGCCAGAACGGCACACTGGACGGTTTTTCGTTCGACTGTGACGGTGAGCTGACAGCAGGAAACTATACGATTCACTGCTCCGGCGGTGAAGTGCATGGACCGGAAGATTTTGCAGGTGCGTTTGCACATTCGTGCAACTCTGCCTTTGCACAGATTGGCCTTGGGCTGGATAAAGATGCCTTCCGCTCGCTGGCGGATTCCCTGTATCTGAACAGCCGTCTGGATCTGGAGCTTCCGACCAGCAAAAGTTCTTTCGACCTTGATTCGACAACGGCGGATGCTCTTGTGATGCAGACCTCCATTGGCCAGGGCGATACGCTGGTAACACCGATGGAGATGGCACTGATCGCCTCCGCGGTTGCAAATGATGGAGAAATGATCAAACCGCGTTATGTGGACAACATTGTGTCTGCGGGCGGACAGGCAGTCAAAACCTTTTACAAAGAGTCTCTTGGCACGGTAATGTCCGAGAGCGAAGCCAATACGCTGACAGAGCTGATGAAAGGCGTTGTCCAGAGCGGAACTGCAGTTTCACTTTCGGATCTGCCGTACAATATCGCCGGTAAAACAGGAACCGCAGAACACGGAAGCGACGGAGAGACACCGCATTCCTGGTTTGTCGGATTCTCCAATGCGGATGATCCTGATATTGTCATTGCTGTTGTGGCAGAAAACGGCGGATATTCGAGTGAAGTCGCTGTACCGATTGCAAGACAGGTAATTGAAGCATATTATGCACAGCAGTAAACGATGAAAAAACGCGTTCGAACCGGAAAGGATGGGTTCGGGCGCGTTTTCTGAATTTTTAGAAAAATGTTAGAAAAAGGATGCGGTTTTAAGGTTGCGCGGGGGCGGGAAAAGAGGTATACTTTTTAACAGAAGATCTGGCGGCAAGCGGGAAGAAAAGAGCTGTCAGAGAATGGAAAAAAGCCAGAAGGAGCTTAAAACGTATGATCGAAGCAGTTAGCTGCGGAGGTATCGTAATCTACCGTGGAAAAATATTGACGCTTTACAAAAGCTACCGCAACAAATATGAAGGCTGGGTTCTGCCGAAAGGAACCGTTGAGCCGGGAGAAACCCATGAACAGACTGCTGTCCGCGAGGTGTATGAGGAGTCCGGCGTGCACGGAACCATCATCAAGTACGTGGGAAAAAGCCAGTACAGTTTCAGCATTCCGGAGGACACCGTGGAAAAAGAGGTGCACTGGTATCTGATGGCCTCATCCGGCTACTACAGCCGTCCACAGAGAGAAGAATACTTTGTGGATTCGGGCTATTACAAGTATCACGAAGCATATCATCTGCTGAAGTTTTCCAATGAACGGCAGATTCTGGAAAAGGCCTATCAGGAGTATCTGGAACTGAAGAGAGCAAATTTATGGAAGGTTCAGCCACAGGCTCGGGGAAAATATGGTAAACTGGTATAAAAATCTGTACGTCGGGGATACTGCAAAAAAGAAACAGAAAAAATGGATGCGCCGGATTGAGAACAAAAAAGCAGTTCCGGGAGTCTGGCTCCTCACACTGCCTTCCAATCAGCAGAACAATCTGGATGTAATTCCGGCGGATCTGCTTTTGCAGCCGGCCGTGCGGAGAAACTGTCCGATGATTGTCGGACTTGCCGTGTCGCGCGAGGAAGCTTTTGAGCTTGTGGAGGCGATCGCATTGGAAACTTATCGGGAAACCGGAGAAGTAAAAATCCGGGAATGGCTGCTGAACCGGATTGAGGGATGTGAATGATACATATACTATTCATGATTTTGAAGGCACTGGGGATTTTACTCCTTGTTTTACTGTTTCTCGTGCTTCTTATCGTCTGCACCGTCCTGTTTCTTCCTTTTTGCTACCGGGCGCAGGTTCTGAAAGAAGAAGAGGGATTTGCCTGCGTAAAAGCGAGCGGAAGAGTATCGTGGCTTTTCGGAGCTGTCGCGCTGACGGCCTCGTATGAGGAACAGAAGCCGGAGGCGCAGATTCTGCTTTTCGGGGCATCACTGGAAACATGGAAACGGCGGCTGAAAAAGATCCGCCGGGGAGAAGCGTCCGTGCCCCGGACGGAGGAAAATGAGACAGAAAATGCGCCGGAAGCAGAAAAAACAGCAGAGCAGAAAGCGCCGGACCAGACAGAAAAACAGCAGAAGGTGACAGCACAGAAGGAGCAGCCAGAGCAAGAGCAGGAACCGGATGCGCCGAAAAAAAGCATTCTGGAACGGTTTTTCGGAAGGATCGAATATCTTCCGGAAAAACTGCTGAATCTTGCCAGCCGTCTGCTGCAGATGGCTTTCCGGCTGTTGGAACTTCCGTTCCGTCTGCTTGAAAAACTGGAGCAGAAAATCCAGGCAGGCAGACGGTTAAAAAGAAAGTGGGAGAGTGTGAAAAAATTCTTCCGTTCAAAGATGTTCCGTGAGGCGCTGCTCCATGCAAAGAAAGAAGTGCTTTATTTCCTGAAGAAAGCAGCACCGAAAAAAGTAACCGGCACAGTCCGGTTCGGATTTGACGATCCGGCACTGACCGGAGAGACACTCGGCATTCTGGGTATGATTTATGGAAAACTGCCGAAAGACCTTTCCATCCAGCCGGATTTCGAACAGGAAATTCTCCGGGGCGATGTCCGGATGAAAGGAAGTTTTCAGGCTGTGACAGCAGCCGGCATTGCACTTCGATTATTCCGGGATCAGAATCTTCGGAAAACCATACGACATTTCAAACACAAGGAGGCCTAAAAGATGGCAGAAAAGGACAACACATTTCAGAATACTGTAGAAGCACTGTTCCGCGGAATGGACAGCTTTATCACAACAAAGACGGTCGTAGGTGAGGCGATCCACATTGATGATACGATTCTTCTGCCGCTGGTAGACGTTTCCTTCGGCGTGGGAGCGGGTGCATTCGCAGAAAATGCAAAGAACAATGCAGGAGGCGGTATGGGCGGAAAAATTTCTCCGAGCGCCGTTCTTGTCATCAGCAAAAACGGAACGCGTCTGGTCAACATCAAAAACCAGGATGCTGTCACCAAAATCATTGACATGGCTCCGGATCTGATCAGCCGCTTTACCGGCAAAAAGGAAGAGGACGGGTATACCGCAGAGAAAGTAGAGCATATAATAAACCAAGAGGCGGATAAGGAGTAAGCTCGTTTGTGCAGAATTTTAGGTTTTCTGCTGTTCTGGATGGGGGTCGGGCTTCTCATCAGCCTGATGATCCGCAGCTCATTTCTTACGGTTCTTGCGGCTGCTCTGCTGCTGTGCGTGGGATATCATCTGTTCTGCAATACAGGGGAATAGTGAAAGATGCACAAAAAGATCGGAAATGAACTGGCTGATTTGTACAGAGAAATACTTGCAAAATGAAGAAAGCTGCGCTATAATAAGTCCATCTTAAATGAATCAGCCAACTATACTAATATCATAGATCAAGACGAGGGCGTCTTACCAGAACGAAAGTTTCGGTAGGATGCTCTTTTTCTTTTGCTAAGCATATGGATCGTTGGCAGGTTCAGCTTAAGAGACCACGCTATTTTTTCTCCCTTTTAAAATATAAAAAATAGAGCACAACAGGGCATAAGCGAAAACTTATGTCCTGTTTGCTCTTCCCAGAACTTTTTTTAAAATCTTAATTCTATTTTTGAACAGCAAAAAAGCCTTCCCGGACTGGAAAGGCCTTTTAACCATTCAACTTATGCACGCTCTACTTTTCCGGATCTTAAGCAGGAAGTACATACGTACATTTTCTGCGGTACACCGTCAACTTTAACTTTGACAGATTTTACGTTAGATTTCCACATTTTATTGCTTCTTCTATGTGAATGACTTACGTTGTTTCCGAAATGAGCACCCTTCTCACAAATTGCACACTTTGCCATGATTGCACCTCCTTGACATACGTACTTGAGTCAAAACGCATTTTAGACTCACAACATAAGTCATTCTAACAGATCTATACCGGTTTTGCAAGTAAAAAATGAAAAAATTATATGAATTTTGAAGGTTTTTCATTTTAAACTTTCTTTTTTGCGGAAAAGCGGTTATAATGTATCGTAGAGTGGAGTCAGTTATTCCTGTCTCCATGTGTTTTGAATAGTATGATGGAATTGGAGGATACAAGGCATGAAAGGTCGTATGAATACAGGCTTGGGAGAAATCGTAATCAATCCGGATGTAATCGCCCTGTATGCGGGCAGCGTTGCTGTGGAGTGCTTCGGCATTGTCGGAATGGCAGCGGTAAACATGAAAGATGGACTGGTCAAACTTCTGAAAAAAGAGAGTCTGACACACGGAATTAATGTATCGATTTCGGAAAATAAAATTTCCCTGGATTTCCACGTGATTGTTTCTTACGGAGTCAGTATTTCTGCCGTAACAGATAACCTGATCAATAATGTGAAATACAAGGTGGAAGAGTTCACCGGAATGGAAATTGAAAAAATCAACATCCTGGTTGAAGGCGTTCGCGTCATCGACTGATGGTAATAGGAGGAAATGAAGAAAGTGGCTACAAATACAATTGATGCCGGCTTACTGGCAAAAATGTTTCTGGCTGGTGCAAAAAATCTGGAAGTAAAGAAAGAGTGGATCAATGAGCTGAACGTGTTCCCGGTACCGGACGGCGACACAGGTACCAACATGACGCTGACGATCATGTCCGCAGTCAAGGAAGTAAACTCGCTCACAGAAGTGAACATGTACAACCTTTCCAAGGCAATCTCTTCCGGTTCTCTGCGCGGTGCCAGAGGTAACTCCGGCGTTATTCTTTCCCAGCTCCTTCGTGGCTTTACCAAGAAGATCCGCGACTATCAAGAGCTGAATGCAGAGATTCTTGCAGAGGCAATGGAAAAAGCAGTCGAGACTGCATACAAAGCCGTTATGAAGCCAAAAGAAGGTACCATCCTGACCGTGGCAAAGGGAGCAGCAGAGAAAGCAGCAGAGCTTGCACCGGAAAGCGAAGATCTGAACGCATTCATCGAGGACGTTCTCGCGCATGCAGAGTACGTGCTCTCCCAGACACCAGAGATGCTGCCGGTATTAAAAGAGGCAGGCGTTGTGGATTCCGGCGGACAGGGTCTCTTAACCGTACTGCAGGGCGCATATGACGCGTTCCTCGGGAAAGAGATTGATCTGAATTTCGAGATGCCGGAAGCAAAGACAGAATTTGTCAGACCGTCCAAAGAGACAGAAAAAGAAATCAAATTCGGCTACTGCACCGAGTTTATCATTATGCTGGAAAACCCGCTTCCGGATGAAGAGGTTTATGCATTCAAAGATTTCCTGAACGGAATTGGAGATTCGATCGTTCTCGTTGCAGACGACGAGCTGGTTAAGGTACACGTACATACCAACGATCCTGGAAAAGCAATTTCCAAGGCGCTGACGTACGGACAGCTGACCAGAATGAAGATCGACAACATGCGTGAGGAGCATCAGGAGCGCCTGATCAAGAATGCAGAAAAGATCGCAGCACAGCAGGCAGAGGAAGATAAGAAGAGAAAAGAAGCAGCAAAACAGCCGCCGAAGGAGAACGGATTCATCGCCGTGTCCATCGGAGAGGGAATCAAAGAGATCTTCCGGGGACTCGGTGTTGATTACCTGATCGAGGGCGGTCAGACCATGAACCCGAGCACCGAGGATATGCTGACTGCAATTGAGAAGGTCAATGCAAAGAATATCTTTATTCTGCCGAACAACAAAAATATCATCCTCGCAGCAAATCAGGCAAAAGCCATGACTGAGGACAAAAATATCATCGTTGTTCCGACCAAAACCGTTCCGCAGGGCATCACAGCCATGATCAGCTATGTGCCGGAGAAATCTGCAGAAGAGAACGAGGAGGCCATGACAGAGGGCATCCAGATGGTAAAAACCGGTCAGGTAACGTACGCGGTACGTGATACCCACATCGATGAGAAAGAGATCCATCAGGGTGACATCATGGGACTTGGCGATCACGGACTTCTCGCTGTCGGACAGGATATTCTTACCGTTGCAGAAGAAACCATCCGCGCCATGGTCGATGAGGACAGCGAGCTGATCAGCATCTACTACGGTGAAGATATGAGTGAGGAAGATGCCGAAAGCCTTGGCGAAAAAATCGAGCAGGCATATCCGGACTGCGATGTGGAAGTAAACTATGGCGGACAGCCGATTTACTACTGTGTCGTTTCGGTTGAATAAGAGTAAGGAAAGAAAAATATGAATACGGAACCCCTGACAACACTGAAGGGGATCGGTGAAAAAACGGAGAAGCTGTTTGCAAAAGTAGGAATCTACAATTTGCAGCAGCTTCTGCATTATTATCCAAGAGATTATGACTGCTATGCAGAGCCGGTTCCCCTTCGCGAATGCAGACAAGAGGAAAAGAATGCGGTATACGGAAGAATTGTCCACAGTCCGTCGGTAAAAGGAAACCAGAGAAAGAG
>ENA-OPCB01002088-OPCB01002088.1-human-gut-metagenome-genome-assembly--contig:-NODE-2088-length-11358-cov-2.812705_pt1 | contig 11358 bp, 6 predicted proteins | sample MGYA00241561_ERZ501473 | MGnify/ENA primary metagenome ERZ501473 (study PRJEB25962, sample SAMEA2042519) | human gut metagenome | biome: human gut; feature: human-associated habitat; material: faeces... | reverse complement strand
AGCCGGGCACCTTCGGCGGCTACTACACCAAACGGCAGATCCGCGACATCGTCGAGTATGCCGCACGCCGGTATATCGAGGTCGTTCCGGAGATCGACATGCCGGGCCACATGACGGCGGCGCTCGCCTCCTACCCCGAACTCGGATGCACGGGCGGGCCGTACGTCATCACCCCGCAGCCGGGCGTGCGCCGCGACATCCTCTGCGCAGGCAATCCCGCGGTCTTCGATTTCGTGGAAAAGGTCCTCGAAGAGGTGATCGGACTCTTCCCCTCGAAGTACATCCACATCGGAGGCGACGAATCGCCGCGCACACGGTGGCGGGAGTGTCCCGAATGCCAGTCGCTGATCCGCAGGGCGGGGCTGAAAGCCGACACCCGCCACAGCGCCGAAGACAAACTTCAGGGCTACTTCAACACCCGGATCGAGAAATTTCTCTCCCGCCACGGGCGGCGGCTGATCGGCTGGGACGAAATCGTGGACGGCGGCATGTCGCCTGACGCCACGGTCATGTCGTGGCGCGGCACCGAGGGCGGCATCGCCGCTGCCGCCGCCGGACATCATGCCGTCATGACCCCTTCGAATTACTGCTACCTCGACTTCTGTCAGGACGATCCTACGACCGAACCGGTCGCCGCCGCGGCGTTCCTGACCCTCGAACAGGCCTATTCCTACGATCCGGCTCCCGATTCGCTCGGCGCTCAGGTCGTGCCGATGATCCTCGGCGTGCAGGGCAACCTCTGGTGCGAGCACGTCCCGACCGCCGAGCATGCCGAGCATATGATGTGGCCGCGCCTGCTGGCCGTCGCCGAAGTGGGGTGGAGCGCGCCTGAAAGGAAGGATTACGACGACTTTTATGCCCGTGCGCTCGACGCCGTGGCATGGCTTCAGGAGCGCGGATACCACCCCTTCGATCAGAAGAACGCCGTGGGGCCGCGTCCCGAATCGCTCGAACCCCTCCGCTGCCTTTCGACCGGCAAGACCGTGATTTACCATACGCCCTACAGCCCCAAATACGCCGCTGCGGGCGACGGCTCGCTGACCGACGGACTGCGCGGCGGCTGGAACTACGGCGACCGACGCTGGCTGGGCTGGCTCGACACCGATGTCGATCTGGTCGTCGATCTGGGTGAGCGGCAGCCCGTGCGGCGCATCGCCGCCGATTTCATGCAGGGCTTCTACGCCGATATCTGGATGCCCCGTGCGGTCGAATTTTCGGTCTCGGACGACAACGAGCACTTCACGCCCCTCGCCACGGTCGGGAACGACATTCCGGTCGAATTCAAGCAGGACTGCTACAGGGAGTCCGGCTGGACGGGCCAGACCGAGGCGCGTTACGTCCGCCTGAAAGCCCGTCACAACGGCCGTCCCGGCGGCTGGATCTTCACCGACGAAATCATCGTCGAGTAACCGTCGCGTTGTGTCCGTTTTGCGAAAAGGGATGCGGCCGTCAGGCCGCATCCCTCTTTTTGACGGGTCCCTGAGGACCTTCGGTGTGTCGTTACTTGCGGATCAGCCGCTGTACGCCCGTCGGGGTTGCGGCTTTCGGCATCTCCGTTCCGGCGAGCGGTGCGATGCCGGTTTCGGCCTTGACTTCGGACTTCGTTACGGACGCCGAATTTTTGGTCATCGTGTAAGGCCCGATCGCATAATCCTGCAGCGTATATCCGGCCTTGAAGAGATCCGGCCAAATGACATACTGACCGCCCGAATAGATGGCGTAGTCGATGCCGCATACGGTGTATTCCGTATTGTTGTGGGGGAACTTCTGGCCCTCGAACCGTACCGAACCGCCGGCTGCGTCGTAGCTGCCCTTCATCAGCTCTTGGTCGGTGGTGTAGATCGGGTAGGGCGGCGTCTGCGCCGGATCGTAGAAGTGGTATTTGAGATATACGTATGCCGTCAGGCCGTACATGCCCTGCGGGTCGAACGTCGGAATCGTGACGTTGCCGTCCTCGTTGTATTTGAGCAGGAAGGGGTAGTCGTCGCCCAGCGTGGTGATGCCCCAGCCCTTGACCCTGAAGCTTTCGTTGGTGCGGTAGGGCGTGATCTCCACGGTGTATGTCTGGGGCTGTTTGTTGATTTCCGACGAGGTCGAGGTCACGGTCCAAGTGCCTATATAACGCTCGTAGTCGGCCTCGCCCGTCGGTACGGCCGGGATCTTCACCTCAGTCTGTTCGACCGTCGTGCCGTGGGCGTTGGTGCCCGATGCGAGGAAGATGTATTCGGTGTCGGCTTGGACGTTGAAATTGAAGGTGGCCCCGGCTTTCGAATTGGCCGCCGAGCTGATGGGGTTGCCGTAGCGGTTCATCACCTTTTCGAGCGTCTCCATCTGCTCGATCAGTTCCGGGAGCAGCGCTTTCGTCGTGCAGAGAACCTTTCCCGATTTCATCTCCGTACTCTTGACGATGCCCGTCAGCTGGTAGTACTCCTTGCCTTCGGCGGGCGCGGCCGTCAGCGTGAGCGTCGGCTTGGCCTTCGTGCCGTCGCTGATGCCGCCCCACGGGATCGGAATATCGGCGTAATCTGCCATCTGCGTACAGCCCTTGAAGGTGTCCTTGTAACTGCTGGCCGAGGTGAAGATTTTGGCGCCGAAGATGTCGGGGTAATTCGTGCGTTCGTAGAGGTGCACCTTGACCTGCTGCTCGCCGTCCTGCACCATCGTATAGGGCGATTCGCCGGTGAAGGCGGTGCAGCCGCTGAATGCCGCGCCTGCCGAATTGATCTTCTTCATGCCGTCGAAGATGTCTGCGGGCAGCGATTCGAGCGACGTGCAGTTGAGGAACATCTGGCTGATGGTCGTAACCGACTCGAAATCTTTGAACAACCCCTGCGGGACGGTCTTGAGCGCCGTACAGCCGCTGAATATGTAAGCGGCCGATATGCCTTTTTTCACACTTTCCGGGAAGTAGTCCGCAGGCGCCTCCACGAGCTGCGTGCAGTCTTTCCAGATCGCGGGGACGGCCTCCAGCGAGACGCAGTTTTTCAGCGAGGGGAATTGGGTCATGCTGATACAACCTTCGTAGAGATAGCCGCCCGACTTAGCCTTTCCCATGTTTTTGAAGATGTCGTTGGGCAGGTCTTCCAGCATTTTGCAGCCGCTGAACAGGCTTGTCATATTGGTAACCTCCGTGAAGGTGTCCAACAGTCCTGCGGGAACGCTTTTGAGATTTGCACACCCCTTGAACAGCGACGCGACGTTGGTGAGCTTGGTCATGTTCTTGAACAGCTCTGCGGGCAGGGTTTCGAGTGCCGCGCAGCCGAAGAATCCCGACGTGAGGCTGTTCGCTTCCGTCTGGTTGGCGAAGAATGTTTCGGGAACGCTCTTGAGCGATGCGCAGTTGTTGAAGATGCTTCCGAGGTTGGTCAGGGCGGGCATGTCGGCCAGCAGTCCTGCCGGAACGCTTTCCAGCGCCTTGCAGCCGCTGAATAGGCCGGATGCCGAGGTGGCTTTTGTCGTCTTTTCGAAGAGTTTTTCCGGGACGCTCTTTAGCGCCGTGCAGTTGTAGAACATCGAGGCGACCGAGGTGATTTCGGGCGCGCCGGCCAGCAGTCCTTCGGGCACGGTTTCGAGCTTCGTACACCCTGAGAACATGTTTTCGACCGTGGTGACGGCGGCGAAGGCGTCCTCTTCACTTTCCTCGCGGATGACGTCGACCATTTCGTCGACGGTCAGACGGCCGACGAGACGGCCCGCCTCGTCCACCACGGGCGCGCTCACGAGGTCGTAGCGTTCGAACGCCTGCGCCGCGTCGCTCGCGTCGTCGAGAGGATTGAGCGTGAGAATGTCCTTTCGCATGAGCTCGCGCACGTGGCGGCTCGGATCGCTCGTCAGAATCTGCGTAAGCGAAAGCGATCCCTTGAAGTGCCCCGCACGGTCGACCACGAACACCTGGTCGAGATGATCCGGAATTTCGGAGAGGCGGCGGAAATACTGCAGCACCACCTCCACCGTCGCCTCTTCGCGGATGGAGACGAGTTCGAAGTCCATGCGCGAACCCACGGAGTCTTCCGGGTAGGACATGGCCGCGCGCAGCTGAGCACGCTCTTCGTGACTCAAGCCCTCCTGCACCTCGGCCATCACGTCGGGCGGCAGGTCGTCGACAAGGTCCGCGATTTCGTCGGTATCGAGGGTTTCGACGGCGTCGACGAGTTCGTCGCGGTCCATCGCCTCGATCAGCGTTTCACGAACGCCGTCGTTCACTTCGACGAGAATGTCGCCGTCGGATTCGCTCTTGACGAGTTCCCACACGACGAGACGGTCGTCCACGGGAAGGGCTTCGAGGATCCAGGCGATGTCGGCGGGGTGGAGCGGCTCAAGAATGCGGCGCAGTTCCATGGCCGCGGTGAGGCTCAGACGATATTCGCCCCCTTTGTCCGAGTCGGAGTGCTTTTCGTCTCCTCCGCTCGGGTGTTCCCGGTCTTCATCGAGCACCTGCTGAATGCGGGCGAGCGCACGGCTCGCTTCGTCGGAGTCGCGCGCCGCATCGGCCGCGGGACGAAATCCTTCGCGGATTTCCTGATCTTCACGGTTTTGCACGTCTGCCTCCTTCTTTGCCGAACATCCCGCGAAAAGGAGTTTCGCGGCGGGAACACGTGCGGATTGTACGGGGAAACGCGGGGCTTTGCTTGACTTTTGCGCAGAGCAAAGGGAAAACCGTCTTCTTTCCCCAAGAATGGGCGCGGGTCGCCTGCGCTACAATCCTTGGATTTTCGCCAACGTCCCTTTTTGTCCGTATCCATGAACGCGTTTACGCTCCGACAGTCCCTCCTTCTTTTCCTCACCGCCTTCATTTGGGGCTGCTCCTTCGTCGCCCAGGCCGTGGGAATGGATCACGTCGGTCCCTTCACCTTCACGGCGTGCCGCACGCTCCTCGGCGCCCTCTTTCTGACACCCTTCGTTCTCTACCGCAGAAAGCGCGAGACTGCGCCCGCTCCCCTGGGAAAGACTTTTCTTCTCGGCGCCTTCTTCTGCGGGCTTTGCCTCTTTGCCGGAGAAAGTTTTCAGCAGTTCGGGCTCGTGCACGACACCGAGGTCGGAAAGGCGGGGTTCATCACGTCGCTCTACATCGTCATCGTGCCGCTTCTGGGGCTTTTCGTCGGACACCGCGTACACCGCTACATCGTCGTGGGCGTTCTCTTCGCGGTCGCGGGCCTGTGGGAACTCTGCATGACGAGTTCCCTCTCCATTGAGCTCGGCGACCTCTACGTGCTCACCTGCGCCCTCGCCTTTTCCATTCACATTCTCGTCATCGCCCACTTCGTCACGAAAATCGACGGCGTGACGCTCGCCTGGGGACAGTTCTGGTGCGGCGGCCTCATTGCGCTCTTCATGGCGCTCGTCTTTGAAACGCCCACCTGGGAAGGCATCCACGGAGCGCTCCTGCCGATCCTCTGGGCGGGGATCATGAGCAACGGCATCGCCTACACCCTGCAGGTGGTGGGACAGCGCGGCATGAATCCGACCGTCGCGAGCCTCATCATGAGTCTCGTGTCGGTGCTCGCCGGATGGGTGCTCCTCAACGAAGTCCTGACAACGCGCGAACTTTTCGGCTGCGCCCTGATGGCGGTCGCCATCGTGCTCGCACAGCTCCCGGCGCCGAAGAAGCGCTCAAAAGCCTGATCATCGCTTTCGCGTCAGGAGCAAAACGAGTAGAGCGATACGGGTTTTCGCAGGAGCGTGACCGTTTATGCGTACACCGGCGCGAAAGTCTGTCGGAAGCGTGACCGTTTATGCGGCACGCTCGCCGAAAACTCGGGTGATCATGCGGCAGAACGATCCCTTCAACAATCGACATATTCTCTACACTTTTCATTGCTGCACAGGACAATAAAAGAATTCCAACGATTGCCTGAGCGTGAGTGTTTATGCGCCAGAACAGGCTTCCCCCGGAGCGGTCCGCTCTACGCATCGCCCTCCCTGAAATGACATTCGGCCCGATTTTCCTGGATTATTCCTTCTGCCACAGCAAAATTCAACCATCAGCAGGCGTGACCGTTTATGCGGGCGTCTACGCGGAAGTTCGTCGAAAGCGGGGGTGATTATTCGGGCAGAACGATCCCTTCAACAATCGACCTACCAGCGATATTTTTCATTGCGGCACAAGACAATGAAAGAATTTTGATGATTACCTGAGCGTGAGTGTTTATGCGTAAGGCGTGACAGTTTATTCGTGCAGGTTTCCCCACGGGAAGAGACAAAAGAGGCGCGGCAGGTCTCCCCGCAGCGCCTCTCTCGTTTCGTATTTGAGGATCAAGCGTTTTCCGGTGCGTCGGAAGCTTTCTCTTCAGCCGGAGCGTTTTCATCGGGCATCGCGTCCTCTTCCTCATCCTCCTCGACGGCCGACTCGTCCTCCTCGTCGAGAATGCGAAGAAGCTTCGAATCCATCACGAGGTCCACGAGGTCGCACCCGAGGATCTGCAGGAGCACCTTGCGGCCCTTGGGAAGATCTTCGGGAAGGCCCGGAACGCGCTGCATGAAGGGAAGTCGGTCGATGCGCACGAGGTCGCCCTTGACGACGATCGCCTCGATTTCGCGCAGTCCCTCCTGCAGAATCCAGCGAAGCGACCAGTAGCGCTCCATCTTCGTCTGGAAGTCGGCGTAGGTCCCGTAGATCGTTTCGAACTGCGAAACGATCGTGAAGAGGTCCGCGTCGTTCGACGCATAGGCGGGAGATTCGCCGCGCAGCACCTGAAGAATCTGACGCTGATTGACGAGGTCCACATAGCGGCGAAGCGGTGACGTGCACCACGCGTAGCGCACCACGCCGAGTCCGTCGTGCGGCCCCGGAGTCGTGCTCATGCGAACGCGCCCCATGCGCTGCGAACGGTAGATCCCCGCGGCGGCGTGCTCTTCGAGCCAAAGCCCCCAGGTCTGGTTCGCGTAAATCATCAGTTCCGCGACGAGGAGGTCCAAAGGCGCGCCGCGGCGGCGGCCGCGCACGTGAATCGAAGCGTCTTCGCCCTCGCCCTCGAGAACGAAGAACCAGTCGACGCGGTTGGTGAGTTCGGGACGGCCGCGCACCTCTTCTCGCTCGCGCAGGAGACGGCGGGCGAAGTGCCAGAGCCAGGAAATTTCTTCGGCGTACTCGATGTCGAGCGTATGGTTTTCAATCGCCTCTTCCGTGACGAGTTCGTCGATCCGATCGTGCCGGACGTTGCGCTCGACCGTGATACGCTCGAGCCGCGTTTCGGTCTTCTCGACGCCGAAGGTGTCGTCGTGCACCGTGATGTAGAGCGAGAGACACGGAACGCTTCGGCCTTCGTCGAGCGAATAGCCTTCGATCCAGGGCTCGGGGAGCATCGTCGTCTTGAGGCCCGGCGCATACACCGTGCTCATGCGGGCGCGGGCCACCTTGTCGAGCGCATCGTCGCGCACGATCCCCAGCGCAGGCACGGCGATGTGCACGCCGACTACGGTCTTGCCGTTTTCGCCGTGCGTGACCGAGAGCGCGTCGTCGATTTCCGTCGTGCTCGAGTCGTCAATCGAGAAGGCGCGCACCTTGGCTTTGGGCAGATCCTCGAGGTTGAGCGGGGCGGGAAGCGGCAGATCCGCGGGAAAGCCGCGGCCGCGCGGGAAGTTCTCGCGATAGAAGCTTTCGACGTGCCACGTCCAGGGGCTCTTGACGCCGCCGAGCTTGAGCATGAGGCGCAAGGGCGACATTCTCGCGTTGGCGGCCGCGTCGGAGAGAGCCTTCCATTCGATCCCGTTCTTGTCGGGCGACATCAGAAGCCCCATGACGTCCCGGGCGAGGGCCTCGGGCAAATGACCTTCGTCCATTTCGGCCACCCAGGCGCGGCGCTGTTCCTCGCGGCGCTTCTTGCGCTCGAGCGCTTCGAGCGCCTGCTTGAGAATCTCTTCGGGGGCGCGGCGGTACATGCCGCGGCCCTTGCGGTGAAAGTAGACGGGATTGCTGTGCAGAGCGAGCAAAACCGCGGCGCGCTCCACGGGCGTTGGCGTCGCACCCCAGTATTCCTTGGCGATGTCTTCAAAGGAAAAGTCGCCTTCGGGCGCCACTTCCCAGAGAAAGCCCGGATCGAGCTCGGCCGACGTCGTCTCGGCCGCCTCCAGGAGTTCCGCGGGCGCCGGAGACTCGAACGTGAAGAATACCTTCGCCGCCTTGATCTTCGTGCGTCGGCCCGTCGTCACGGTCACCTGATAGGCGTTGCCCGTTTCGCTTACGACGGTGCCCGCCTTGAAGGCGCCGTCCTCTTCAAAATACAGATACATGATGTCGTTACGTCGTGATGGTTACCGCGCGGCGCCGAAGGCCTCTTCCAAAAACCGCTCGATCGCGGGCAGATGTTGTTCGTAGTGATGGAGCTGATGCCAGTCGTCTTCGCTCGTCACGAGGTTTTCCTCGCCGTAGAGCTTGAGCGCGTCGTTTCGGTCGAGCACTTCGTCCCGGTCCGAGAGAACGAGAAGGCGGCGAGAAGCCGGAAGCGTCAGAGGCGTCTCGCGGGCGAGTTCGCGAAAATCCTCGGCAAAGCGCTCCGTGACGACGATGCGCCGTCCGGGCCAGCCGTAGATTTCATGCTCGCCCACAAGCGACGGCACCGTCGCCCAAGGGTTCGTGCAGGGGTTGAGCAACACGGCCGGAACCCCGTGCCGATGCGCGAGGCGCGCCGCGTAAAAGCCCCCAAGGCTCGAGCCGAAGACGGCCCAGTCTCCCCGGATGCGCGAGACGAAGTCTTCGAGCAGACGGTCCGCCGTCTTGGGCGCCCACGTCAGGTCGGGCGCGTAGACGCGCCAGCCGAGACGCCCGAAGTGGCGCTTCGTCGCGACGGCCTTGCCCGAAAGGGGCGAGGAGCAAAAGCCGTGCAAAAAGACAATCGTGCGCTTCACGATGCTTCTCCGAGGCCTTCGAGCAGCCGCTTGTGAATGCCGCCGAAGGCGCCGTTGCTCATGCAGAGGATCGTGTCGCCCGAACGCGCCTCAGCGAGAACGGCCGCGACAAGCGCCTCGAAGTCGTCGGTCGTCATCGCCTTTTCCCCGAGGGGCCTGAGTGCTTCGGCGGGATCCCACGAGACGCCCGGGCCCCGATAGCAGAAGACCTTGTCTGCGTCCCGAAGGCTCTCGGCGAGACGGTCCTTCATCGTGCCGAGCTTCATCGTGTTGCTGCGCGGCTCCAGAACCGCGAGGATGCGTCCCGGCGCCTTTTCGCGAACGGCCCCGATCGTCTCCTCGATCGCGGTCGGATGGTGCGCGAAGTCGTCGATCACCGTGACGCCCCGCACGACGCCGCGGACTTCCTGACGGCGCTTGACGCCCGGGAAATCGGCGAGCAGCCGAAGCGAGGTCTCGGGATCCACGCCGACCGTCCGCGCGGCCGCGACGGCGGCGAGCGCATTGAGACGGTTGTAGCGCCCCGACATGGGAAGATGCAGTTCCCCGAGAACCTCGCCCGCGAGCCGAACGGCGCCCTCGTCCGAAACGCTCCAGCCCTCGTCCGAATCAAAGCGTTCGACTTTCGACCAAACGCCCATGGCGAGAACCCGCTCGAGCGCTTCGGAACCCGCGTGCGTCACGATCGTGCCTTCGCTCGGCATCGTGCGCACGAGATGATGGAACTGCTTTTCGATCGCCGCGAGGTTTTCGAAGATGTCCGCGTGGTCGTATTCGAGGTTGTTGAGGATCGCCGTGCGGGGACGGTAGTGCACGAACTTGCTTCGCTTGTCGAAGAAGCACGTGTCGTACTCGTCGGCTTCGATCACGAAGGAGGCCTTCGGATCGCCCAGAAGGGCGCTTCCTTCGCCCCAGGCGGGAACGCCGCCGATGAGGTAGCCCGCGTCGATCCCGGCGCCGCGAAGAATCCAGGTGAGAAGCGACGTGGTCGTCGTTTTGCCGTGCGTGCCCGCTACGGCAAGGACGTGGCGTCCGGCGAGAATGTGCTCGCACATCCACTGCGGTCCCGAAGTGTAGGGAAGACCGCGGTTGAGAATGGCCTCGAGAAGGGGATTTCCGCGCGAAACGGCGTTTCCGACCACCCAAAGATCGGGTTCGACCGAGAGCTGCTCGGCGCCGTAGCCTTCGGTGAGTTCGATCCCCGCCGCGCGCAGTGCGTCGCTCATCGGCGGATAAACCCCGCGGTCGCATCCCGTCACGGTGTGTCCGGCCTGCGCCGCAAGCTGCGCGACGCCGCCCATGAAGGTGCCGCAGATGCCGAGAATGTGAATGTGCATGCTTCGCCCCGAAGTGTCGAAAAATACATCGAATCATATCGAACCGCCGGACGCTCTGCGGGAAAGAAGGCCCGCGGATCGAAACTTTCTGTTGCCGCCCGCCCCACTTTTGGCCTCATCCGTTTTCAGACGCTCCGTGAAACTCCATTTTGCCCCGCGCCCCTGTAGAATGAGGGCGTTTTTCATTTTCTTCAGAAACGCATGTCCTACGGCCCTTCCGACCGCGCTGCGGTCCTTGCCGCCCGCCTCATCGCCCGCGACGGCGTCCGTTGGCGCGACGCCCTCGAGAGCGTCACGCTCGAATGCGGCGAACGCCCTTCCGACGACCGGGTCGCCACGGAACTGCGGCGCTGGTACTCGACGTTCGATCCCGATCAGCACCGCCGCTCCCTGCGGAAAAAGCGAAACGCGGCGCTCGCCGTCATGACCTTCTTTGAAGAGTCGCTCGGCAACGTCGAACCCAAACTCGTCGGACGGGTTCTCGACGGCGCGGCATCGCGCGACGCCGTCGCCGAGGTCGTTCTCGACACGGACGACGAAAAGGCGCCGCTTCTCGCCATGCTCAACGCCGACGTCCGCTTTGAGGAGCTCGCCCCGCAGGCGGGCGAAAACGCCCGCTTCGCCGTGTATCTCTCGGACGAACCCGTGCTCGTCGCCGTGTGGACGCGGCCGCGCCTCAAGGCGCACCGCACGCGCCCCGACCCCTGGCAGCACCCGCTCGAATCGATGGGAGAGATTTCGTCGGCCCTCCTTTCCGTTCTCCTCGTCCATAGGGCTGATTCCGAGCGATTGGATTAGCCTGATTAGGGCATACCTTGCGCTTCGGGGCGCGGGTAAGATATTGTCACCTCCTTTCCGGATCGCCCCGTTCGGGGCTTTTCGTGCTTTTTCATTTACTTTTGGACGAAAAATCACGAAAATTGGCGGAAATACGAGTTTTCCGTAGCCGTCCTCCCTCGGGACCCTCCGGAACCGACACACATTAGTCACATCGTGCGCAACGGGGCTCTCCCCGCCCGCACTTCAGAATCACAGAAAAGGTTAGTAGAGATGGATCTGCGCAAAATTAAGTCCCTGTTGGACCTCGTGGCCGAAAGCGGCGTTGCCGAATTTGAAATTTGCGAAGGCCCGGACCGCATTCGCGTGATCAATCATCCGCAGACGCCCGTTCAGGTCG
>ENA-OPCB01002079-OPCB01002079.1-human-gut-metagenome-genome-assembly--contig:-NODE-2079-length-11379-cov-2.709908_pt1 | contig 11379 bp, 8 predicted proteins | sample MGYA00241561_ERZ501473 | MGnify/ENA primary metagenome ERZ501473 (study PRJEB25962, sample SAMEA2042519) | human gut metagenome | biome: human gut; feature: human-associated habitat; material: faeces... | reverse complement strand
TTTCCGCGGGCAGGGTGCGCAGGGCCTTGCGGAGCGCGGCATCTGTGGCGTAGTCCAGCGCGGAGGCGCTGTCGTCCAGAATCAGAATGTCAGGATGTCCTACCAGCGCGCGGGCGATTGTCAGGCGCTGACGCTGACCGCCGGACAGGTTGCGTCCGCCCTGCTCCACCGGATCATCGAGCTTGCCCGGCTTCTGGCGGACAAAATCCTCCGACTGCGCAATGGACAGCGCGTGCCACAATTCTTCGTCCGTGGCATTCTCGTTGCCCCAGAGCAGATTCGAGCGAATCGTGCCCTTGAACAGCTGCGCCTTCTGCATGACGACCGCAACGTGGCGGTTCAGCTCCGCCTTGGAATAGGCGGTAATCGGCTGACCGAGCAGGGTGACTTGCCCCTTCGTTGCGTCATAAAAGCGCGGAATCAGGCTGACGAGCGTCGTTTTGCCGCTGCCCGTGCCGCCGATAACGCCGATGGTCTGCCCCTTCTTTGCCGTGAAGGTCACATTGGACAGACTTTCCGCACCAGCACCCTGATAGCGCAGGGACACATGGTCGAACGCCACCGCCACATCGGAAGCAGCATCCGCCGAAACGGGCTTCTCCGGGAATGCCATCGTCGAGGGCGTATCCAGCACCTGCGACACGCGGCCCATGCTGGCAATTGCGCGGGTGAGCAGCACGACGAGGTTCGCCAGCTTCACCAGTTCCACCAGAATCTGGCTCATGTAGTTCACCAGCGCCACCACGTCGCCGGAGAGCAGCGCGCCGCTGCCAATCTTGTTCGCGCCGAAGTACAGAATGCCGATGATGCCGAGGTTGACCACGACATACGTCAGCGGATTCATCAGCGCGGCAATGCGGCCGACTTTGAGCTGCATGGCGTTCAGGCTGCCATTCTGCTGGACGAAGTTTTCTTCCTCCGCGTCCTCGCGCCCGAACGCGCGCACGACGCGGACGCCGGAGAGGTTCTCGCGCGTTGCGCCCGTGACCGCGTCCAGCCGGGACTGAACGGTTTTGTACATGGGCGAGGTGATGCGCATGATGCCAAAGACAATCACCGCCAGCACGGGAATCGCCGCGAGGAAAATCAGCGCAATCTGTGTATCAATGGTGAAGGCGGCAATCATCGCGCCCGCGACGATGAACGGTGAACGCAGGAACAGACGCAGGAACATGTTCAGACCATTCTGCACCTGATTGACATCGCTGGTCATGCGCGTAATCAGCGTCGAAACGCCCAGCGTGTCCAGTTCGGAGAAGGAGAGCGACTGGATGTGCGCCATCAGCTCATGCCGCAGCCCGGTGGATGTGCCGATGGCGGCGCGCGCCGCGAAATACTGCGCGGTGAAGGAGCAGAGCAGTCCGATGAGCGCCATCAGCACCAGCAGGCCGCAGCGCGTCCAGATGTACGTCGTATCGCCGCCCGCAATGCCGACCTTGATGATGTCCGCCACCACCATTGGCACAAGCAGGTCGAATGTGGCTTCCAGCATCTTGAACAGGGGCGCGAGAATGCTCTCCTTGCGGAAGCGCCGGAGGTAGGGGTACAAGTGCTTCATACGATTCCTCCTGATGCTGTTTCGGATTTTCGATGAAGCATCCGGGAACAGCATGATGGGTATTCGCACCATTATACCGCATTTTTCGTCATTTGGATAGTCAACAGAAGCGATTCTTGCAATTTTCCCTTGACGAAGATGATTTTCCCCTTTACAATAGGAATGCTGCCCTGAACAAAGCAGAAGGAGAAGCCCGCTATGAACAAGCATTCCACCGTGCGGAAGCAGTTCTTCCGCTACGTCTCTCAAAACATCCTCGGCATGATTGGCGTCTCTGCCTATATCCTCGCCGACACCTTCTTTATTGCACAGGCGCAGGGGGCGGACGGCATTGCCGCTCTGAACCTCGTCCTGCCCGTTTATTCGCTGATTTTTGCCTTGGGCGCGATGCTGGCGACCGGCGCGGCGACCCGCTTCGCCTTGGAGCGTCACGAAGGAAAACACGCCGATGGCTATCTTGCGGAAGCCCTCACATGGGCGGGAATTTTGTCTGTGCCGTTCATCCTGCTGGGCATTTTCAGCGCGGAGGGCATCGTGCGGCTGCTTGGCGGCGAACCGGACATCGTGACGGTCGGCGCGCCGTATACACGCATTTTCCTGCTCTTCACGCCCTTCTTCATGTGCAACTACATCCTGCGCTCCTTCGTCCTCAACGACGGCGATCCGTCGCTTGCCATGACCGCGACGATGGCATCCAGCCTGTTCAACATCGTCATGGACTGGGTGCTGATGTTCCCGCTGGGAATGGGCATGGCGGGCGCGGCGCTCGCAACGGCGGCATCCCCCATCGTCGGCATGGGGATTAACGCCCTGCACTTCCGCAAAAAGACGAATACGCTGTGCTTCCGCTGGCATAAGCCGACGTTCAAACTGCTGGCGCACGTCAGCGCGGTGGGTGTATCCGGGTTCATCGGGGAAATCGCGGGCGGCATGACGACGATGGTGCTGAATTTCCTGATTCTGGGGCTTTCGGGCAGCATCGGCGTCGCGGCGTATGGCGTGGTGGCGAATGTCGCCATCGTCGCAACGGCGATTTTCTCCGGCATCTCGCAGGGTTCGCAGCCGCTGCTCAGCGACGCGTACAGCCGCGGTGAAACGGGACAAGTGCGGCAGGTGCTGATGATGAGCATCCTGACGGCGCTGACGCTTTCGGTGCTGATGATTGTCTGCTTCGAGGTGTTCGCCGAGCCGCTGGTGGCGGTGTTCAACAGCGAGCATGACCCGGTGATGGCGGATTTGGCATGTCAGGGAATGCGGCTGTACTTCCTCGGCTATCTGTTTGCAGGGTTCAATATCGCCGGAACGGGCTATCTGAGTGCGGTCGGCGCGGCGAAATGGGCGATGATTACGTCCATCCTGCGCGGTGTGGCTGCGATTGTGCTTTGCGCGCTGGTGATGGCGGCGCTCTTCGGCATGACGGGTGTGTGGCTGGCGTTCTGCGCGGCGGAAGCCATTACGGCGGGGGTCATGGCGGTCGCAATGAAGAAAACGGCGATTGTAACAATTCCAAGGAAAAATTGACATGAAATTGCCTCCTGTGCTATCATCAAGGCACAAGGAGGCGATTTTTTTGATGAAGCGGATGCTCTGCGTCCTGTTGACGCTCCTGCTCTGTGCGGCATCGGCACAGGCGGATGCGGTGCTGGACACGGTTGACTACGACAACGCGGCGGAAATCTCCACTAAAAGCCAAGACGGGCTGTACCTCTATGTCGTTTTGGAGGACGGAACGGCGGGCATTACGGGCTATCTGGGCGACGAAACGGCGCTGGTGATTCCGTCCGTGGTAGACGATTTGCCCGTGACGGCGATTGGCGCGTATGCCTTTGAATATGCGGCGCTGACGAGCGTCGTCATCCCGGAGGGCGTGACGGTGATTGACTGCGAAGCGTTTGCGGCGGCATCGGCGCTGAAGGAAATCACGCTGCCATCCACCCTGCGGGAAATCGGGGAGGAGGCATTCATCGGCTGCGCGCTGGAAAAGGTGACGCTGTCGGAGGGCGTGGAAACGCTGGGAGAAAGAGCCTTTGCCGGCTGCTGGAATTTGAAAACCATCACCCTGCCGAACACGTTGCGCCGCATGGGCTACGGGGTGTTTGCGGACTGCGATGAACTGTGGGGGCTGACGCTGCCGGCGAGCCTGACGGAAATTGACGGCAACCCCATTCCTGCCATCCCGCTGTCCCAGCACTTCTTTGCGAACAGCCTGCGGATTGCGCCGGACAACCCGGTGTTGCGCATCGAGAATCAAATGCTGCTGGCGGGCGACACGGTGATTTGCGCCGCGCGGGATGTGCGCGATGTAACTGTGCCGGAGGGCATCACGACGATTGGGCGGGGCGCATTCTATTCCGCGCAGGTGGAACGCGTGACGCTGCCGGAAGGGCTGACGAACATCCAGAAAGAGGCCTTCAACGGCTGCTTTGCGCTGCGGTCGGTCAGTCTGCCGGAGAGCCTGCAAAGCATTGGCGACAGCGCGTTCGACTGGTGCAGAAGCCTGACGGAAATCACCCTGCCGGAGGGCCTGCGCACCATCGGGTGTCATGCGTTTGAAAGTACGGGGCTTACCGCGCTGAAACTGCCCGAAAGTTTGGAAGAAGTCGGACACGGCGCGTTTTTGTCCAACGAGAAATTGCAGGAAGTCACGCTCCCGAAGAACCTGCGCGTGATACCGATAGATATGTTCTATGGATGCTCGGAGCTGGAGAAGGTCGTTCTGCCGGAAAAGCTGGAGCGGCTGGAAGCATCGGCGTTTGCGTTCTGCGAAGCCCTGACGGAAATCGACCTGCCGGAGGGTGTGCAGTTTCTGGGCAGAAACGCATTCGAGCGCTGCGGTTTTGCAAGCATCTGCATCCCGGACAGCGTGACGGAAATCGAGGGGAATCCCTTCAAGAACTGCAAGGCGCTGCGGACGGTGGAGCTTTCGCCGAATCATCCGCTGCTGACGGTACAGGACGGGATGCTGATTGACCATGTGCATCAGCGCGTGCTGCGGCGGCTGACGACGGGCGCGGTCTGCATTGTGCCGGGGGGCATCAAGGAGATTGCAGACGGTGCGTTCGGGCGCATTCCGGAGCTGACGGAAATCACCCTGCCGGGGAGCTTAGAGAAAATCGGCGAAGCGGCGTTCATCTACTGCGGGATGCGCGAAATCACCATCCCGAAGGGCGTTGCGGAGATTGCGCGGATGGCGTTTTACCACTGCGACCAGCTGGAGACGGTGCATTTGCAGGAGGGACTGCGCGGCATCGGCTGGGATGCGTTCAGCGAATGCGCCAGTCTGTCGGATATACGACTGCCCAACACCTTGGAACGCATTGAGCTGCGGGCTTTTGCGCACTGCACATCCCTGAAACAGCTGACCATCCCCGCCAGCGTCACGACACTGTATGCGGGATTTGTTGATGCGGACACGGTACTGCTGGTCGAACGCGGGTCGACGATGGAAACGTGGCTGCAAGAAGAGGGGTATCAATATACGCTGGTGGAAGTGGAATGACCCGCCCCATCACCCGAAAGAAGGAAAATAGCCATGTCCGAAGCGGAACAACAGACAAACGAGACGCTGAAACGCATTCAAACGGTTCAGGAACTGTACGGCTGTCTCTCGGCAGCGCTGACGATGGAGAAAGCACGCGAAGAAAGGGCGGAAGCCCTCACCCCACCCTCCTCTCCATCCTCCTCGCGCTGAGCGTCAATCGCTCCTGCAACTGACACAAAAACTCCCGATTCGTGGGCTTGCCGCGTTCGGGGTCGACCGACTGGCCGAAGAAGCGCGCAATCGCATCGTAGTCGCCGCGATTCCATGTTGATTCGATGGCAAGGCGCAGCCGACGTTCGACGGCGCACGGGGTCAGCTGCGCGCGGTGCGCCATCAGCGGGTATAGGCCGTGCGTCACGTCTGTCAACAGTGACGGATGCACGACCGTCAGCGCCGCCATTTCCGGCAGGAATGCCCACGCCCGGAGTGTCCGCGGCATCCCCAGCGCCGTCAGCAGCTGACGAGCCAGTTCGGTGCATTCCGGCAGGTGTGCCGCCGCCAGCGCGGGCAGACGAAGCACGGAGAACCACGCCGGCAGCTGCGAAATTTCCGGCAGCCTGCCGTCCAGACCACCCAAGAGGAACGGCGGCGCAAGCGGCGGATGGCGAATCAGCGATTGTGTCAGGCAGTCCGCCGCCGGGCAGGGGAGGAGCAGCACCGCATCCACCGACTCCTGCGACAGGCGGAAAAGCGCTTCCTCGGCGGTCAGGGCGGTTTGGCAGCGGGTTTCCTCGCCCAAATCCTCAATTTCCGCCCGAAGCTGGGCAAGCGTCAGCGGATTATCCGCCAGAAGCAGAAAACAGCGCGGCTGCATGAAAAGAACCTCCATTGACGAAAATGTCGGTGGAGGTTTTCTGCATTTCGGGCGGGGATTCCTGCCGGAAAAATAGGAGCCTTTGTCGATTGTCAATTCCCCTGCATCTGCGGCATGGAAACTCTGATGCAGAAGCGCATTGCAAACGGTAATAAAACAGCGATCACGTTTTTGAGGGAAAACAAGGAAACTATAAAAAGTACTTGACAAATCGCAATTTTCCATATATACTACATAAAGCTGCTTAGAGACTTAAATCCAATGGGTTAATTGAGGAGGTATGCAATATGCCAATTTGTGAAAAATGTGGTGTCGAATTTGATGAAAATGAAGCAGAATGCATATTTGATGATAATGATGTTGCTTCATTTTCTGTTGACTATTACAGATTGAATCGTTGCTTGTGTGGAAACTGCGCCATCGAAGAGTATGAAAGAGGTAATTACTCTGAAGAGTGCGAATGTTGCCACAAAAAGTTTTTTCCTGAAGATGAGAAAATCAAGTTTGAATCTTTGGTATCAAATAGAGTTACAGATGCTGACATGTATGAGCACGGCATTCTCTGTGCTGATTGTGCAGCAGAAAAACTCCGTGAAGAAATAGATGACGAATATGATGCGTATGATGAACATGGTGGCTTGAGTGTGCACGACGCTGCATTGATATGGTTGTCGCATGGAAAAGACGAGGACTATATGTTTGGATATACGGAAGATGAATTAGAAGATGCCTTATAAGAATGAATGTTTCTAAGCAGCCCCAAAGTGGATTTCAAAAGTGGATTTCAAAGGAACGGCAGGGATTTACTCCCTGCCGTTTTAACTAATTGCCAATAAGAGTGCTGAGCATCCAGTCCACATACAGGCCGTACCCCTGCGTTGGGTCGCTGACGAAAACGTGCGTCACCGCGCCGATCAGCTTGCCGTCCTGGATGATGGGGCTGCCGCTCATGCCCTGCACGATGCCGCCGGTCGCGTCCAGCAGGCGCGTATCGGTTACGCGCAGCACCATGCTTTTGGCGGCGGGAACGTTCTGCTGGCTGACATGGGTGATTTCGACGGTGTACTCCTGCACGCCGCCGGTGTCAATGGTGCTGAGGATGGTCGCCGCGCCCGTGTGGACGGACGAGCGCGTGCCGATGGGCAAGCCGTCGGGATAGAGCGGGTTTGTCACGGCGGTGGTGAGTGTGCCGCTGATGCCGAGAGTCGTGTTCTGCGCAATGTCGCCCAGCACGGCGGCGTTTTGCAGGAATGAGCCTTTCAGTTCGCCCGGAACGCCGCGCTGCCCCTTCTGTACCGCGACGATGCTCGCCTTCAGCACGCGCCCTTCCCGGACGGTCAAGATGCTGCCCGTGTCGCCGTCGGTAATCGCGTGACCGAGCGCGGCATACTGCCCGGAATCCGGGTCGTAGAAGGAGAGTGTGCCAATGCCCGCGGTGCTGTCGCGCACCCATGCGCCGAGGCGGACAACCCCGGTGGCGTCATCCTGCACGGGGGTGAGGGTTGCGTGGGCGGTCGTGCCGTCGCGCATGTATTCGATGAGCAGGGGCGACGTGCCGTTCTGCTGGGCAATTTCGCTGACGTCGGCAACGCGCTCGATGGCGTGTCCGCCGATGCGCAGGAGGACGTCGCCGGGTTGCAGTCCGCAGTCCCGCGCGGGGCAGACACCCTTCTTTACGTCCGACAAGCCGACAATCAGTACGCCGTCCGTCCGCATGGCAACGCCGAGCGCCTGCCCGCCGGGAATCAGCCGCTTCTCCGGGCTGACTTCCACCTCCACGCGGCGAAGCGGGATGCCGAGGATGCTCAGCAGCAGTTCCGACGTGCCGCTTTTCTGCCCGGTTACGCTGACGTACTGGCTGAGCGTCTCGTCCTGCGACGCGCTGACCTCCAAGCCCTCGCCCGACGCGCGCAGCATCCCTGTCAGCAGCGAAATCGGCTCATCCTGCGTCAGCCGCAGGGACGCGGGAAGCGCCCGAAGCGCCTGCTGCGTGGGCGAAAAATACCCCAGCGTCAGCAGAAGCGTCAGGACAAGCCCGACCGCGCGGCGCAGGGGTGAAGGATGTTTCTTCATGCCGATGCCCTCCCATTCGCAAGCAGGATGCGCCGGGAGGGCAAATTTTATAATGGAATAATTTTCAAGATATGGAGAACGAGGGGGGCGTCCCTCCCTTTCGCGCGATTGAGTGCATCATACGCCCTATCGCCAGCGCTTCCGCAGGGGCGGCATCCTGCGGCGCATCGTCGCAAATCGCAATTCACGCGGGTGCTGCATCCTTTCCGCCCTGCTATACACAAAATCGCGCCAAATGGAAAGCGCTCTCTTGTAATTGTGCGCAATGTGGTGTACAATCGAAACAGAATACCATGGTGAAGGGGTTGAACGTTCATGCTTGCACGAACGCTGGGATACGGCCTGAGCGGCGTCAGCGGATTCGCAGTGAAGGTGGAGGTCTACGCGGCGACGGGGATGCCGGCGCTGGAGATTATCGGGCTGCCGGACGCGTCGGTCAAGGAAAGCCGCGACCGCGTGAGCGCCGCCATCGTCAACAGCGGATTTACCATGCCCATTTCGCGCCTGACGGTGAATCTTGCGCCCGCCGACCAGCGAAAGGAGGGCCCTGCGTTCGATTTGCCGATTGCCATCAGCATCCTGATGGCGTCGGGGCAATTGGAAGGCATGGACTTGACGCAGACACTGATGCTGGGCGAATTGTCGCTGGATGGTTCGCTGCACCCCGTGCGCGGCGCGCTGCCGATGGTCATCAGCGCGAGCGAGCAGGGGATTGTGGACATTATTCTGCCGGAAGGGAACGCCGAGGAAGTGGCGTGCATTCAAGGGCTGCGGGTCTATCCGGCGAACAGCCTGCGGCAGGTGGTGAATCACCTGAAGAGGCGCGAATCCATCCCCGTGCAGCAGCAGCGGCAGTACAGCGACGTGGTATCGGCGGTCAAGTGCGCGGTGGATATGGCGCAGGTGCAGGGGCAGGTTGGCGCGCGCCGGGCGCTGGAAGTGGCGGCCAGCGGCGGACATAACCTGCTGATGGTCGGCACGCCCGGTTCGGGCAAGACGATGCTGGCGCGCTGCCTGCCGGGCATTCTGCCGCCGCTGACCTATGAGGAGGCGCTCGAGACCAGCGCCATCTACTCCGTGGCCGGGCTGCTGCGCGGCGGCACGGGGCTTATCAAGCAGCGGCCCTTCCGCAGCCCGCACCACAGCGTCAGCTCGACAGCCATTGTGGGCGGCGGGTCTGTCCCCCGCCCCGGCGAGGTCAGTCTGGCGCACAACGGCGTGCTGTTTCTGGACGAGCTGCCCGAGTTTGCCCGAGATACGCTCGAGGTGCTGCGCCAGCCGCTGGAGGACGGCAGGGTCACCGTCAGCCGTGTACACGGCACGGCGTCCTATCCGTGCAGGTTCATGCTGGTGGCCGCCATGAATCCCTGCAAGTGCGGCTATTTAGGCCATCCCACGCGGGAGTGTACCTGCACGCCGAGCGCGGTGGATGCCTACCGGCGGCGCATCTCCGGCCCGCTGCTGGACCGCATTGACTTACACGTCGAGGCCCTGCCCGTGGAGTACGACGACCTTGCGTCCGAGCAGGGCGGTGAGTCCAGCGCCGATGTGCGTGCCCGGGTCATGGCGGCGCGTGCTTTGCAGCGGGAGCGGTACAAGGCCCTGCCCGGCGTGCGGTGCAACGCGCAGCTGCCGTCCGGTGCCCTGCGGCGCTACTGCCGCATGACCCCTGCCGCCGAGAAAATCCTGCGCAGCGCGTTTGAGCGGCTGGGCTACAGCGCCCGCGCCTATGACCGCATTCTGCGCGTGGCCCGGACCGTGGCCGATCTCGACGGCAGCGAGGTACTGGACACGGCGCATCTGTCCGAGACGCTGCAATACAGGACGTTGGACAGAAAGTTCGGGATGTAGTAAAGTTCATACATCATCACACTCTTTTATCCCCGTTAAAAATGGGGCATAGCTCATGTCGCGAGCTATGCCCCATTTTTAATTTTGCTGCAATTTTATAAGAAGTTTCTTTTCCCAGTTCCTCAAATCCGCAATGGCTTTTGTCACCTGCTCACGGACTTCTGTCTGCAAATCATTTTCGGTATCAATCCCATATTTTTTTGAATAAACACGCTTGTACCGATAATCTTCCCGCTTTTTGTCGTTTGGTTTTGCGATGTCTATAATTTTATTTTGAATTCTCTTTCTGTCCTCTGGCAAATTCCAGCCGCCGAGTTCAAAGACAAGCGAAAGGGATTCATCCGTTCTGCCAAACCAATAGTTATAGATGTTGCTGTTGCCCCATGACCCATTGTTTGCAGACAGCGGCGGCAGTACTGCGTCCATTTCTTTTGTGTGGAAGCACAGCCAGGAATCCGTTGAATTTGCGTCAAAAACGATACTACCCTCATCGCTCATCTGCTGTAGGGTTTCTCTGACCGCCGCTGCGATTTGCCCGCGGTTATTCACGCGGTGTTCAAATATGAGGTCCAGTGCTTTTTGATGTTTTTTGTATATTTTATCGCATATCTCTATCAACTGTTGGTCGTCCACAATATCTCTCCTGATAATCGCTATATAGTTGTCAATCATCAACCGCACATCCGGAATCAAGTCGATGCCGCCTGAAACACTTTCCAGTGTTTCAACAATATCCAGATAGGTCATCACATCCCAGTACTCTTCATCACTCGGCAATTCCCCGTCTGGTGTCAGATACAGATAGATTCTGCAATAGTCCGGGTACGCTTTTTCAAGGATTTTTCGATACCGGTTCAGTTGGTCACTGTGCTCATGCGACCCAACCTTATTTTCAAATGCTATCAGTGTCTTTTCTTCGCTGGAGGTGAGCAAAATATCTATATTGTTCCACTCCCTCTGTACTGTAAAGCTGTAAAAATCCATCAATGCCAGTTGGAACACATCGTACCGCCCAGCACTATCATTCGCCACCAGTTTTTGCACCAGCGCTTTTACATACGCATCACCCATGCCATGGTTTTCATTTGCATTCAAAAGCCACGCCAGCATATTGCTGTGACGTATTTCAGTGCGTGAAATGCGAAGCACATCAAACAGGTTAAATTTCCCCGTCCACGGAAGCAATTCATTCAAGCAGTCTATGTCCAGCAGGAATTTTTTTAATGCCTCTTCATTCGTCATGATAACATCCTTATTTTGCCAGAATTTGCAGCAGCCTTTCAGCGCTCTTGTCCCAGCTGTATTTTTCGAGAAGGGCGGCGGTGGGAGCCGTGGCAGGGGTGACGTCATCGACGTCGCCGGGGTTCGCGGTCAGGTCAATGTAGGCGGCGCAGGGGCCGTAGACCTCCCGCATACAAGGGGTGTCGCTGACGATGATCTGCGGCGCACCGCAGGCGGCGGCCTCCAGCGGCGGGAGTCCGAAGCCCTCATAGAGCGTCGGGAAAAGAAAGGCTTTGCAGTGAGCCATCAGCGCCTTGGCTG